>Ga0163199_1000585_pt1 | contig 23097 bp, 21 predicted proteins | sample PL_2010_150m_FD_113537 | JGI IMG/M metagenome (GOLD analysis project Ga0163199, IMG submission 113537) | Freshwater microbial communities from Powell Lake, British Columbia, Canada to study Microbial Dark Matter (Phase II) - PL_2010_150m | ecosystem: Environmental > Aquatic > Freshwater > Lake ...
AGATCGTCTCGCTGGTCGAGTCCATGCTGGCGTTGCACAAGAGCCTCGCCTCGGCGCACAGCCCGCATGAAAAGGAACGACTCGAAAAGCAGATCAAGTCAACGGATGCGGGGATTGATAAGTTGGTGTATGAGTTGTATGGGTTGAGCGAGGAAGAGATTAAGATTGTGGAAGGCAAATGACAAAAAAATTATCAATCGAAAAGGAATGTTCATAATGGGTAACTCACTAGAATCTGAAACCAATAATCCGCCTGCGCTTCTGGTTGCCGCAGGTGAAGACCAGTTCGGAGAGCATCGGGGGCTTGGCGTGAGCGCGATTACTTTCAAAGTAACGCCGAAAGATAGTCACGGTCTCTTGATCATCGAGAACACCTTTCATGAGAAAGGGGGTCCGGCGCGACATTTGCATTATGACCAAGAGGAATGGTTCTATGCGGTTGAAGGCGAGTTCATCCTAGAAGTGGGACAAGAAAAATTCAGACTCAAACCGGGCGATTCGATTCTGGCGCCGCGCAAAGTGCCTCATGTTTGGGCTTACACCGGTGGTGAGCGCGGCAGAATCCTCATTGCTTTTATGCCAGCAGGAAAAATGGAATCTTTCTTTCGAGAGGTAACAAAAGCCAATGCCATGCCACCCCAAGACCCTGAACTATGGCGTTCTCATGGCATGGAGTTACTTGGACCCCCTTTGAAGGTGTAGTAGCAGAATCCACACCCGCCCGTGTGCACGCAAAGGGTGTCACGATGGATCGCAAAATCTCCCGATTTTGCCCGAAGTCGGGAGACTTCGGATTCCGCTACCGTGCACACACCCGCCCACACGCCGCTAACGCGAACCGATAAGGTGTAAGATATAGTGGTATTTATTCTTGGAAAAAGAATCTTGAGTAAAGTTGTTTCCGTATAAGTTTGGAAGGAGATAGAACAATGGATAAGATGATAGGCATTATTGATCTACAGCACAAATTACGTGCCGTGTTCAACGAAGTGACAAAACATGGCACACCCTATATTTTGACTCGCGGCAAACAACCCGAGGCAGTGTTGATCCCATATCAAATGTACATGCGCTTTGCGCGAGCGGATGAAACGGGTGCGTTGAAACGGTTTGACACCTTATTGGAACGTATGGCGGCCGTGAACGCAAAGTATTCTGACGAGGAAGTCGAAACAGATTTAGAAGAAGCGACTAAGATTGTTCGAGGTCGGAGGAAGAAAGCGTGACGCGCGCAGTTATTGACACGAACATTGTAATCCGTGCTGTGATTAAGCCACTTGGCACGGTGGGACCCGTTGTGGTGCGTTTGCGCGCTGGGGAATACAAACTGATCTACTCTAAAAAACTACTGGATGAATTGATTGCCAAACTTGCTTTGCCGCGCATCCGCCAAAAATACGATGTGGACGACGAAACCGTCGAAGATATTTTGGCGCTGATTGCCTTGCGCGGCGAAATGGTTGAGCCAACACGCAAAGTTAAAGTTTGTCGCGATCCAAAAGACGATATGGTGATCGAGGCGGCTTTGGCAGGCGAAGCGCACTATATAGTAACGGGTGACGAAGATCTGCTCACTTTGAAAGAATTCGAGTCAATTGAGATTCTAACCCCCAAATCCTTTTTGGACGAATTGGATAAAGCCAAAGCGGATGAGTAAATATAAAACAGGTCGAGATTTTACCTCGACCTGTTTTTTTTTACTGATCACTGTCCACTGTCCACTGCCCACTGCCCACTGTTTACTGATAACTGCTACTCTGTTCCCTACTCCTCAACGCCACACTCTCCACCAGCCCAATCGAAAATAAAAATGTGAGCAAAGCACTGCCGCCATAACTGACGAAGGGCAGCGGAACGCCGGATACCGGCAGCACATTCATGTTCATGCCGATGTTGAAGAAGGATTGATAGAACACCATCGCCGCCACGCCGTAACAGATGAGGGAGCCAAACGGGTCGGGGGTCGCTTGGGCAACGCGTAGAATGCGGATGATCACCAACGCCAGCAGAATGATCACCAACATCGAACCCAAGAAACCAAACTCGGATGACAGCGCCGAAAAAATAAAATCAGTGTGACGCACTTTGAGAAAGCGCAAGTTGACTTGTGAAGCGTGGTTATACCCTTGACCAAAAAATCCGCCCGAGCCGATGCTGATCAACGCTTGCCGCACGTTATAGGACGCGCCGCTATCGGTTGCCGGGTTGATAAAGTGAATGATCCGATTGCGTTGATAATCGGGCATGATGAAGAAGAGGATGGGCAAGGAGATGACGGCAACACCGGCGATGATGGCGATGTGTTTCCACTCCAGCCCGGCGGCGAACAACATCGCACCCCAAATAATTAAGATGATGATCCCGGTGCTGAGATCGGGTTGGGCGATGACTAACGCCGCGGGGATGCCGGAGTATAGACCTGAAGCGATCACCCATTTAAATTCTTTGATGTGCTCGCGGTTGCGGCTGAAATATTCTGCCGTCCAAATAATTGTGCCGATCTTCGCCATCTCTGACGGTTGAACAAAGAACAGCCCGAAGAAATCTACCCAACGAGTCGCGCCAAATGCCACCGCGCCCAAAATGAATACGAGTGCTAACCAAGCGATGACGAAAGCATACAACGGTTGGGCGAAGGCTTTCCAATAACGGTAATCAATTGCTGTCACCACGAAGATCACCGCCAGACCGATCACTGCCCAACGGATTTGCACGAAAGGGAGATTCGCCAACGTCGGACTCTCAAACGTCGCCGAGCGAATCATAGCGATGCCGCCGATGGTGAGAATGGCGACTAACGCCAACAACGTAATATCAAAGTTGCGCCAGATTTGTGGGCGATGGGTTTGGAGGTAAGTAGTCAAAGGTATACAAGTAGACAGGGATACAGGTAGGCACGTAAACAGGGATACAGGTAGGCACGTAAACAGGGAGACAGGTAGGCAACGTGTATACGTGTATACGTGTTTACCTTTTTACCTGTTTACCTTCTCTATCTTCTCCGCCGCGGAGTCCTCAACAACGGAATATCTGCCACCAAGCGACTCTCGGTTGGGCTCTCGTCGGAGATTTTAATTTCTACGCCGTCGCGGTCTATGTCCATATGCTTGGAGATCACGGCGATGATCTCATCTTTTAATTGTTCCATCACCGCCGGTGAGATATCGGTGCGATCATGGATCAACACCAGTTTCAATCGATCTTTAGCAACTTGTCTGCTCGGCGGCTGCCGCCCGGTTAATCTGCTTAAAAAGTTCATCTCAACCTCCCGGGCGGATCATCTTGCCCAAGCGAGAAAAGAATCCATCCTGCTTGTCCAAGTCCATGAACGGCACATTCTCGCCGCGCAAACGTTTAGCGATATTGCGGAAGGCTTGACCGGCGCGCGACTTTTCATCTAACGCCACCGGTGTGCCGCGGTTGCTGCCGATAACGATCTGCTCGTCTTCCGGCACGATGCCGATCAGGTCAATCGCTAACACATCGAGCACATCGTCAATGCTCAACATATCGCCGCGTTTCACCATCTCCGGCTTTATGCGGTTGAGGATCAACATGGCGGGTCCTTTTTGTTCGCTCTCCACCAAACCGATGATGCGGTCGGCGTCGCGCACGGCAGAGACTTCGGGATTGGTCACAATTATAATTTTGTTGCTCGGCGCAATGGCGTTGCGGAATCCGCGCTCGATGCCTGCCGGTGAATCGATCAACACAAAATCAAAATCGGGGCGCAGCTCGTCGCAAATGCGGATCATGTCGGATGGACTCACGGCGGACTTGTCGCGCGTTTGCGCCGCCGGAATTAAATAAAGTTCCGGCAATCTTTTATCTTTGATCATCGCCTGTCGTAATCGCGCCGATCCTTCGACGATGTGAACCAGATCGTAAACGATTCGATTCTCCAAACCCATCACCACGTCAAGATTACGCAAGCCGATGTCGGCGTCAATGCAAACAACTTTTGCGCCATCTTGGGCGAGCGCCGCGGCGATATTCGCCGTTGCCGTCGTTTTGCCAACGCCGCCTTTCCCGGAAGTCACTGTGATTACTTGTGCGCCCATGCAATTCTCCAAATTCAGAATGCGGAATGATGAATGATGAATAAAACGATTCCGCATTCATCATTCATCGTTCACCATTTGTTATGCTTTCCATCTCTCTGCCACAATTTTGCCGTCTCTCACTAAAGCAATTTCTGGTTCGGGTTTGCCACGCCGTTTAGGTGATGTAGCAATCGCGTTGGCGATTCGCAATTGGGTTGGGGCAAGATCCAAAGCGCAAACAACGGCGGCGGCGTCACCTTTCACGCCGGCTTGCACCGTCCCGCGCACCCGTCCCCACACCACCACGTTCCCCGTGGCGATGATCTCCGCGCCGGCATTCACATCGCCGATCACCACCACATGCCCATCGAAGTTTACCGACTTGCCCGAACGCAACGTGCGATCAATCAAAAGTGCTTGCGTGCCGTCTTCGTGCAACGGGATCGGCGGCAGGTCAACCGGCAGAAATTCTTTTTTTGGGAACTCGGTTTCGAGTCCAAAAGATTTCGCGGCGTTGATTGTCACAGTGGATTCAGAAAGCACCATCCACAAATTGATTTGCAAATCGCTCAACTCGCCGCGCAGTTTGCCCAACTCTGAAGCGTTCACGCCGCGCCCGCCGAATTGCAAAACCAATCGCGCCCCGCGAAAGAACTCGGCGTTCTCGCGCATCTTGGCGAGTAAGGCGGGCAGCGCTTCCGACCACTCGCCATCGCCGACGGTTACTAATACTCCCTCTTTGATTCCTTTGATCGTGATTGCAGTCATAGAGTGCGACGATTATAGAATGAACGGGAGACAATGACAAATGAAGAATGAACAATGAGACAATGAACAATGAAGAATGAACAATGAGACAATGAACAATGACAAATGAAAAAATGACTACTCGACTACTTGACTACAAGACCACTTACCACAAACTTGTCGTCAACTTCGCCCCCGCGCGAATCGATCACCGACAAACGATCTAATGTGGCGAGAAGATACCAACCCACTTCAACGCGATACTCGCCTTTCGGCGCGTCATCGGGAATACGAATCTCGAAACGATCTGCGATGGGTTGATTTAATTTCCATTGACTCGTCAGCATTGTGCCTTGTGCTGGAACAGTATCCACTTGCCCGTGCAGCAAACCATCGGGACCGATCAGATGCACGAACACAGTGTAATCATTTTTCATTTGCCGCAAGCCGCGCCACTGCGCCGTAACGATCACGGTTGATCCAACAGATGCACTCGGCGTTTCGATCTTCAACGACTCTAACGCGATTTGATTTTCAAAATTGATCACGGAGTCTGCGAGTGGTTGTCCTTCAATTGTGATGACCGCCAGATCGCAGCGTGAGCTGGGTGAGGCAAACCAACCGCACTCGGCTTGGGATGCCGCCACGCCGACTCGGGCTTGTTGCTTGCCACTCAAAGCGGGGGCGTTGATCGTCGTTTGCGTTTTGATGATCCGATCCTTCGGCTGCTTGTTTGGATCGATCTTCGTCGTCACACATTTTTCTAAACAAACTTCTACTTCAAAGGGCTGCGTGAGTCCTTGCGGCAATAGCCAAAACAATTTAATTGCCACGGGCGATTTTGGTGTGACCAATGAAGGCATGTCGTAACCCATGAGCCACGCGCCGTTATCGAATCGCGCGCGGAAGGGGTGAGAGATCGTTAAAGGTTGAGTCGGCGGCGTCACCTTGATCTGATCCAGTGAAACCCAATCACCCAGACCTTTATCGCTAAACGGCAGCACAAATCCGACTTGGAGCGTGTAAGTATCAGGTTCGAGTGAAGGGTCGAGATCGAATTGATGAAAATCCGTGATGACGTTGTTCGGCTGCCAAGCCGTTGTCGGGAACATTTTGCGGACAGGCACGGAAGGCGTATTGGTTAAACGCACATTCCCATTTTGATCCACGAGCCGAAGGGCGACGCGATAATTATTTGTCGGCGGCTTGATCGCTTGCCAATCAAACGTGATGCGGATCGACTCATCGGCGTTGACGGTTGTCGAATCAATTCTGTAACCGCGCAAACGAATCTCATCGCCGAACTTTTTTTCAAATTTAGCCAAGCCTTCTATGTTGGGTGAGGTGCGAACTTCAACGAGATGACCAATGGAATTTAAAAAATATCCTTCGCTGAGATGTGGCAAGTAACGCCCCAGATAAACCGTTTGCCCTTTCTCAATTCGCTCGTCAAGTTGGGCGCGATAGGCTTCTTCGTTGGGCAAGACGACGATGTTGAGATCGGGTCGAATGTTTTCGGCGATTTGCAAATAGTAGAGCGGGGCGATCAGTTCGCTATCGGCGAGTATGGCTGCGTTTTGTTTAAGCGGTTGACTCAAAATGTAGCGCCCCAGTTTGTCGAAGTGCCAGTCATTAGATTTATCAACGAGAGGGAGGTTGTTCCAGATGAGTGAGGCGGGCAAAAGAAAAAAAATGACGAATGACGAATGACGAATGACAAAGGCTGACGGCTGATGGCTGACGATAGTCCCCGTAGCGAAGCGGAGTGGGGTGGCTGATAGCCAATTTGCTATTTGCGATATGCCAATCGCGATCCAGATGGATTGAATGAAGTGAGATGGGAGCAGGAATGAAGAATAATCGGGATCGGGGACGTAGAAGGAGAGGGCGAAGAAGGCGAAACCAGAATAAGCGGTGAGGGTGATGAGCGCGGCAAAAACGTTTTTGCGAAGGAGCGAGACGAAACCGATTAGCGCGGTGACGATTCCGACCCAGCCGAATTGATCGAGCGCTTTGCGAAAGATGATCTCATAACGGCTCAAATCGCTATACCACGCATTGAGACGCAACGCGCCTTGCGCTTCTTGTCCGGTGATGAAATGTTTAAACATCTCCCATGTCATCACTTCGCCGTTGTTGACGGCGGGCCAGCGGAGGGGGAGGTAGAGGTAGAGGCTTAAGCCGAGTATGACGAAAAAAATGACGAATGACAAATGACGAATGACAAATGAGATGTTGTGTTTGGTAATTAGTAACGATAGTCCCCGTAGCGAAGCGGAGTGGGATTGGTAATTGAGGAGATTGTTGTGTATGAAGGGGATAAGGGATATGGCGATTGCGGGAGCGAGGATGATTGTTGTGAGGTGGTTTGTAAGTGATAGACCGAAAATGAAAGACAGCAAATACAGTTTACTACTGTTCACTGATAACTGATGACTGATGACTGATGACTGATGACTGATGACTGATGACTGATGACTGATGACTGATGACTGATGACTGATGACTAACCACAGTAGCACTCCAATGAGCGCGATGTGCAATGTATACACTTCCGCTTCAACGGCGCGCGACCAGAAGGCGATGGAGGCGGCGAAACTTAGCGCGGCGATCCATGAGGCGGGGCGCGAGGCTTTGAGGCGGCGCGCGATGAGATAAACAAGAACCGAAGCGACAATGCCGAAGAATGAAGACGAAAGATTGATTCGAAAGGCAACTGTGCCGCCGGTGGGGAGTAAACTGAAAAATTTTGCGAGCAACAAATAAAGCGGATAGCCGCTTCCGTGCGAGATGCCGAGTCGGATGGCGTTGACTTGCATTTCAAACGTATCCGCTTCGCCGAGGGTGGGGGCGAGGGTGCGGAGGTAAATAAGGGAAACGAAGGAGATAAGGGAAATAACGTAGAAGATGTCAGCCCGATTGATGAACATCGCTTGCGTGATGTTACGTGAGAGCCAGCCCGTCATTGCGAGCGTTCTTTGCGAAGCAATCTCGGTTGCGCTTGGAGATTGCTTCGTCGCAAAAGACGCTCCTCGCAATGACGTTCCGTTTGAGATTAATTTGTCTGATGGTCGCTTTAAGACCGACGCGGTTTTTAAAACCGCGTCGGTCTGCGATGGATTGCTCGCAATGACGTTTGTGTTTGAAAGAATGGCGCACACCCCACCTATCGCGCCGATGATCAAAATTAAATTTCGCGTGAGGTCGGTGTTGGGATCGATCAGAATGAGAACAGGTAACAACAACGGAATAAAGATCGAATAGCGATGGGCGTGGAGGAGAGGATGATTAATAATTAAAGATTCGAGCGCGGTGACGGCGACAACGGCAAAAAAAATTCCAGCGATCACGCCGCCCGGAAACGCGCGCAAGAGTCCAAAGGCAGACGGGGCATATTCAAATAAAGATCGGGAGAGGGCAAGACCAAAGACCCCGCCGCAGATCGCGGCGAAGAGTCTATTTGTGTGAAGCATCAGTCTTCTTGAGTTCGAAGTAGGCTTGCAAAATTTGTTGGGCGATGGGACCGGCAGTGACCGAGCCTTCGCCGCCGTTGTAGACGAAGACGACGACGGCGATCTCCGGTTTGTCGGCGGGGGCGTAAGCGAGGAACCAGGCGTGTTCGGGCCATGCGCCGAACTTGCACAAATCTTTTTTCTGCGCCACGTTGTCGCAGTATTCGGCGGTGCCGCTTTTACCGGCGTATTGCACGCCTTCAATGCGATCCAAATTTTCGCCCGTGCCATCTATGATGACTTTCTCCATGCCGCGCCGCACGATGTTAATTGTGTTTGCCGAGATCGGCACAACGTCAAGTTCGGGCGTGGCAGGGATGGCGTCGAGGTATTGCGTTTGAAACGGTTTGACGATGTTGCCTTCGCCGTCAATGATGTCTTTGATCAGCGTGGGCTTGATCAGAAAACCGTTATTGAGAAACGGCGTGACGGAATTGAGAACTTGAATCGGAGTGGAGAGGACGTAGCCTTGACCAATTGCGGCAATGTAGGTATCACCCGTTGACCAGTTCTCGCCGATGTTGAGTCGTTTGTAATCGCGGTTGGGGATCAAGCCTTTGCGTTCACCGGGAAGTTCAATGGTCGTGCGGCGATTGAATCCGAAGTAGTTGCCGTATTCGTAGATGCCTTCGATGTCAATGCCCGTAACTTTGTCGGGCGCGTAGCCGCCGCCGATTTTGTAGAAATACACACTGCACGATTGAGCAATGGCAGTGATCATGTCTACCTCACCGTGACCATCGCGTTTCCAACAGACGACGGTGCGCGCTTTGCCGGGATCGTTGGGGAAGTATTTATTCTCGATGACGATCTGTCCGGGATCGAAAAGTTTTCGGTTGGGATCAATCGTCCCTTTTTGCAACGCGGCGGCGGCGGTGACAATTTTGAAAACCGAGCCGGGCGCGTGTTGTCCGCTGATCGCTTGATTGAATAAAGGGTTGGTGGGGTCTTTGAGAAGGCTGGTGTAGTATTCCTCAGGGATGAAGCGGGCAAATTTTTGATTGTCGTAAGTGGGGATAGAGACCATTGACAAAATTTCGCCAGTGGTTGGATTCATAGCAATGGCGACGCCGATCTGCGAGACCGTGCGTTGAACTTTTAAATTAAGTAGATTGATGCCGCGTTGTAGCGCGGCTTGCGTGGAGGCTTGCAAACGCACATCAATGGTGAGGGACAGGTTATTGCCCGGGACGGGGTTGACGACATCCCCGATGGTGCGGAGTTCGAGCCCTGCCACATCTTCCTCAACAGTTTTCGATCCGTTTTTTCCGCCGAGTATATCTTGTTCCCACGCTTCCACACCGGCGTAACCGATCTTATCGCGCGATGGATCGAAACCGAGTTTGATGTAATCATCGGCAACTTCTTTAGTGATGGGTCCCATGTAACCGACAAGGTGCGAGGTGAGTGCGCCGGTTATGTATTCGCGCTGTGGTGTGACGCTGATGCCCACGCCGGGCAACGTGCGTTGTCGTCCGCGCAGCATGAGAGCAACTTCGGATGAGACGTTGCGTTTGATGATGACCGGAATGTATGGGGCGAGACTCTCGCCTTCGGCGACGAGTTCGGTGATGCCGCGTGGTGGCTGAGTGTTGCCGCCAGCCGCTCCCGCTTCGAGTGGCGGCGTCCGCAGCGGGACTGCGGTGAGTTGCGAAATGTATTGATACAGTTCTTGCAAGCGGATCGTATCCGCAGGCAAATAGGCGGGGGTCAGGGTGACGTTGAACTCTGGAATATTCTTGACGAGCTGCACGCCGTTGCGATCATAGATCACGCCGCGCGGCGCGGGGATGTTGACGAATGAGATGCGATTTTCTTTCGCCAACTCTTCATATTCACTGCCGCGAATGATCTGCAAATAAAATAGGCGCGAGGTCAAGCCGATGATGGCGATGACCAGCAAAATATAAAATGGAATGAAGCGCAGTTGATCCAACGGTTGCTTGGCGGGATCGCCTTGTTTAACGTGTTCGCTGCGCCGAGGAATTTTGAGAGAGGTTTTCATACAGCTATTTTTTGTAACAGTTCAGCCGCTTCGTCATTGCGAGCGCACTTCGCGGAGCGGAAAGCAATCTCGGTCGCGCTATGAGATTGCTTCGTCGCGGAGAACGCTCCTCGCAATGACGCTGAGCAGTCACTATTCTTCCAGCAATCCGATCTCGCGCGGCTTTAACAACTTGACTGCCCAAAGAGCGATGCGATAAATCGGCACGATCAAGATCAGATTCAACAACGCCGATGGCAGGACGCCTAAGGTGATGGCGTCTGCCCATTGAATGGGCTGCCCGCGAATGGAGAGCGTAAGTAAGTATAGCAAGTGATAAAAAATCGTGCCGACCAGACTCACGAGCAGGGCTACCGGCAAGTTTGCTTGATAGAATCTGCCTTCGGTGAACGAGATCACTAGACTAATAATTGTCAGGGCAAACGTTGCCGCGCCCATTGCGCCGCCTGATAACACATCGGCAAACAGCCCGGCGATAAATGCCCACACAGGAGCATCGGCTTCGCGCCGCACCAAGTTCCACGCTAAGACAACGACGAGCGCAATATCAAATCCGCCGTCCAGAAATCGAACGGAGTGAAGTAGTGTTGATTGCATCACGCTGATCAGCGCGAGGAGAGGGATGCCGATGATTAAACTTCGCATGAGGCAGATAAACCCTTCGGGTCGCATACACCGCGAAACCCGAAGGGTTTGCATTCGTTAAGGAGGAGGAATTGGCGTGCCGAGTAGCGGTTGTATATTCGGCTTTTCGTAGTTGATGATAACCAACACCGTCTCTAACCGATTAAAGTCCACCGCCGATTTCACATCCGCTTCTTGAAATACATCAAAGGTGCGTTTGCGAACCGAAGCCACTGTGCCGATGAGGAGACCTTGCGGAAACTGCCCGCCCAAACCGGACGTGACCACGCGCTCGCCTTGTTTCATATCTACTTCAACCGAGATGTAATTTAAACGCAACTCACCCGATTGCTGACCGATGACGATGCCTTCGGCGCGCGAATTTTGCAGACGCACATTCACCGCCGAAGAGAGATCGGTGATCAAGACGACTTTGCTAGCATTGATCGTTGTCTCGGTGACCAACCCCACCAATCCTTTATCGGTGACGACGGGCATGTCGCGGTTGATGCCGTCGCGCGCGCCTTTGTTTAGCAGCACGTATCGCAAGAAACGACTTTCATCGCGCCCGACCACGTCGGCGGTGACGTATTTGCGTTCGGGGTTGGTGCGGGCGTAATCCAACAATGCCGAGACGATCTTCAACTTCGATTCTGATTCACTTAAGCGGATGTTCTCAGTGGTGAGATCGGCGATCTGTTTTTCGAGATCAATGTTCCGCGCTTGGACTGAAGCAAGATCGGCGGGGGTGTTGATGGCGTTGGAGATCGAATTGTAAAGATTGGCGAATCCAGATTGAAGAGGGGAGATGGCAATCAACACTGTGCCAGTGACAGGCTCCAGCACACTGCGTCCGGCAATAATCACGGCAATGCCGATTACAGCCAGAATGACAGCATATAAAACGCGAATGCCGCTAGATGTTGTAGGAGTTCTGAAGCGACGCATGAAAATCGGTTGTTACGATGTGGGCGGTGGCATGTTCGCCACTAAAGGGGACGGCGTATATTCCGCCGCATGTTCTGAGGGCAGGCGGCGCAATAGATCGAGTTGAACGAGTTTTTCGAGAATGGGCATAACCTCGCTAAACTCTTTAACCTTGAGCCGTTCCAGATCGTTTAGAGTTGCTGTTTCGTCGGAGAGTGTGCCTTTCTCCATAACCAAATTAAGGACAAAATGATCCTCAACGGTTAACCCTGTTTGCCCGCGCAATTGCTGATTAGCATAATCTAAACCTTGTTGCAATACATCAGGAGTAATCACGTCGGCATGAAGTTCAGCTGCTTTGAGCAGAATATAACTACCTAACCGATTTAACCAACGTGGCACACCGTCAGAGCGCTCACACAAAATGCGCGCTGTTTCGGGCGTAAAGGGCGCAAAGGCTTTAGGGTGATCAATGACACGCTTTGCTTTTGGCAAGCGGGCGCTGTTGAGGTAGTTCAACAACATCTGTTGTGTCGTCGGTTGATCTAAACTTTTTAATTCGAGCGCAAGATCAAATAACCCCAATTCTCGAGTCACAATATCGCGGGTCAGCCCTGAGGGATGTCCGGTGAGCATGAACCATGCTTCTCCTTTGAGCATTCCTTGCGCATTTCGCAACATCTCGCGCACGCGGGCGGGGTTATGTTTATCGAGATCATCAATAGCAATGACGACACGCTTATATTTTTGATAAGCGCGCGCTAACAAATCTTCAAAACTGAGTGCGGGGAACTTGGGGGATGAGACAGGCACAGTTTCCTCTTCAATTTCAAAACCTGTGTCGGAGATGCCTGCCTTAGCTTTGCCTCTCTTTTTGACAGGGCGTTTTTGTGGGCGCAAGCCCATTTGATTCAATTGGTGCTGCGCCCATTCGTCATCTGGCATTTCTCGCGCCAATGCAATGAGCGCGGCAGTTGCCAGATCGGTTTCGGGTGGTAAGCTGATGTAGGTCGCTAAAGTATCTTTTGTGTTGCGGCGCAACGCGCTCAATACTTCTAGGATGAAAGCCGACTTGCCAATTCCCACCCACCCATACACGAAAATCCTTTTCCGTTCACGCCCGCGCAGCAGGTTAAACACTTCCCGTAATTCTTGAGTGCGTCCCGTGAACACTTCGCGCAGTTGTGTTTGACGCAAAGAGGACGCGCTCTCCGAGAAGGGTATTTCACTTAAGCCCCACTTTGAAAAGATGTCGCTGAGCTGACTCCAGAGGCGATCTGTTTCGTTCATGCCGCTTGCGCCTCGGTGACGCGATCAATGAGGTGGATAACTTCTTCAACATCCTTGAGATGTTGTTCGTCATTAATCTCAAGATAAATTTGTCGCGCCGCATTGAGCTCTCTTAAGGCTCGGAATGGGTCTCCTGTTTGAACATTGAGCCGTCCTAAACCAACATTGCAAGCGGCAATGCCATTTGAATTGCGGAGATGTTCATAAAGGCGCAACGCGTCACGATAGCGCGTGCGGGCTTCTTCAAAATTACTTAAGAGATGGTGAGCGCGAGCAATTTGATAAATGGTGTCGGCGTGAGACTTGAGATCGTCGTTTTGGCGGTAGACTGCGAGGCTTTCTTCTAATAGCGTGATGCCTTCATCCCACCTGTTTTGTTCGATCAGTTCCGTCCCTTTTTGATACGCAACTTTGGCGCGAAGATTGCTGTCGGTGATGGTCTGGATAAAAATCGCTAAATCTTTTGCCGTGGTGTTTGTGGCAGACAAGAAGTAAGCCGCGGCAAGTTCTTGCTGTTCGGCAATACGTCGCTCCAATCCCTCCAAATGTGACCAAATACTGTGTGCCTCTCGCAGAAGCGATAAGGCGGCTAAAGGGTTATCTTGTTTACGTGCTTGCTCGACAAGTTCTTCGGCGCGATTGCGCGATTCGACCATGCGTTGTATTTCATCCAAACGAGTCTTGAGCAATATGCGTTGCTGTTCAGAGAAAGGGTGTTTGAGCGATTCCTCTAAACGGGCTCTTGCCAAATCTAATCTAGGGGGCAGATCTCCCATTATGAACTCTAATATTTCACTCGCGGCAGACTGAGATCGCTCCTCCCAAGAACGACGAGCGTCTTGTAGCACATCGGCTGTATTTCTATAAGCGTCTAATGTTGCATCCCAAACAATCAATTGATTATTCATGATCAGCGACTCGAGTTGCTTCACAGTTTCAGCGCGATCCGTGAGGGAGGCCAAACGCCCTTTAGTTGTAACTATGCCGTGTTCGCTCCGTAGATCACTCCATTTTTGACGGGCAGTTCTAAGGAGATGTATCAATTCATCATCTGCCTGTCCCCGCGCCACTAGATCCTCTGCCTCGCGCACGGCTTCACCTAATTTTTGGATGTCATTCAATTCGTGGAGATCAACTTTAGTTTGGCGGATAGTTTTTTCGCGCCGATCGTTTTCTTGTTCTGCATCTACAGTCATCAATACTTTTCGCGCATCATGATCACGCGGATCAAGAGTTAACGCTTCTAATAAGTTTCGACGCGCCTCTTCCCATTTCCTTTGACGAAAAAGACTTTCGGCTTGTTCTTTTAATTCAACGATTCGCAGCTCGCGTTTGGCGCGAATCTCAATTGCCATAATGTCGGCGTTGGCGCGAACTTCAGGCGATAAATCATCGCGTTTCAGCAAATACTCCAATCGCGCCGACGATTCTTTGAATTGATCGGCGTTGAGTAGGTCGCGCGCTTCATCTAAAATTTTATGCTGAAGTTCTTGTGGGGATATCATTTCTAATCTCTGCGAGAGCAAAAGAAGGACCTTGAAGGTCTTGAGCAACTAGTGCGATGTGCTGCCTCTTTGCAACCCAACCAAGAATCGTTTGAGGTGTTCAAGGTCTTCCAGAATGCGACCCGCGCCGCGCGCCACGCAGGTCATCGAATCTTCGGCGAGCCACACCCGCACTTTCAACTCGTCGGTTAGGCGTTCAACCAGACCTTGCAATTGCGATCCGCCGCCCGCCATGCAGATGCCGGTTTCCATCAAGTCGGCGACGATCTCCGGCGGGGCTTCGTCAATCGCATCTTTCAAAATATCTACAATCGTTTGCACCGATGGCGAAAGCGCTTCACGTAATTCAATCGAAGAAACTTCCACGCCTTCCGGCAAACCTGTTACCAAATTTCGTCCGCGAATCGTGAACGTCTTCTCTTCGCGCAACGGATAGGCTGAGCCGACGGCGATCTTGGCGCGCTCTGCCATGCGCTCACCGATCAACAAATTGTATTTATTGCGGGCATAGTTAATGATGTCTTGATCCATCTCGTCGCCCGCCACGCGCAAGGATCGACTCACCACAATGCCGCCCATCGAGAACATCGCCACTTCGGTGGTGCCGCCGCCGATGTCCACGATCATCGAGCCGCGCGATTCGCCGATCTGCAGCCCGGCGCCAATCGCCGCCGCCGTAGGTTCTTCGATCAAATAGGCCTCACGCGCTCCCGCCGCCAAGGCAGCATCATACACGGCGCGTTTTTCCACTTCGGTCACACCGGATGGAATTCCGATCACCACGCGCGGGCGCGGGATCGGCACAATGCTTTGCTCGTGCGCTTTATTGATGAAGTATTCCAACATGGATTGAGTGATCTCAAATTCCGAGATCACACCATCGCGGATGGGGCGGACGGCGATAACGTTTGCCGGGGTGCGACCGGCCAACTCTTTTGCCTCAGCGCCAATTGCTAAGGGGCGGCGAGTTTTTTTGTCAATCACAACCCACGACGGTTCATTGATGACGATACCTTTATTGCGAACATTGACCAGTGTGTTGGCAGTGCCGAGATCGATTCCGATATCGAGCGAAAACATGCCGAACAGCCAGTCGAGTGGACTTGATGCCAAGAAGCTCTCCAATAATAAGCGTTCAGCGTCAGCAAATCGCTGAAGACTGAACGCTTATGAATTCTTTAATGATTATACTATAATCTTTTTTTGATGCTTCTCACTGCCGTTCGTTCTTTCATTCAAAGATATTCTTTGCTTGATCACAATCAACAACTGGTGATCGGCGTATCGGGCGGACCCGATAGCCTGACCCTCTTGCATTTGATGACTCGTTTGCGCGATGAATACGATCTACAACTGCGTGCTGCTCATCTTAACCATCAACTTCGATCCGATGCGGATGCCGACTCGGACTTTGTCGCCCGTGTTGCCGCCTCTTGGAACGTGCCTTGCACCGTTGAACGGGTAAATGTGGAAGCCTTCGCCCGCGACAACAAACTTTCAGTCGAAGAAGCCGGGCGCAGAGCACGTTACGAATTTTTTGCGCGGCTGGGTAACGTCGTTGCCGTCGCCCACAACGCCGACGATCAAGCAGAAACCGTGTTGATGCACTTTTTGCGCGGCGCGGGGGTGGGCGGCTTGCGCGGGATGTTGCCTAAAGCAAGTAACCAGTGGGCAGTGAACAGTAGTCAATGGATCATCAGACCCTTACTTAATATCACGCGCAAAGAGATCGAAGCCTATTGCCTTCAACATAACCTTCAGCCGCGAATCGATTCGACTAACACCGACACCACCTATTTCCGAAATCGCCTTCGCCACGAACTCTTGCCAACTCTCGAAACCTACAACCCAAACATCCGTGAGATTCTGTGCCGCGTCGCCGAAGTCTCAAGCGGAGATTACGATCTGCTGCGCGGCGTGATTCAAACTGCGTGGGACGCCGCCGCGATCTCGCCAGCCGATTCTGATCTTGTGGCGTTTGATCTAGCGAAGTGGCGCGCAATGCCTCTTGCTTTGCAGCGCGCTTTATTGCGCCAAGCCGTTCAACAGTTGCGATCCGATTCGCGTGATGTGGACTTCGTCCCGATTGACAATGCCGCGCGGTGGATCATGTCAGCGCAGTCGGGGCAAACCGCAGATTTGTTGGCAGGCTTGTGTGTGCGTGTCAGCGGATCGATCTTGAAAATTTGCGAGTGGGCAACCCTTTCCTTTATTTCCCCGGTTTCCCTCTCTATCCCTTTTGTGATCAACCAACACATTCCGTTTAACAATTGGCTGATCACGGCAACAGTTTTGGATACATGGTCAATAAATGAGATCGAATCAAACGCCGACCCATCGGTAGCGTATCTTGATGGATCGTTTAACGCGCTGATACTTCGCACGCGCCGCGCCGGAGATCGCTTTGAACCGTTAGGCATGAACGGCAAAACGATCAAGCTCTCCGACTTTATGATCAATCAAAAAATCCCAATCGAAGATCGGGATCGGCTTCCGCTTTTGGTTGACGGCGACACCGTGTTGTGGGTGTGCGGCTGCAGAGTATCGGAACGGGCGAAGGTGAGTCGGCAAACGCAGAGGGTGTTGAGGGTGAAGATAGAAAAAAAGTAAGGGAAGCGTTGCGGCGACAGTTCAACTGTCGCCGCAACGTAGCCGCGTTAACTTGAAGGTTTTTGATCGTCAATGTAAAACGTCATCCGCTGCAAATGGATCACGGGATCAATATGCTGCACGCGAACATTCGGCGGCACCGAGAGATTGATCGGCGCGTAATTTAAAATTCCTTCGATCCCCGCTTCGACCAATTTGTTAGCGACTTCTTGCGCTTTCTCGGCAGGCACGGCGAGCATGGCGACCTTCAACCCGCGCGCGCGAATCTCATCCGCCAGTTTCGCGGCGTCAATCACAATCAGTCCATTAACGAGCGAGCCGATCTTTTTGGGATCGCTGTCGAATAAAGCCACGATGCGAAAACCGCGATTGACGAAACCGTTGTAATGCGTCAGCGCGTGACCAATATCGCCCACGCCGATCAACGCCACTTTCCATTCATCTTTCACTTTGAGGATGCGTTGAAGTTGTTCCACCAAGTATTGAATCTGGTAGCCTGTCCCTTGTTTGCCGAATTCGCCGAAGTGCGAAAGGTCTTTGCGAATTTGCGCCGAGCTGATCCCGAGCCGCTGGCCTAACTCTTTTGACGACGTGACCTGCTGCCCTTCGTGAATCATGCGAGACAGCGCGCGCAAATAGACCGGCAAACGTCCAACGACAATATCAGGAATTTCTCTCTTCTTCGGAGTCATGTTAGCGATAATTTGTAACTGCTCAGACGATTCGTCATTGCGAGCGCACTTCGCGAAGCGGAAAGCAATCTCGGTCGCGCTTGAGATTGCTTCTCGAAGACTCGCAATGACGCTGAACAGTCACGATAATTTAGCAGATTATCTCAACTTTCACAACCCTTTTTTGCAGCGCAACTCTGGCGATTGAAATCGCCGCAACACAAAGCAAAATCCGCCTGCGCGGATTTATCCGCCGATAGTGCTGCCGCCGATGCCCGCCCCGACCAAAAACCTTTCAACCGATCCTGCTTCCGCGCCCGAAAAAATCCTGATCTTTAATCCCTTCATCGTTTGTGCCAGAGAAAGCATCTCTAAAACTTTCGCTTCCATGCCGCCGGTCACGTCGGGCGCGAGTGAGCCGTGAAGCATTGGGCGTATGTCATTGATGTTGCTCGAAGTGATTAACGGAATCACGTCGCCGTTTGGATGCCGAGTCAACGCGCCGCGCTCGATGCCTGCCAACAAAATTTCTTGCGGCTTAAGTTGTGGCGCGAGAAAGCGAAACACATCTTCGGTTGAAATGATCGTGCCGCCTCTCACTTCGTCTATCGCCACATCGCCCATCACCAACGGAACGAGTCGGTGATCAAGAGCGTTGATGATTGGTGTCACTGCCATTGAGGTGATGATGCCATCTCTACAAATTGCCGATGCCGATGGCGGAAAGTTGATCGCCGCGATGCCTGCCTTACGAAGCGCGTCGAAGACATGGCGATTAAGTTTCGCCGCGACTTGTGCCACGTCGGCGTAACCCAGCCATTGTTCGGGCGTGGTCACGCCTTGGCGCGTGCCGTGTTTCTTGCCTTCGGTGTGACCAAACGATCCTGAACCATGCCCGATGAGCAAACACAGATCGGGTTTGGCTTTAAGCGCGTTGGCAATTTCTGTTGCGAGTCGATTCAGCACATCAAGCAAAACAGTTTGATCGCGGGTTTTGTTAGTGATGAGTGAGCCGCCGAGTTTGAGGAAAACCATAGTGATCAGTAAGCAGTTACCAGTGATCAGTATCAGCGACGACTGATTACTGATCACTGATAACTGTTGTGATGATAATTTGCTTTGCTCCCGCGCCTCTCAACGCCTCACTTACTTTATCTTCATTCGCTTCATTGACGAGCGCGATCATGTTGCCGCCGCGCCCGCCGCCGGAAAGTTTTGCGCCAGAGGCTCCCGCGCGTGTGGCGGCATCCACCAGATCATCTAGCTCGCGGCAGGAGACTCCCATCTCGCGCAATAGTTTATGATTTTCATTCATCAATGATCCAAGTTGATCGGGCTGCCCATCTTCAATTAATTTGCGCGCTTGTTGGGCGATTGCCCCGCACCCGTCAAAAATTTTTTCGTAGCGATCTTTGTCCACTTCCCACGCGGCGCGCACGTCGCCGACGGCGATCTTGGTCGGGCTTTGAATTCCGGTGTCGGCGATGGCGATGCGAAAAGGTTGGGCGACGTTGAAGGTTTCAATAGGCTGACCCCGAATAAAATAAACGGGCTTGCCGTAAGCGATCACGGTGTTATCAATGCCGGAGGGTGTGCCGTGATGAATTTTTTCCACTTCGTATACGAGCGATGAGATCGTTGCCGAGTCGAGCTCGCGCTTAAAGTATTGCGCCAGCGCGCGGGCGATAGCGGTTGAGACTGCCGCGCCACTGCCGAGTCCGCTGGCGATGGGGATGGTGGAGTGGAGGGTGAGGGTAGCGTGTGGCGGTGTCACCTTGAACGAGCGCAGGGTGAGTTGAATGATCGCTTTGAGTGGATCATCATCCCGCAGATCGGCGTAAGAAATTAAGACCTCCGAGTTCTCGCGTAGCGCCCCGTAGCGAAGCGGAGTGGGTAAGAACTCGGAGGTCTGTATCGTGAGAGGCTGTTTCGATTTTTTGATCGTGACGCGCGCTTGCACTTGCGAGACCGGAACGGCAATCGCCGGACGTTGATAGACTACCGCATGTTCGCCGAAGAGGATGATCTTGCCGGAGGCTGTTGCGCTGATCACTTAAGAAAATAGAGGGCGATGACGGCGGCGATGCCCCACAAGATAAAGTTAAACAATAACGGACGATCTTTGAAAACGAGTTCGTCGGGTGCGCCGCCTTCGTTCTTGACGTGAATGAGGTAGAGGTAGCGGAAGATGCCATATAGGACGAAGGGGATGGTCAGCATCATGGCGTGGTTTTTGGGCAGGTTCTCGGCGGAGAATGTGTAAAACGAATAGGCGATGACACTGCTAGTGCTGACGATGCCGATCATCTGATCAATGAAAGGCAGATTGTAATTGGCTAACACGGCGCGATGCGAGTCGGCGCGGTTTGTGAGCAGGGTGATCTCGCGTCGGCGTTTTCCGAGAACCATGAAGAGCGCGAGCAGGGTTACGCACACATAGAGCCAAGGGGAGAATCGGCGAGCGTCTACCAGGGCTGCGCCTGCGGCAACGCGAATGACAAAACCGGCGGCGACGATGAGCGTATCTACGATGACGATATTTTTCAGCCAAAAGCTATAGAGGATGTTGAGGATGAAGTAGAGCAAAGCCAGAGGGAACAGACCGGGCGCGAGTGTGTGTGGAAGCGAATCGAGTATGAGCGCGCCACCGAAGGCGACGATGAGTAGAAAGACGGCAGCGACGAGGGCGACATTTGTTGAGAGAATGCCCGCCGGGATCGGGCGGAATTTTTTCTTGGGATGCAGTTGATCCTTTTTAATGTCGGCGATGTCGTTGATGATGTAGACCGCGCTGCTCAAGAAGCAAAGTAAAATGAAAGCGGCGAGCGTTTTGCTCAGATACACCGCGTCGAAAAGTTTTTCATCAAAGACCACGACGGCGAAGACGAAAACATTTTTTACCCACTGGCGCGGGCGCATCGTTTTGAGTAGTGCCCATATCGTTATCATAATGGGCGTATTATAATCGCAACTGATGAGAACCGTTCTTGTTCAAGGCAACAACCGTGTGATGTTTTATCAACTTTTTACCTGCGCGACACCTGACAGGTCTCTGGTTATATGAAACGAGTCCGTTTAGACGTATTGCTTGTGGAGCGCGGGCTTGTCGAATCGCGCGAGAAGGGTAAACGGTTGTTGATGGCGGGCGAGGTGTTGGTCAATGGTCAATTGATTGATAAAGCGGGAACGTTGGTGGACGTTGACGCCGCGATTGAACTCAAGGCGAAACCCAAATTTGTGAGCAGGGGCGGAGAGAAACTTGAGGCGGGGCTTAAGGCGTTTGCCATTGATGTGACAAATTTTGTTTGCGCCGACGTGGGCGCTTCGACGGGCGGCTTCACCGATTGTTTGTTGCAGCACGGCGCGAAAAAAGTGTATGCGTTGGATGTGGGCGAGGGGATTCTCGATTGGAAGTTGCGCGGCGATGCGAGGGTGGTAGTGATGGAGAACACCAACGCCCGTTACGTGGTGTCGCTGCCCGAACCGATTCGCCTCATCACGATTGATGCGTCGTTCATCTCACTTAAAATACTTCTACCTGCCGCAAAGAAGTGGCTCATGTCTGAGGGCGAGATTGTGGCGTTGATCAAGCCGCAATTTGAAGCGGGCAAAGGTCGTGTGGGCAAAGGCGGGGTAGTGCGCGATGCGAAAGTACACCACGACGTGTTAGCGGATGTTTTGAATTTTGCACAAAGCATCTCTCTGTATTCTCATGGATTGATTCGCTCGCCGTTGTTGGGTCCGGCAGGCAACGTGGAATTTTTGACGTGGCTGCGACAAGAATTTTCTGCTCGATCTATATCCGAATTAATTGAACGAGTTTTGGATGGGGGAGATAAAGGAAATAAGGGAAACGGGGAAATAAAGGGAAGCAGGGGGATACAGGCAACAGGTAAACAAGGGAAACAGGGAAACAAGGGAAACAGGGAAATAGGGGAAACAGGGAAATGTTGAACAGCGGATTAGAGAAGCGATACACCTCATAAAAAAGAATCAGCGCTCATCAGCGACGATCAGCGTCATCAGCGTTCAAAGGTTTAAAATCGGAGATCAACAATGCAAGGTCAAGTAGTCATAAACAAACTTTCTAAAACATATCACACCAAACATCGTAAAGGATTATTTAAATCCGAAGAGAAGTTGGTTGAGGCGTTGAAGGGCATTTCGCTTGAGATTCAATCCGGCGAGATTTTTGGTTTGCTGGGTCCCAACGGCGCGGGCAAGACGACTTTGATCAAATGCCTGACGACATTGTTGCTGCCAACATCGGGCGAAGCGTTTATCAATGGTTATCGTTTGACAAAAGATGACAATGCGATTCGCGCCAGCACCGGCTGTATGTTGATGGGCGAGCGCGGTCTGTATTGGAAGCTGACCGGGCGCGAGAATTTAGTTTTCTTTGGCGCGTTATATCACCTCTCATCCAAAGATCGGGTGACGCGGGCGAATCAAATTATCGAGCGACTTAACTTGGGCGAGATCGCCGATCGCGCGGTGGAATCGTATTCGTCGGGTCAACGCATGAAGCTGGCCTTTGCCAAAGCGTTGATTAACGATGCGCCGTTGTTGATCCTCGACGAGCCGACGAACACATTGGATGTGCCATCGGCGCGTGAGTTGCGCGCGATAGTGCGCGAACTTAACGCCGACGGCAAGACGGTGATCTACACTACGCACATTATGTCCGAAGCAGAGACGTTGTGTAACCGCGTGGCGATTGTGGATCGTGGTGAAGTGTTGGCGCTCGGCACAGTGGATGAATTGAAAGCGTCAATGGGCAAAGAGGAAGTGATTCGCATTGAGGGAGTCATTTCGTCGAAGGCGGCATCCGCAGTGGAGTCATTGGTTGGGGTTAAGCGATCCGCTTCCGCCGATGTGAATGGGCATCAACAATTAACGGTCGTGGTGGACGATCAGCGAGTCTTGTTGCCGCGCTTGATCGAATCGTTGACGGCGCATCATGCTGTCATCCAAAAGATCACGCCCGAAGAAATGACGCTGGAAGATGTGTTCATTGCCCGCACCGGACGGACGTTGGCGGAAGACACAAGAGTTAAATAGACATTATCGGAAATAATTTTTACACTGATAAGAGAGGGAGCGCAGATAGCGAAAGTCAGTGCGGAGGTTGTGCAAGGCGCAAGCGACCTGCATCACCAAATC
>Ga0163199_1000586_pt1 | contig 23093 bp, 23 predicted proteins | sample PL_2010_150m_FD_113537 | JGI IMG/M metagenome (GOLD analysis project Ga0163199, IMG submission 113537) | Freshwater microbial communities from Powell Lake, British Columbia, Canada to study Microbial Dark Matter (Phase II) - PL_2010_150m | ecosystem: Environmental > Aquatic > Freshwater > Lake ...
CAATCTAGAGACTATGAAAGGATTAATGAGTTATTTAACTCCCTGAAGATAGAAGACAATCCTCTGATTATTGAGTATATTTTTAAAGAGATTTAAGAACTGGAACATGAAGTATAAGTTTTGGCCTACTGCAACCATCATTCTAGTTGTTCTTTCCGCAATATTCCTTTATTCGCTGAGGAGACTAAGAATAGAAAATATAACTATAAGAAGGGACCTTCATTCTTATATAAACGATTACTCCACTATGATAAAAGATCTGGAATTGAAAATCTTGCCTCCAATGGTTTTCGCGCATACATATGTTAATCCTGGCAGTTTCGAAGAAGTTTGGGATGATGGCACTGTTTACATAAGGATTCATGACAGTATTTGTTCGCCATGTTCTTCATTTATTTTCGATTATATCATAAAGAATTATGCGAATTCCAAACGGTATAAATTACACGTTTTAGGTTCTTACAAAATGAATTACAATTTCCTAGGTGATATGAAAAAGCTTGGGCTGGACCAGATTGCATATACAAATTCTGCCGATGAATTAGGATTCATCGGAGCCGACAGTCTCAATGTCCCCTATTTATTTACCATTTCGGATAGGAAGATTTCAACACTACTGATTCTTTCGGTAACTAAAGACATTGAAATAGAAGCATATTTTAATATGATTGATAGGTTATTACCTCAGTAGGGAAGTTGATGTCCAATTTCAACTTTATTTCGATTCAATTCACTAAAGGATAGCTCTAAGGCGGTTGATTGGGGTGTTTGGTACTCATTTTGCCATCATTAGTTTGGTTTCTTTTACGCGGTAGGAGCTGCCGTTCATATTGACCAGAAAGGCCTTGTGGGTGAGTCTGTCGACCATGGCAGCGGTCAGGACGGTATCTCCAAAGATTTCGTTCCAATGATCAAACGACAGGTTGGTGGTGATAATCGTTGATTTGCGTCCGCACCGCAAGGAAAGGTGGTTAAAAAGCAACTCGGAGCCTTCTTTATCGAAGGAGACGTACCCGAACTCATCACAGATGACCAGGTCGAACTTTTCAAACCGGTTTTCAAGCGTTCTGAGCATCTTTTGGGATCGGCTTTCACGTATTTGGGTGAGCAGCCTGGACACGGTGGTATAAAGCACCTTGTAGCCTTCCTGGCAGGCTTTTAAACCCAGAGAGGTCGCTAAATGTGTTTTCCCGGTCCCGGGATTTCCTGACAGGATCAGGTTTTGTCCGGTCCTGATAAAATCAAGCTGTTCCAGTTGTGGAAGTTTTGCAGCTGCATCCGCGGGCAGATCCTTCCGGGAGAGGTCGTGCAAATATTTGTACTGCACAAAACCGGCTTGCCGTACCTGAGCCTTGCGGCGATTTTCCTCACGGGTCCGGTATTCAAGCTCCAGCAGTCGTAATAGGAAGTCTTCATAGGACAGGCTCTCTTCGGCTGCCTGGCTTGACTGCTGCTCGTATTCACGCCTGAAAGCTGGCAGATGCAAGGTTCTGCTCAACTCATCTATTTGTTGTTTTATACTTAAAGTTGTCATCTTGTTTTAATTGGGGTTGTTGGCCAGTTGGGTAATTTCCGTTAACTGCACCAGACAAAAACCTGTGGTCTCATCCGGGATATCGGGTGGTGCTGCCGAATCAGCTTCAACAGGTTGGTTGCCCAGCAAGGCAAGAACCTTATCCACCGATACATCCTTCGGACAAAGGAGGGTCAGTTCATCGACCGTTTTAACCAGTTTCTGGTGTGATTTTAACGAGGGTGTGAAACGCTACCACCCACCGGTAAAACGATACCACCTTGATGAATGTATGAAGAGAGATTTACCCTTTGGATGAGTCTCAATTAGCTTGACCGAGTTAAAGGAGGTTAATAAAAGTGGTTTCAATTGCCCCATCAATGGCCGTAACCGCCAAGATAAGGCCTGGCCAGAACCCGTCAAGGGCAAGTAAATGCCTTTGCCTACACACAATTACATCGCGCAGGCACCCTTGACAGAACCTGAGCCAGTCCTTGAAAAAGCGTTTAAGGACCATTGATGGATCGCTCTGTTGATGAGTTCTGGCTGCCTCTTTACTTCATTTTTCAAGGTCCTCACGATGTTCCGCAACTTATCTCCATTTCGTTTGGGTAAGTAGAAAAAGCTGCTTATATTTGACAAGTGCTGACAAAACCGCATCAATTAGTCTTCAATAATTTTTGCAAAGGAAACAACTGTGTTGCCGCGCGGCAACAAGGTAATTATCAGTTTATCAAGTAATTATATTTTTAGTACTTTGACGAGCTATCGTAATGCTATTTCTTGGCTTACTTAACCTCATAGTGAAGTCGGTCGGACAAGAGGATGCTAAAATGCTAATTATTTGATAGATAAGAAACATATTGCGATCGATTCCCTGACAAATACGAAACTCGAAAATTGGTGCTTGTTTTAAATCGAAAATCGAACATGAAAATTTCCACCGGAATCCTCAAAATATCAAACCTCTGTATCCCGCAGCAGATCAACAACACAAAAGGGTGGTATCGAAATGTTCCGTTTGGTGGTAGCGTTTTAAAACCTCGTTATAATCAGGATAATGTTCATCAGCGATTTCCTTAGTAAACTCCGCCCAATCAACCTTACACTTCTTGTCAGTAATCTTTACAGTACGGAATCCGGCCAATGGTTCATTAGCGAGGAAGATGTTACAAACTCCTAAACGTTCATATTCATAATCGCATTTACGGTCATGCCCTTTACTCATCGGAATCGGAACACGTGTTTCACCAATCAATTGTTTAGGCGATTCATCCATGCAAATTACCGGTCGCATTGGGTTATAAGGTCTTTTGTACACATCCAAAACTCTTTCCATCGCTGCCACAAATTCTCCGTTTTCTTTGGCTGGGATGACCCAACCGACTACTTTCCAAGGCTTAAGTTCGTTTTTTTTAGCGTCCGGCGAACCGTTTCATACGAGATTTTATCCGCAATTCGTTGTTCAACCAACCTGTCAGCCAATAATCGCAGTGACCAACGGGCGTATCCTGTTGGTGGTTCACCACAGGCTAAGGCAATCAAGTGGGCTTCCATGTCTCCGTCAACCAACTTTTCATATTCCCTTGAAGTGGGTGCCATTTTTAACGCTGCCTCCAGTCCTTCTTCTACAAAACGCTTTTTCACCCGGTCAATGGTTCTCATACCGATCTTTAATACTTTACAGACCTCTTCATTGATCTGCTGTTCAGCATTAAACGCACCTCGGTCCACATTCAGTAGAATAAGTGCATGAATAATCTTCCGTGCAGCATGAGTTCCGGTTCGGGTAATTTCGGTCAATTGATCTCGTTCTTCCTGCGTAAGAGTAACTTTGTAAGTGTTCATAGCCTTTTTTGGGCTAAGATACAAAATATTTAGATTGCGTCATATTAATTGTGACGTGACACTAGTTTGTAAAGATGGCAAATTCGCGGGTCGAATTACAGCTAACCATAAAATATATGAAGTTCGGTCCATCAGCAAAGACAAACATTTCCTGGTTGAATTAAATGCTGCCAATTTCGCTATTGATGATGGTGCAAACGAAAATCCAGACATAGAACCAGTAGTAAAACCAAAGTTAAAGAGTACCATGACCGAAGATCCGGTACTAATCAAAATATTAATTCTCTATACCGATAGTTGTAATATGTACTACGATAGAGATATGGGGCCGTGGATTGATCTGGCAATGGATGAATTACAAGATGCATTGACCGAAAGTTTATCAAATCTCACGGTAGGCGTGTGTCTGGCTGATTCGGCAGAGACGACCCATAGTGAATCATATTATGGTATCGAAGAAGATAAAGACTGGTTGGATAGTGATTCAAATGTTGCCGCATTAAGGGATGCCACGCATGCAGACTTGGTAGTCTTATTGACTCATGGTTGGCGCAATGAAAGGGGAACTAGTTGGCCAGGACCAAATGCAAACACTGCATTTTGTGTTGCCAGGGCTCCCTACATCACGGCAACTGCATCGTTTACCCACGAGGTTGGACATTTGTTTGGTTGTAAACATCAAAGATACGGTTATCAGGATGGTGGTATTAACCATGGATTTCGATTTGAAGAATGGGATGGTACCCATTCAACCATAATGCATACTGTCTATTCCTGGGAGGAATCTCAAAGGCTGTTTCGATTCTCAAATCCGAATAAAATTTACATTGAGTTTCCTATGGGCGATGTGAATTACGCCAATAACGCATTGTGGATTGAGCAACATGCGTCTACCGTTGCCGATTTTAGAATTGATCCAACTCCAAATTATTTAATGGCTTTCATCTCAGGACCAACACATGGTATGCCGAATGTTAATTATACTTGGCAAGCAGATTATACAGGAGGAACCGGCCCATATGCTTGCACATGGTATAAGTACTATCAAAATGATTACATACCAGTAGGTACTGGTTGGTCTTATACAGCACCACTTCCTACCACTGGGTCAATGTTCTACCTTAAGGTTATAGTTACCTCAGGTGATAATCAGGAATATGCTGCTTTTTATGCTGTTGCAATTGATCAATACGAACCCACAATTGAGGTAACTCACAATCACAACCAAAACCAACTTGCGGCTGGATACAACAAGTCCAATTTGGAAATTGATGTGAGTTTGTCCAGTACCATCACTATTTTCCCAAATCCTTTGACTGAAGTTACGGTTATCCAATATTTAGTAAAACAGGCTTCGCAGGTAGAAATAAAACTATCTGACCTTTCAGGCAGGACATTATTTACTTTCGAAGAGGGTAGCAAGGAAGCTGGAACATATTCCAAAAGACTTTCTACTTCACGCCTTAATCCTGGCATATATCTCTGTTCAGTGAGAATTGGGGATACAAATACCATTAAAAAATTGGTTATTCAATAATGGACAAGGCCTGGGGATGAGGCAAAACAAATTTTACCTTCATTGAAAATGATATTGTGCCTCATCCCCAGTCTTCCTTCTTTGAAGGAACTTTTTAATTTTTACTGGTGACTCTGGGGTGATAATCGTTTGCGATTTATTAGATTTGATTGACCTTATTTTTTCTAAAAAAGTTCTAAGAAACATGCTCAATAAACTATTAATATCCATTACGTTCAGCCTTTCTCTTACGTTTACCCAGGCCCAGAATAGTTGGACAAGTAAGGCAGGTTCGCCTGTCGAAAGAGAAAGAGCAACTGCCTTTACTATTGGTAATTATGGTTATGTGGGAACCGGAGTGGGAGGTGGCAGGTTGAGAAATGATTTTTGGAGATATGATCCGGAAACTGACACGTGGTCTGAAATTGACACCATGCCAACCTTGGGAAGAAGAGGTGCTTTTAGTTTTCCCATTAATAATAGGGGATATGTAGGTGGTGGGGTAAATGAAAACAGCCTTACCGATGATGAATTTTGGGAATACGACCCAGCCCAATCAAAATGGTTGAGGAAAGTAAATTTACCTCATGGACTTGTGTATGCCGACGAAACACTTGTAGGCTTTTCGATTGGCAATGAAGGCTATTTATTGGCTTCCTTTAGTAGATCCAATTTTTATATGTACAGTCCAACCACTAACACCTGGTCATCCAGAGCAAATTTCCCTGGTAACAAAGCACTGGGTCAGGTAGGCTTTACGATAGGTGGTAAAGGATATGTTGGAAGTGGATCTGGAATGGACTATATCACCGAATTCTGGGAATATGATCCGGTTACCAATCAATGGTCAAAAAAAGCTGATGTGCCAGGCAAACCAAGATCGGATGCGGTTGGATTCAGTATTGGAAATTATGGATACGTCGGATTGGGACTTAACCATAGTTATTTCCAGCATGATTTTTGGGAATATCATCCGTTGACTGATACCTGGATACAAATTGACAGTTGCCACTATGCTGCATGGTACGCTGTTGGAATAGGCATAGGATCCAAAGGGTATTTAGGGACGGGCATCAGGTTTAGTCATGACTCAGGTTGGTGGGAATATACCCCAAACATTTCTTCTGTGAACGACATCGGGCAATCTGAGAAAATCAGAGTTTTCCCTAATCCTTTAACGGACATATTAAAATTCGATTCAAATGGACCGGAGATTAAAACCTTTTCAATTTACTCGGTTCATGGGCAGCTGGTTAAGACAGGTGTTGCAACCGACCATTCGATTCCAGTTGCCGAACTTCCGGAGGGGGTATATATTTTAAAATTATTCACTGCGGATAAGGTTATGAGTAAGAAGTTTATAAAAGAATAAAAGTCAGATAGTGTACCTGTCCATCCCCCGCTTATGGCTTCAGGAGTCTTTAATATTTTCTTATAACTATGATTCTGCCGTTAATGATCTGTTTTTCAGTTCTGATCCGATATGGATAAATTCCCTGTGGCAAGATGTTGCGGTAAGTGATAGTTTTTAATACTCCGTCTGCAATATATCCATCGAATATTCTGCTGATCAATTGCCCGTTAGGCGAGAAAAGATCGACCGTTACAACAGAGCCTGCGGGTAGGGAAAGCTGAAAACTGATGTCAGGTCCAAACATAGGATTAGGGAAGATTTTAATGTTGCAGCCCCCTGAATTTACTATCACCTGGCCGGTCTGCAAATCCCCCATGCAGCCTTTGGCCGAAACTTGCCTGAGCGTCAACTCGAAAGTGCCTTCGAAGTTCCAGTTATTGACAAATGCACATGTCGTGCCGCTCTGCACCTCGGTGCCGTCAATGGCCCAGGTATAAGTGGAGCCCGGGTTTGCGGTCGAATCCACCCAATAGCTTTTGCTGGCCCCGATACCTACCTTGTCGGGCATTGGCAACTGCGCAGCAGCCCTAAAGGCGCTGAAAAACACGAATGTCAGCAGGAGCAAATAGCGTATCAGGATTGTCATTATTGGTTGTCGGTTATCGGTTGTCAGTTGTTTCGCCCGAGCGCCCCCTCTCCCGCGAGCTTGCGAGCACGGGAGAGAGCCTGCCCCGGCGAAGGCCTGGGGGGAAGGGGGAGAGGTGCATCGTTAATTGTGGTAGATTGGCGATGTGATTAACTGAGGCTGAACGGTTAAAGTAACATTGTTAGTCGTCACTGAACCATAACCAACTTCTGGAGTCTGGATCAAATGATACTTAGTAGTCTGAGTCAATGCACCCGGAGCATGGGTCAGGTTGGTCGCACCTGCTACTATTACCCATGTGGAACCGCCATCAATGGAGGATTCCCACTGATAAGCATAGATACCATTTCCACCTGTCGGTGCTGTTGAAGTGATTGGTGCCGGTGTACCATTGTAACAGATAGTCTGATCTGCTGTAGCTGTGCCTGCGACCAATGGATTCTGAACATTTATAGTAACAATATTTGTTGTCACTGAACTGCAACCGGTTCCTGAAGCCTGGATCAAATGATACTGTGTTGTCTGAGTCAATGCACCCGGGGCATAGGTTAAGCTGGTGGCACCTGCTGCTATTACCCATGTCGTGCCGCCATCAATCGAGTATTCCCACTGATAAGTATAGGTACCATTGCCACCTGTTGGTGGTGTTGAACTGATTGGTGCCGGAGTAACACTGACATTGATAGTTTGATCAGCAGAAGCTATACCGGGAACTAAAGCAGGTAAAACAGTAACCTGAATATTAACGGGAATCCCTGTGCAAGTTGCAGACGTTTCTATTACCTGTAATGTGCAAGTTCCGGAACTAGTCCAGTTAACAGAGATCAGGTTATTTGGAGGCAGCCCGTTTGTTATGGAACCTGCCCCACCGGAACCGGCTATGATGCTCCATGTATACGAGGAGCCGGCGGTTGGCATAACACCGTAAGGCTCAGTTGAATTTTGACAAACAGTCATATCTCCGGTCTGTGTTAAAACCCCTACTTGAGCCCATGTTCCCAATGAACCTGCCGAAAGCATCAGTATCATGAGCCATGGTAAAAATCTAAGTTTTGTTTTCATGTTTTGTTGATTTAAGGATTTGTTGATATTATTTAAGTTCTTGTATCTGTGTTGTTTAGTAATGATAAATCAATGACGTGGTGGGTAATGCGTTCACTGTAACTGCCACCGCAGTGGATGTAGCATTATTACACGATCCAACAGCCGGGAATATATTAACACGATAATTTAAGGTTCCAGCTATTGAGGTCACGGGTGAATAAGTTGATGCTGTAGCCCCGGGAATGCTGTTAAACGTAACATTTTCTACAGACGATTGCCATTGATACGAGATGGTTCCGATTCCATCAGTAACTATGGAAGTTAATGTCAGGGTTGTATTTAAGCAAAATATCCCTCCGCCTGAAATGGTTACACCAGGATCCGGAACGATGGTAATTAGTTTAGCCACCGTATAAACAACCGTGCCGCCCGCATCGGTAATGGCACAATTATAACTATAGGACCCGGCTACGGTTAATTGTGGTGGGTTGTAGGAGGATAGTATTTCTCCGGGTATCGCAATGTTGTTTATCTGCCACTGGTAGGCATAGGGCGGTAAACCGCCGGAAGTTGCCGTCGTGAATGTTAATTGGGCTGGATTGTAACCGGTACAACCGTTAATGGGAGTGGTATTGTGTTTTCCTGGTATTAAGGCAGGAGGGGTTGAAAGTGTCAAGGTGCAAAATATCAGTAAGCTGGTTTTCCAGAGACTTTTAAGGCAAAGCTTGCCTAAAGGAACTGCTGTTCCTGCCGTATGAAGCCCGGAAAATCTCACGTATATTTAAAACCTGACTCCCACCGTTATTGGCCACGAACTGTGCTTCCACACTCCGAAACTCCGGTACCCCGGACAAGCTGTAACCCGTGCGCCGATCGCTACAAAAAGGGTTAATTTCTTTTTCAGATAGTAATCAAACCTTCCTAATCCTTCGATACCCCCGACAAATAAAGGATAGGGCTTATACAGATCGATTCCGTTAAGGAGATTAGCCTCGGTGCTGATTCTGAACCGCTTTGCCTGCCAGATGGTTCTATTAATTCCGAACCCCAGCAAAACTTCATTCCTCGACCGTAAAACAGAGAATTCCGCGGAGATATTCAGCCGGAGAACTTTGTTCAGAATCGGATGATAGGTTACACAAAGGCCTCCGCCATCGAACCCCGGTTCAAAATAGGAATTGTACCAGGATGACGGGAAAACGCGGAGTGAAATATCGGTTTGTTGAGCTTGAATACTATTTGTGGTGACAAAAAGTGTCACTAACAGCAATAGTTGCAGGATTTTATATTTAGTTGCCATATTCCCAACCGTTTTCGATGAAAAATTTAAGAATCAGTGATGAAACAAGCTCGGCCTGAGCTTCATGCGTGATCGTGGCGACTCCATCACCCTTCTGGATGCCATAATTTCCAAACTGGCTGTGGTTACCGCCAGGGATGGTGAAATATACTGTTTTTGGAACTTTGCCTTCCGGATAGTCTGAAAAACCATGGATCCACCAGGGAGTAGGCAGGAGCCCAATGTAAGAGGAGATCTTGAGACTGTCGACCAATCCGTCATATTGCCCTCGAAGGGACAGAACAGAACCTGACCAGTCATTCAGGTTTGTGGATGACCTCGGATAGGCAGCCATCAGAACCAAACCCTTGAAAAAATCCGGATATTTATCCACTACCGAACAGGCCATAACCCCGCCCAGCGAATGCCCTCCGATAACCCATTGCTGCACATCGGGGAAATCATTGTAAATCCAGGCAGCCTTATTGCCATCCAAAACAGCCAGATTGCCCGGCATTTTCACGATAACCACCTTGTGGGCCTTTCCGGCAATGGCAAATTTCGACAGCGGTTGTATATAGGCATGAGGGTCAACCAATCCGCCCGGATAAAATACCAATCCGGTTTTGGAATATTGATTGCTGGTAGGATTGATTTCGATATAATCCCGGTACTCATAGATCGTAACAGCGCTTGGAATTATCAGGTCGTCAGGCAGATAGCTGCATGAGGCTATGAAGAAAACAAGGGAGGGGATCAGTCCGGTTTTTTTAAATAATTTCATAGTTTTTCATATTTGCGGGTGAAATTAAGGTTTTCCGCTTTGATTTATTTTTTCCCGATTGCAATCATGGAATGCTGTGTTCTGAAAATAATCATACCGTCAGTAATTGCCGGTGTAGCCATACAAACATCATCCATATGGTTTTCGGCAAGGAGCTTATACTCAGGACCTGCCTGAATAACATATATTTCGCCGGTTTCAGCCGGAAAATAGAGCTTTTCGCCGGATGCAACCCCCGAAGCCGAGAACGCCTTTCCTAAATCCTTCTTGTATTTGACGGCTCCGGTAAGTGCCTCAATACAGGTTAGCTGGCCATTAATCTGCATGTTGTACAGGTAATCACCATAAACGAGCGGACTGGCTATGTAAGCCCCGCCGCGCTTAAAGCTCCATACTACCTGATTGCTGCGGGTTGTATCAGCAGGCAAAGTGATATCTCCGGTTGCAGGAATATCAGTCTGGTCAAGGATTCCCTTTCCCATGTAGCCGCGGAATTGAGGCCATTGCCTGGAAATATCTGCCTGGTTAAAGACGGGAATGAAATATACCAGCGAGAGGACTATCAGTAATGAAAATTTTCGGAAATTCATGGTTTGATGAATGTGGTTTTGAAACGTTTTAATCATTTGGTGAAGTACAGTAAAAATAATTACATCCATGAATCAGTCAACCTCTAATATCATCGCCTTCCTGATCGGGAGCATACCCATTATCTATTTGTCATGGCGTTCATTGGGCAGCACTAAAAATCACGGTTTCTTCCGGTTTTTCGCATGGGAAATTATTCTCTGGCTCCTGGTCATTAATATTCGTTTCTGGTTTAAAGATCCGTTTTCCTGGCACCAGATTATTTCCTGGATACTTCTGCTGATATCCATTTATCCGGTCATTGATGGTGTGTACCGATTTAAGGCTGCCGGCCGGATCAACCATGAGCGGAAGGATACGACACTCTTCGACTTTGAGCACACCACCAGCCTGATCACCACCGGCGTCTACCGGTATATCCGCCACCCGATGTATGCTTCACTGCTCTATCTCACCTGGGGAATCGCTTTTAAAAATCCGTCAGTCATTATTCTGATATATGCCGAAGCAGCAACCATTTTCCTTTACCTTACCGTGAGAGTGGAGGAGCGCGAGAACCTGACTTATTTCGGAGAGGAATACCGCCAATACATGAAGCGGACCAAGAGGTTTGTGCCCTGGCTTTGGTAGAGGCGTACTGATTCCCGTCAAAGTTGTCTGTTTGGTATTTGTTTGGGAATAGATTTTTCATTGATCACCTATTTTTTGATATAGATGCAGTGCGATAGTAGGAATGGAAAAAATGGGGCAACTATTTTTTTCCGATATCTTTATGCGGTGAAAACGTAAGCCTGCTAAACAAAAAATGAACCCGATGAAACCATGTATCTTTCCCCCCGAATGAAATAACCATCCAATTATGGACAAAGAGCAATTCAAAATCCCCGCCGATGAGATCAAGGACCTGGTCAGTTACAAGGGTTTCGGGATCGTTTCCAACCACATCACCGTTGATGGAATGAAGGTCGGTTTTATGTACCGTGAGGAGCGCTTCGATAAGGAGGATAGCGGATGGAGATTTCTTTCAGGTACTGAAACCGAAGAGTACCTTGATGACCCTGAAACCAGTAAAGTATTCAGCATTAATGCAATCGCGAATTACGATCCTGCTATCCTTCCCTATATTAAACTGCCGGTTGGAACTGAACTGGAACGTGTCGAGGGATCCGATGAGTTTGTAATAATAGAAAACTGACAAATTATGAGCAATCCCATATCCAACAATCCTTTGTTGCACCCCTTCGTGAGCAAATACCAGGCTCCGCCGTTCGACCTTATTCATGAAGTTAATTTTATCCCCGCCATCGAAACTCTGATCCGGGAAGCGGAAAAGAAAATTACTCGCATCTCTGCTTCCCCTGATGAACCGACGTTTGAAAATACGATAATCCCGCTCGAACAGAACGGAGAACGCCTCGGCATTGTAGCGGGAATTCTCTTTAACCTGAACCATGCCGAAACCACAGAAAAACTGCAGCAGGTTGCCCAGGAAGCTTCGCAACTGCTCACCGAATACTCCAGCCGGATGCTGATGAATCCCGCCCTCTTCAATAAAATCGAAACGCTTCATAACAATCATAACAATCATAACAATCACAACAATCATAACAATCACAACCCACAACCGACAACCGACAACGGACAACCGACATTTTCTCCCGAACAATCCACTGTCCTGCACAACTGGCACCGGGATTTTGTCAGGAACGGAGCTAAACTGGATGAGGTGTCGAAAAAGCGTTTTGCTGAAATACGGTCAAGATTATCCATGCTGACTCTTCAATTTGCTGATAATGTGCTGGCCGAAACCAATTCGTTTTTCCTCCATTTGACGGATGATGCTGATCTTAAGGGTTTGCCTGATTTCGTGAAGGAAGCTGCAGCCCAGGAGGCCGAAACCCGCAAATTGAAAGGATGGGTATTTACGCTGCACGCGCCAAGCTATGTGCCATTTTTGAAATATTCCGACCGGAGGGATCTGCGCAAAAAAATGACCAAGGCCTTCGGAGTCCGTGGTAACCAGGGAAACGAACATGATAATAAAGCCCTGATTGAGGAAATCGTCAACCTTCGGATAGAAATGTCTTTGATGATGAAGGAACCGGATTACGCTTCCTATATGCTTAAGGAGAGCATGGCAGCTTCGACTGCAAAAGTGATAACCTTTCTTGATGATATCCACCGGCATTCAAAACCGGCAGCACAAAAAGAATTGGCCGAAGTGGCCGGTTATGCCCGATCTGAGGGTGCCGATTTTGACCTGGAATCGTGGGACTGGAGCTATTATGCCGAAAAACTCCGCCAAAAGAAATACAATTTCCGGGAGGAGCTGCTGAAGCCCTATTTCAACCTCGAAAATGTGATCAAAGGTATTTTCCTGCTGGCCAACAAATTATATGGTTTGAATTTTATTGCCATCAGCGGAATACCGGTTTATCATCCGGATATGATGACTTATGAGGTAAAGGACGATAAGGGGGAATTCCTATCGTTGCTTTATCTCGATTTTTTTCCGCGGCCGGGTAAACAGGGAGGGGCCTGGATGACTGATTTCCGGGGGCAGTCGAATCTTAATGGTTTGACAGTCAGACCGCATATTTCGCTCGTATGCAATTTTTCCAAACCCACTTCCACAAAACCATCCCTCCTGACCTTTGATGAGGTGACCACCTTCCTTCATGAATTTGGCCATGCCCTGCACGGAATGCTTTCGCAGTGCACCTATCCATCGGTTTCGGGTACCAATGTGTACCGCGATTTCGTCGAATTGCCGAGCCAGGTAATGGAAAACTGGGCACTGGAGAAGGATTGGCTCGACCTTTTTGCCGTTCATTTTGAGACCGGTGAAAAGATCCCGGCGGAACTGATTAGTCGGCTCATCGAATCGAAAAACTTCCTCAAAGGATATGCGTTTGAGCGCCAGCTTGGCTTCGGTTTTCTGGATATGGCCTGGCATACTTTACCGGAACCCTTTGGCGGGGATCCGGTTGCCTTTGAAAAGCAAGCCATGGATGACACGCAGCTTTTCCGGAAAATCCCGGGTAGTTCAGTCAGCACAGGCTTTAGCCACATTTTTGCAGGTGGCTATGCAGCAGGTTATTACGGTTATAAGTGGGCCGAAGTCCTCGATGCAGATGCCTTCGCCCTCTTCAGCGAAAAAGGGATCTTTAACCGTGAAGTGGCTGCATCCTTCCGCAGAAATATTCTCGAAAAAGGAGGCAGCGAACACCCGATGGAACTCTATGTCAGATTCCGCGGCCAGGAACCCAACCCGGAAGCCTTGCTGGAGAGGAGCGGGCTTCTTTAAACATCCTTCAGCTTCGCTTGTTATCCTGTCTATGAGCGCTGAACATTACATCGATAATCGTGAGAACCTCACCAAATCCATTTTGGTAACACTGACATGAACACCCCCTACAAGAAAATTATCCGGGTAGTTACTACCGTTGAGTATTATCTGGTAGATAGATAAGCCGAATAGGTTATCAGTTGTCGCTTGTGGGTTGTCGGTTATCGGCCTTACAGATAACCGACAACTCATAACCCATAACTCATAACAATCACAACCTCTGAAAATAGATAAAAACGCTCCCTTTAATCGCACCTAATGAAACTACGATATATCCAACTTGGAGTTGTATTGCTGATTTCACAATTTAGTCTTGCTCAGGAAGAAATCACTCCTCTGATGGCTTCGTGGCCAAAATACCTTGAGCATAAGGCAAATACGCCTTTCAGACTTAATTGGATATCACTTGGACCCGTAATAAATTCAGCGCGGGTGGATGCTGTTCAATGTGATCCAACCCGGCCTGGGACCTGGTATGCAGGATTTGGATCGGGGAACCTTTGGAAAACCACCGATCATGGCCTTTCATGGAAACCGGTTTTCGAGGATCAGCCAGCACTATCCATCGGTGATTTTACCCTCGCTCCTTCAAATCCGGATATCATCTATCTAGGAACGGGTGAGTACCTGAAAAAGCCCCGCAATTTCACTTTGCCCGGCGTGGGGGTATTCCGGTCGGATGATGGTGGTCAGACCTGGAGGCACCTCGGACTCGAAAAATCCTGGCACATCGCTAAAATCAAAGTCCATCCCCAAAAGCCCGATATCGCTTTCGTGGCTGTTCTGGGGCATTTATGGACGCCCAATAGCGACCGCGGAATTTACCGGACCCTCGATGGCGGAAAGTCATGGGAAAAAGTTTTGTTCGTGAACGAAAAGACGGGTGCCAATGATATTGTCATATCTCCCTCAAACCCAGACGTCCTGTATGCCTCGATGTGGGAAAATTATCCGGGCATTTGCGGAAAGGAGAGTGCGGTATATAAAAGTACAGATGTCGGATCCACCTGGCAGAGGTTATCGGGTGGCCTTCCCGACGGTGATAAAACCGGCCGTACCGGTCTGGCTGTTTCCTGGCAGAATCCCGATAAAGTCTATGCCTTTGTCGACAATCTCAACCGCGGGAAGGATCATTCGGCTGAATGCTATAAAACCGTCGACGGAGGGTTAACCTGGAAACGCACTCATCCGGATGACCTGATGATTTACGCTGGAATTGGCTGGTACTTTTCCGATTGTGCGATCAATCCAAAAGATGATGAAGAGATATACCTGCTTGGCATCAGAATGGCTCACAGCAATGATGGCGGTCAGCATTTTGATCTTGTGGGAGGTGATGTTTATCACATTTTCCCGAGTCCGGCTGTTTCGTTTCATTTGGATCAATGCGATATCTGGATCAATCCGCTGAATCCTGATGAACTGGCTGCCGGGAATGACGGCGGTTTTTATTATAGTTATAACAAGGGCAAGTCGTGGATGCATTATAACAACCTCCCCACCGGTGAGTTTTATGATATCTCGGCGGATAACCAGGTGCCTTATAATGTGTATGGCGGGGTTCAGGACGATGCCTCGGTATTTGGGCCCGCCAGGGAATGGAATCCCCGCTTTGCAGATAAGTGGAAATACATCTGGGTAGATGCCTGGAGCGGTGGTGACGGGTGTTATACAATGGCCGATCCCGGAGACCCGAACATCATTTATTCTTCATCGCAGAATGGTGGAATATTCAGGAAAGACATGGCTGCTGACCGGTCGGTTTTTATCCAGCCGCAATTTCCCCGGGGAACAAACGCTAAGCTAAATTTTAATTTTATTGCTCCATACCTCACTTCGAGATATCAGTCAAACGTGTTGTATCATGCAGGAAATTACGTGTTTAAGAGTTTGAATAAAGGAGATAAATGGGAGCTGATCAGCCCTGATATTTCAAAATCATCCAATGCTGAAAAAATCTCGACAGCTGCCGGAGCCCTCGCTGAATCTCCAATGAAAGCCGGACTTCTGGTAGTCGGTACCGATAAGGGAGCCGCATGGATTACTGAAGATGACGGGAAAAGCTGGATTGAACGATCCGAAGGTTTACCTAACCGGTATATCCGGAGTATTGTATTATCGCGATTTTCGCAAGATCGCATCTATCTGGCTATGACGGGTATTAATGAAGATGATCTGGAAAGTCATCTGTTTGTATCTGAAGACCTGGGTAAAAACTGGACCTCCATAACCGCGGATCTTCCGGACGAAACGGTCAATTGTGTCGCTGAAGATCCTATTAATGAGAATTTTCTGTATGCAGGACTTCACAGGGGCGTTTTCATTTCGGTGAATCGCGGAAAAAGCTGGTCACTCTTGGGCTGCAATATGTCAGCCACTGTTATATCAGATTTGGTTTTCCAGGAACGCGAGCTTGACCTGATTGCAGGAACTCATGGCCGCGGTATTTACAAGATGAACCTTAAACCGGTTCATGCAGCATTTGATAATGGGTTCCCGCTAACAACCCGATTGTTCGCCATACCGGACTTAACGGCACCCTGGAGCAATGATACCCATCGCGATATCAACGAAAAGAGTGTTCAAAAAACTGAAATCACCTGGTGGCAGGAAACCGAAGGACCGGCGCATCTGCAAGTGATGCAGGGAATAAAACGGATCTGGGAAACAGACATTGCAGGAACCAGGGGGTTCAATCAAATTCGGTGGGATGGGGTGGTGAAAGAGGCAGACGTGCCGGAAACCTATTTTTTTCAATATAAAACCTATATCAACCCTGGAACCTATATCATTAAGCTAAGCGGGAAAGGATTTTCCGAAAAACAGGAATTTACGGTATCCGAAGCAAAAAAAAATGAATAAACCAATTCTTGAAGTATGTGCAGGTTCCCTTGCTTCTGCTCTTGCAGCCCAGGAGGGAGGGGTTTTCCGGGTGGAATTGTGCGACAACCTGTATGAGGGCGAAACCACACCAAGCATCGGTACCATTGAGATCGCACGGATGAAGTTGTCGATTAAACTGCACGTGATCATACGGCCCCGGGGAATGTCCGTATCACAATGGACGAGCTATGCTCCAACTTATGCAGAGGTGCAATAATATGCTAATTGGTTAATTTGCTAATATGCTAATGAAGGATGAGGCCAGCTGAGGGTACTGGATAATAATTTATATATTTAATGACGAATTAATTTTAAATTAATTGATAATTAAGCAATTAACGAAATTTCTTAACATTAGCATATTAGCATATTAATTCATTAGCATATTAGCAGATGAAACAACCCCTCTACTTATATACGTTTGTGGCGGCTCTCGGTGGCCTGCTCTTCGGATTTGATACGGCCGTGATCAATGGCGCCATACCTTTTTTTACGCAGCATTTCGGTCTGACCGACGCCATGAAGGGCTGGGCAGTGAGCTCCGCGCTGATTGGTTGTGTAATTGGTGCACTGGCTGTTGGACGCCCCGGTGATTATTTCGGCCGGCGATTTGTCCTCCGGGTACTGGCCCTCCTGTTTTTGGTTTCTGCCATAGGAAGTGGTCTGGCCTGGAATTTCCATTCGTTCATCGGGTTCCGGGTTATAGGTGGACTGGCCATCGGCGGTGCATCGGTATTGTCTCCCCTGTATATTTCGGAAATTGCCCCGGCTGCCAATCGTGGCCGGCTCGCCATCACTTTCCAGCTCGCTATCGTCGTGGGGATTCTTGTTGCCTTTTTCTCCGATTACCTTTTGTTGAATACCGGTAACAATAACTGGCGCTGGATGTTTGTTTCCGGTGCCTTGCCGGCCCTGGTCTTTTTTATACTGCTTTTCCGGGTAAGCCAGAGTCCTCGCTGGCTCGTGATGAAAGGGTATATTCATCAGGCCCGCCAGGTTCTTGATGAAGTGAACCCTGGAACCGATACGGAGCAACTCCTTACCGAGATCCGCGATTCAGTCAATACCGAGGTGCTCGGCAAAGCGGTATACCTGTTTAAAAAGCCATATCTGAGGCTGGTTATGATCGGCATTGCCGTTGGGATGTTTAACCAATTTACCGGGATCAATATCGTGATGTATTATACCACCGATATTTTTCGTACCGCCGGATTTACTACCGATTCTGCCATTCTCCAGACGGTTATCATTGGCTTCACTAACCTGATATTTACATTGATAGCCATGCGGCTGATCGATAAGATCGGCCGGAGGAAGATGCTCCTCATCGGCTCCGTCGGGATGACCATTTTCCTTACCCTTTTTGCTTTTGCCTACATCACAGGAGCTTTGGGAAGCTGGTTGCTCGTGGTTATGCTGATCGGTTTTGTAGCCTTTTTCTCCTCCTCACAGGGTGCGGTAATCTGGGTACTTTTATCGGAGATGTTTCCGAACAACATCCGGGCCCGCGGTGCCTCAATCGGATCTTTCTCGCATTGGTTCTTCAACGCCATTACGGTATTCCTTTTTCCGACCATCGCCGCCAGCTTCACCAACGGCAAGGGAATCGGGTATATCTTCCTCTTCTATGCCGCAGCTACCCTGATCAGTTTCTTCTTCTTTCGGAAATTTCTGTTTGAGACCAAAGGAAAAAGGCTGGAAGAGATGGGATAATGTGCTAATGAGATAATATGCTAATATGCAGAAAAAGAATGCTTTAATGGATTTGAGTTTTGAGTTTGCCCTTGAGATCATCGAATATTCGGAATTGCTTGAAGAAAGAAAGCAATTTATAATTGCCAGACAGGCCTTGAAATCCGGAACGTCAATCGGTACCAATGTTCGCGAATCTCAATCATCCGAAAGTCTGGCAGATTTTATACACAAATTAAAAATTGTTGAGAAGGAAGCCAATGAAACTGAGTATTGGCTGGATCTGTGTAAGCATTCCAGGAACTATCCTGATCCTCAACATTTATTTGATAAATTACTTCAAATCAAAAAATTACTTTCAACAATACTAGCCACCTCAAAATCCAAACCCTCCAACCAGTAAAAGTATCATTAGGCTAATTATTAGCATATTAGCATATTAATTCATTAGCATATTTATTAAATGACCTCTAAAGAACGAATTTCCGCCGCCCTGAGCGGTAAACCCAGCGATCGAGTTCCGGTTATGCTGCATAATTTTATGATGGCAGCCAGTGAGTATGGGGTAACTATGAAGCAGTTCCGCGAGGATCCGGGAATCATGGCGGAAGCTATGGTGCGGTCGGTGGAAAAGTATGAGTTTGACGGGATACTGGTGGATATGGATACCGTTACACTGGCAGGTGCTTTGGGTGTTCCGGTTGATTTTCCGGACAATGGGCCGGCACGGTGCCACCTGGGCATCCTCACCGACCTGAAAGATTGGCGGAACCTGCCACCTGTAAATATCGAGAATTACCAATACGTGATAAACTGGCTCGAAGCGGTGCGATTGATTAAGAGATTCGTAGGTGATGAAATTTATGTCCGCGGTAACTGCGACCAGGCACCTTTCTCTCTTGCAGGTATGGTAAGAGGATCTGCCGATTGGATGACGGATCTGTATGTGGCCGAAGAGGATGATAAAACCGGATTGCTTGAATATTGTACCGAAGCCACCAGTCAGTTTATCCTCCTGATGGCCCAAACCGGCTGCGATATGGTCTCCAACGGCGATAGTCCGGCCGGTCCCGACCTGATCCCGCCGGAGTTGTATAAACAGTATGCATTTCCATACGAAAAAAGGGTAGTTGAAAAGGCCCATAAAACCGGAATGCCTTATACCCTGCATATTTGCGGCAACACAGAGCTGATTCTGAATGAGATGATTGCAACCGGCGCAGATGCTTTAGAACTCGACTACAAAACCGATATCCACAAGATCGCTGAAGCGTTTAAAGACCGGGTTACCCTGATCGGTAATATTGATCCCAGCGGTGTACTCGCCCTGGGCACACCGGAAGAGGTAAGGTTCAAAACACAGGAACTGATTAAAATAATGGGTAAAACCAACCGTTTTATTCTTAATGCCGGCTGCGCCATTCCGCCGAATACACCGGAGTCAAACCTGAGAGCAATGATGGAGGAATTATAATCCACCTCACCCCCGGCCCCTCTCCCGCGCTCGCAAGCTCGCGGGAGAGGGGTGGGAGCTCTGGCGAAACTGACAACAGATAACCGACAACTGACAACTCACAATTATGACAAACTACTCACTCGGCCTGGTACTGGGCGGCGGCGGTGCCCGCGGATTTGCTCATTTGGGTGTAGCGAAAGCCCTGTTGGAGAAAGGTATTCAGCCGGATATTATTTCGGGGGTTAGTGCCGGAGCTATTGCCGGAGCTTTTCTGGCATCCGGTATGGATCCTGATGATATTTTTAAGCTTCTAAAAGAGCAGGATTTTATGAAAATATCGCATTTTAAGATGTCTAAACAGGGATTTATCCGGCTCGATGGATTGAAAAACCAGATCAAAATCCATATCCCTTTTAAAAATCTGGAGGATCTGCCTACACCATTGATTGTAGCCGTTTGCAATCTGAATAAAGCCCGGATGGAGTATATTAGCAGCGGACCCCTTGCGGATATTGTTCTGGCATCTTCCAGTATTCCAATTCTTTTCTCGCCTGTAAAAATGGGAGATCAGGTGTATGTAGATGGCGGCGTACTTGATAATTTGCCGATTAAACCGTTACGGAAAATTTGTGATAAAGTTATTGCAGTGAATATTAGCCCGATCCATGATACTGATAAGCTGGATAACCTATTTCAGATTGCCACCCGTGTATTCCATGTCAGCGTCGATAAATCCACAATCAAGTCGGGCAAACTGGCTGATCTCTATATCGAACCACCCGGTGTTGATCATTATGATATTCTTCGCGTTAAGTATGCTGAGGAACTTTTTCATATTGCTTACGAGCACACAAAAGAGCTGATTTCGAGCGGTTTTTAATTACGGTCTGATTATCTTAATTTTGCAGCCAGACAATCCCGAAAAGTGAATCTGCCTTTAATCATACAGGATACTTATCATACCCCGGAGAATACCCACTGCTTATGGCTTCATCGGGTATTACCTCATGTCCAGATCGCCTTCAAATACAAATTCCTGAGAATAAACTTTCACGCGAGGAAGCTGTCTGTGCGGGGACTCTACCCGACGGAAGAATGGGCCAGGTCGTCGTACCAGGTGATGAAGCTTCTTGAAAGTTGCGGTGGCCGGTTTCATATCTCCGGTTTGGAGAATATCAGAAAATGCACAGAGCCTGTGGTCTTTATCGGCAATCACATGAGTACGCTGGAAACCATGGTTTTGCCATATCTGATCGCACAGATTAAGGATGTTACTTTTGTGGTAAAGGATAGTTTGGTAAAGAGTTGGGCATTCGGGCCCGTGATGAAATCCCGCGATCCCATTGTGGTAAGCCGGCACAATTCACGTGAAGATTTAGTCACGGTGATGACCCAGGGCCAGGAAATTCTGGCTAACGGCCGGTCGGTGGTGATCTTCCCGCAAAGCACCCGGCGGACTGAATTCCGGCCTGAAGAATTCAATTCGTTGGGTGTTAAACTTGCCTCCAAATCCGGAGTGCAGGTCATTCCCTTTGCCCTGAAAACCGATTTCTGGTTAAACGGGAAATTCGTCAAGGACCTCGGCCCGCTCGATCAGTGCAATAAAGATATTTACTTCACCTTCGGTCAGCCGATGGATATTAAGGGAACGGGAAAAGAAGAGAATAAGGCGATCATTGATTTTATCCAGGCGAACCTCGCTGCCTGGAAGACATAAAAAAACCCCCAAAGAAATGTCTTTGGGGGTTTTTTATCAGTAGCAATTAATTAGCCTTCAGCCAATCAATTGATTTTTGTAAAAGGGCTAAAGCGTAAACAGGGTTGTGAACGCCCTTCGATAATTCGCTGTTGATGTAGCCGTAATTGTAAGCGGCACCTAATTCACCGTATTTCCATTCACGGCCAATCCTCAAGGCAAAATCTTTATCAGCGGCCATGGTAACAGTATTACCATAAACAACTAATCCGGTTGCCGGATTAACAGTGTTCCCATTGGCAAGAGCTGTTGCGTATTTAGTTGTAGATTGAGTGGTTGGGAAAAGAGTTCCATAGAAATCATGGCTTTGTACTGCACCATAAGAAACAACACCGGAAGAATTCGTCGTTTTCTTGAATACTTTTCTGGTCAAAAGCAGTTCAGCCAGTTCGATTCGTTTAGCATCAATAAGGGCTTGAACAGGAGTTAGCTTATCAGAGCCATGGCATGCAGCACAGGCATCCTCGTTAACGATCAGGGAATGTCCACCGGTTTTCGTAGTTGCACTATAGTCATTCATGTGGCAATCAGTGCATTTATTTGCTGAGTGTTTCCATGTTCTTGTATACGTTTGACCTGCATATTCATAACCATTGATACCGGCAAAAAGATTGGACTGGTTGCCATCGTGAACAGAAAAGCTCTGTCCTACCTGGTATTTAACCGGAGCCTGGTCATCCTGACCAGCGACAAAAGGAAAGAATGGAAGTTGATCAAATGGCTGGACCTTACCCAGGCTGTCGGTATAATTAACAGAGGTAGCCCCGCGGATCTGGTGGCAGGTAGAACATAAATTATTGATTTTTCCGAAATCGGTAGTTTCAGCATTTTTGCGGTAATTCAAAGGTACAGGTGATGTGGTTCTTAAAATCATGGCGGCTGTATCACCTGAAAAATCAAATGCAGTCATCGTATGACAGGTTGCACAGGTAATCCTGGTGGCATTGGGAATACCATTTGTTACCACAAACTTACCTTGACTGGTAATCTCCTGAAATCCTTCATTTGTGTGGCATCTTGCACAATACTTGGTGTTTCTGGAACTCGAAGTACCCAAATAATGCTTTGATAAATGGTACTGATCTTCTTTTGCCTGCCAATTTGCCGTGTTATGGCATTTAACGCAACTCCCGTTTGCATCTTTTCCATCCAATCCGTTAAGTCCATCCTTTCCATTGAGCCCGTCATTTCCGGCAGGTCCCACAGGACCTTCACATGCGGTAAACAGGAATCCCGTAAAAACACTCAGTGTTAATAGTCTGATTACGATCTTCATAGTTGATAGTTTAAAGTTTTACATGCTTCAATAGTTTCGGATCGAAATGTACTAATAGTCTTTACTATTGGATGAACAGAATGGGTGATATTTGCAACAAGTTATATAG
>Ga0163199_1000588_pt1 | contig 23042 bp, 23 predicted proteins | sample PL_2010_150m_FD_113537 | JGI IMG/M metagenome (GOLD analysis project Ga0163199, IMG submission 113537) | Freshwater microbial communities from Powell Lake, British Columbia, Canada to study Microbial Dark Matter (Phase II) - PL_2010_150m | ecosystem: Environmental > Aquatic > Freshwater > Lake ...
AGGTTGGATATTGAGCGATTTTCATCGCTCAAAAACCGCTGCGCGTAAAGGTTTCGGACTTGCTGGCTTTTCAAAGTCAACTCCTTTTCAGCTCACAACTTTCATTTTCAGACAGCCTCTAAGACTTCAGACTCCCTGCGACTGCGGGATCCTGGGCAATGAGGGCCTCGAATTCGCGGAGGCTCGGGTTGATGAGGCGAGGTTCCCCGCAGTGTCCGTGAATTGCCTCCTGAGTCTTGAGGCCGTGGCCGGTGATGCAGAGGACGATGCTCTCATTGCGCGGGATTTTTCCCGAGTCGATGAGTTTTTTAGCGCAGGCAACGGTGACTCCTCCCGCGGTCTCGGCGAAGATTCCGGCGTATTCGGCGAGAAGCCGGATGCCGTCGATGACCTCGTTGTCCGTGCAATCCTCGGCGCTTCCGCCGGTCTCTTGCATGCTGCGGATGGCATAGTAGCCGTCCGCCGGCGTGCCGATGGCGAGGGATTTGACGATGGTCTGCGGGTTCGGAACCGGCTTGACGATGTCGGTCTCCTTCTTCTGCGCGGCAGCGATCGGAGAGCAGCCGGTCGCCTGGGCACCATGGACGGAAAACGGGGTCTCGTCCAGGATTCCGACCCGGACGAATTCCTTGTAGGCCTTGTGGATTTTCGTGAGGAGCGATCCGCTGGCCATCGGGATGACCGTGTGGCGCGGGAGCTTCCAGCCGAGCTGCTCGGCGATTTCGAAGCCCATGCTCTTCGATCCCTCCGCGTAATACGGGCGGAGATTGACGTTGACGAACCCCCAGCCGTATTTGCCGGCGATTTCCGAGCAAAGCCGGTTGACCTGATCGTAGGCGCCGTGGATGCCGATGACCTGGGTGCCGTAGACGAGCGAGCCGACGACCTTGCTTTTTTCCAGGTCGGCGGGAATGAGAACGTAGCTCGTCAGCCCGGCGGCGGCGGCGTTGGCAGCCACCGAGTTGGCGAGGTTGCCGGTGGACGCGCAGGCAACGATCTTGAAACCGAGCTCGCACGCCCGGCTCAGGGCGACCGAGACAACCCGGTCCTTGAACGAAAGCGTCGGGTAGTTGACGGTGTCGTTCTTGATGTAGAGTTCTTCGACGCCGAGTTTCGCGGCGAGGCGGTCGGCGCGGACAAGCGGGGTGAACCCGACCTGCTGGCCGACCGTCGGAGCACCGTCGATCGGCAGGAGTTCGCGGTAGCGCCACATCGTCTGAGGGCGCGAGGCGATGACATCGCGGTTGATGCGCTTTGCGATCAGGTCGTAGTCGTAATCAGCCTCCAGCGGGCCGAAATCAAATTCGCAAATATGGATTGCCTCCTTCGGGTAGAGGCGTCCGCACTCGCGGCACTTGAGGTTTGAGAAGAATGTTTCGCTCATGTTCGTCGGGTCTTCTCGGGAGTGGACGAAGGAACAAGCCGGTTCTCATCAACGAACTGACTCACCTCATCTTTTCCCCGGATGACCGCTTGCGCGGGCAGCCGGAGCTGGATTTGGCACCTGGGCCCGGGCTGCGCCGCCTGAATTTTTCAAGCTTCACATCCCAGCGGTTGCCGTGGTTTCATCGGGCCAGTCCCTCAACCACTCTCGATAAGATAGTGGCGGAATGTTGGTCAGACCGGAGACTTCGTCAAGAGGAAATCTTGATGCGCGGCAAAAATCCTCAAACTCCCATAATAACGACATCCACTGAGCGCACATGAGGTGCCCGCCGGTGTTCGAACAGAAAGATCCCCTGCCAGATGCCGAGCGTGAGGCATCCGCCAGCGATCGGGATCACTTCGCTGGTGCGGGTGATCGCCATCCGCAGGTGGCTTGTGGAATCGTCGGAACCTTCGGTCGTGTGGATGTAATCCGGATCATCCTCGGGAATGATCTTCTCGAACCAGGTATGCAGGTCGTGGCGCGCGCTGGGGTCCGCATTTTCATACATCACGAGACTCGCGCTGGTATGGCGGATGAAGACGGTCGCGGTTCCGGTGGAAACCCCGCTGGCACCGACAACCCGCGCGACATCGTCGGTGATCTCGTAGGTTCCCTTCCCGCGCGTCCTCACCGTCAGGCACTCGTGGACAGCCTTCATTTTCTGCCCTTGAAAACGAGCATCGCCCAACCGATCAGAAACAGGATGCCGCCGATGGGAGTGATCGCGCCGATCCAGCGGATATTCGTGAGGGCGAGAACGTAGAGCGATCCGGAAAAGACCGCGATCCCCGCAGCCCAGATCCATGTGACGACCGGTTTGCGCTCCGAGGCCCAAAGCGAGGCGACCGCATGAACGAGGTGGTAAATGACCGCCGTCTGCCAGATCGCCAAAGTGCCGTTGGCAGCAAGCACGTCCTTCAATCCATGGGCTCCGAAAGCTCCGAGAGCAACCCCGGTGAAACCGAGAAGCGCGGCGATGGAAACGGGTGACATGCCGGCACTCTGTCGCAAAGCCACGACCCGATCAATCCCGGGACTCATTACGCTGCCGGCAAAATCACGCAGGGTTCCTCCTGGGGAGGCCTGATTTTTTTCAAGACGAGCAATTCCCACCAGACGCGCGCGTTGGCGACGACGATGAGGATGACAAGAACAAGAAACGTCCCGGTGACCAGGCTGTTAACGTGGTTGTTGAAAACCTGCTGCTGCCAGGCATGGATCTGGGCGGGCGTGCCTCCGCCGGCAATTTTTTCGCCGAGCTGCGCAGCGGCGCTGAGAAATCCGAGCCGCGGGTCGGCGGCGAAGATCTTCTGGAATCCTGCGGTCATCGTCACGCAGAGCAGCCAGCAGAGCGGGAGGACCGGGACCCAGATGAAGCGGAGCTTTTGCATTTTCAGCAGGACCGTGGTGCCAAGGGAAAGCGCGATGACGGCGAGAAGCTGGTTGGCCACACCGAAGATCGGCCAGAACGAATTGATGCCTCCGAGCGGATCAACGACCCCCTGGTAGAGGAAATATCCCCAGGCGGAGACAAAGGCGATGCTGGCCAGCCAGTTGCCGGCGGTGGACTCGGTGCTGCCGAGCGGCATCCAGACATAACCGAGCAGATCCTGCACAAGAAACCTCCCGACCCGGGTCCCGGCGTCGATCGTGGTCAGGATAAAGAGCGCCTCGAACATGATCGCGAAGTGGTACCAGATCGCGATCGCGGTCGGGTTGTCCACGAGCCGCGAAAACATTTGGGCCATTCCCACCGCGAATGTGGGGGCTCCGCCGGTGCGGCCGATCATGGACTTTTCCCCGACATTTGCGGCGAGCGAGGACATTTCCTTTTCGGTGACCGGAAACCCGAGCGCGGTGATTTTTTCGACCACTGCGGCGGGCTCGCCCTTCATGTTGATGGCAAAATATTCCCCCGGCGGCATCGTGCAGGCCGCGATGAGCGCCATGATCCCGACCAGCATTTCGGTGATCATCGCACCGTAGCCCACCAGCCGGATATCCTTCTCCCGCGCCAGAAGCTTTGGTGTGGTTCCTGAGGAAATGATGGCGTGAAATCCTGACACGGCGGCGCAGGCGATCGTGATGAAACAAAATGGAAAAACCGGCCCTGCGAAAACCGGCCCGGTGCCGTCGATGAACTTCGTGAGAGATGGCATTTGAAGAACCGGGGCGATCACAAGGATCGCGACCGCCAGAAATCCGACGGCTCCGATTTTCAGGAAGGAGCTGAGGTAATCGCGGGGAGCCAAAAGGAGCCAGACCGGCAGCACCGAGGCGAGCAGACCGTATCCCATGATCAGCCATGCGAGCGAAACCTCGCTGCAGTGAAACCACTGCTCGACGCCTGTGCCCTGGATCCACCGTCCGCCCAACACCGAGAGAAGCAACCCGGCCACACCAAACGTGCTGATGGTTTTCATCCCGGCCCATTTGTGCTTCATGCCCAGTCCCATGGCCATCGCAAGCGGGATCGTGGCCGCGATTGTGAAGAGCCCCCACGAGCTCTCGGCAAGGGCCTTCACCACCACGAGCGCCAGCACGGCGAGCAGGATCACCATGATGGCCAGAATGCTGATCAGCGCGATGAATCCCGCAAACGGCCCGACCTCGTCGCGGACCATCCGGGCAAGAGATTTGCCACCACGCCTGACCGAACAGAACATCACGATGCAGTCATGGACCGCGCCGCCGAGCGTGGCCCCGACAAGGATCCAGAGCATGCCCGGCAAAAATCCGAACTGCGCGGCCAGCACTGGGCCCACCAACGGTCCCGGCCCGGCAATCGCAGCGAAGTGGTGCCCGAACACAACCCACTTGTTGGTGGGCTGGTAGTCCTTGCCATCCTCGCGCTGCACGGCGGGGGTTGCCCGCGTATCGTTCAGCGTCAAAACCTTCGCCATCAGCCATGCCGAGTGAAACCTCCAAGCGATGGCAAACACGCAGACCGATGCGATGACGATCCATAGGGCGTTGACCGGCTCCCCTTGGGATGAAGCCAGCACGGCTAGAGAAGCAATGCAGAGCACGCCGGCCATCGACCAGACAACGACGGCCATCCAACTCATGGGTTTCTTTTGCATCTCAGGTGCGAAGACAAGCATTTCGCCGCCGGCTTTCAAACGAAAACTTCATTGCTGGTGATGCTCCGTCCGAACCCGTCATTGTCGGGTTGTTAATCCGCGAAAATCTGCGTTTATCTGCGGCTATCAGAATGAAGCGCTTCGTCCCTGCCATCGTTTTTCTGTCCACATGCTGTGTGGCCGCTCAGGCCTTCGAGCTTCCGTCGAACTCGAGCCAGTGCCTTGTGGCGACAGCGCAGGACTGGGATTCCTCCGCAGCCACGCTCCGGATGTTCGAAAAATCCGGAGGGACGTGGCAGCAGGTCGGCGGTGAATGGAAGGCCCGGCTTGGAAAAAGCGGCCTCGTCTGGGGGCTCGGTCTGCATCCGCTCCCGGAGGGTGCCCGGATCAAGCAGGAGGGGGATTGGCGCACTCCCGCCGGGGTTTTCCGCATCGGCGGGGCCTGGGGTTATGCGGCCGACATTGCGCGGCGCCCGAACATGTCCTACTCGCGAATCACGTCGCGGGATCTCTGGGTCGAAGATCCTTCCTCCCCAGACTACAACCGCCACATCCACCTGGATCGGGAGCCCTCCACCGCATGGGAAAAGAAACAGCAGATGAAGCAGGACGACCCGGCACACGCGCTGAAGCTTTTCATCGGGCACAATACCGGGTCGGCCATGCGCCCGGGGGCGGGCAGTTCGATCTTCTTCCACATCTGGCGGGCGGGAGGCGACAAGCCGACCGCGGGGTGCACCACGATGTCGGAGGAAAACCTTCGGGCACTCATCGCCGCATTCGATCCGTCCAGAAACCCTCTCTACATCATCCTGCCCAAGGCCGACTATGAGAGGTTGAAAAGCGCCTGGAAACTGCCCTGAACAGCCAGGTCCGCTCGGCGCTTATCTTATAATCTCCCGCAGTTTTTTGGCGGCGGGAGCGGGGATGAACAGACTGACATCGCCGCCCAGACGGGAAACCTCCTTGACGATGCGGGAACTGAGGTAGGTGTAGTCCTCCTTCGGAGTGAGAAAAACCGTCTCCAGTCGCGACTCAAGCTTCCGGTTCATGAGGGCCATCTGGAATTCAAACTCGAAATCGGAAACGGCGCGCAAACCGCGGATCACCGTGAACACATTTCTTTTCCTGGCAAAATCGACAAGGAGACCATCCAGGGAAACGACTTCGACAGCCGAGTTGTCCGAGGTGCTCTCCTTCAGCATCGCGATCCGGTCGGCGACGGAGAAGAGCGGTTTTTTTCCCTCCCCGGTCGCCACGGCGACGATGACGGAGTCGAAGAGATGCGAGGCCCGCGAAATGACATCGAGGTGGCCGAAAGTGACCGGGTCGAAACTCCCGGGGTAGATTGCGCGGCGGTGGTTTACTCCCATTCGATTGTTGCGGGTGGCTTGCTTGAGACGTCGTAGCAGACGCGGTTGACGCCCTTCACCTCGTTGATCACGCGGGCGGAGATCCGGCCGAGCAGGTCGTGGGGAAGGCGGACCCAGTCGGCGGTCATGCCGTCGAAGCTCTGCACGATCCGCAGGGCGATCGTGTAGTCATAGGTGCGCTCGTCGCCCATTACGCCGACCGAGCGCACCGGGAGAAGGACGGCGAACGACTGCCAGACCTTGTAATACCAGCCGGACTTTTTCATCTCCTCAATGACGACGGCATCGGCATCGCGGACGATGCGGAGCCGCTCGGGAGTAATCGCGCCGATGATGCGCACGGCGAGCCCGGGTCCGGGGAACGGCTGGCGGTGGACGATTTCCTTCGAGAGCCCGAGCTCAGTTCCAACGCGGCGGACCTCGTCCTTGAAGAGCTGGCGGAGCGGCTCGACGAGCTCGAATTTCATCCGTTCGGGAAGCCCTCCGACATTGTGGTGGCTCTTGATCAGCGCGGCCGGGTTGCCGGAAATCGAGACGCTCTCGATGACGTCGGGATAGAGCGTGCCCTGCGCGAGGAAGCGGTATTTTCCGGGGGCCTTCTTCTTCAGATCGCGGGCGGCGGACTCGAATACCTTGATGAACTCGTTGCCGATGATCTTGCGCTTGCGCTCGGGGTCCGTGACGCCCTTGAGCTTCGTGAGAAATTGCTTCGAGGCATTGATGGTCCTCATCTTGATCCGAAACTCGCCGGCGAAGAGCTTCTCCACGGCGGCCGCCTCGTCTTTGCGGAGAAGGCCGTTGTTGACAAAGATGCAGGTCAGTTGATCGCCGACGGCCTTGTGGATGAGTGCAGCAGCCACGGAGGAATCAACTCCACCGCTGAGCCCGAGGATGACCTGGCTGTCGCCAACCTGCTCGCGGATCTCGCGGCAGGTGCGGTCGATGAACGACTCCATCGTCCATGCCGACCGGCACCCGCAGACTTTGTGGACGAAATTCGCGATGATCTCCTTGCCGCGGGGGGTGTGGACGACCTCCGGGTGGAACTGCAGGCCGAAAATTTTTCGTTTCGTGTCGCCGATGACCGCGTGCGGGGAGTTCTCGGTGCGCCCGAGCGCACGGAAACCCGCTGGAAGTTTGGTGATCTTGTCGCCGTGGCTGTTCCAGACCTCCAGCTCGGCCGGAAGTTTGTGGAAGAGCTCGCAGCGCGGATCGCCCTTCAATTTTCCGGGCCCGTATTCGCGGCGATCCGAGCGCTCGACTTTTCCGCCGAGGCCGTGGGCGATGAGCTGCATCCCGTAACAGATGCCGAGCACCGGCGCGCCAAGCGTATAGATTTTTTTGTCCACCTGCGGGGCCTTCGCGGCATAGACGCTCGCGGGACCGCCGGAGAGGATGATCCCCGAGGGCTTCAGCGCGCGGATCGCGGACGCCTTCGTATGGAAGGGAACGATCTCCGAATAGACGTTGCACTCGCGGACCCGGCGCGCGATGACCTGAGTGTATTGCGATCCGAAATCGAGGATCAGGATTTTTTCAACGGGTGGCTGATGGTCGCTCATGGGAAAATAAAATGAAAAATCGCGCGGACGGCAACCTATGAACGATCTTCAGGCTCTCGCTGCGGTCAGCGGTAATCCGGCCCGAAGGAATCCCTTGTCGGGTTGTTCGGGACGATGGCCCCGCGCCCCTGGATGCCGTTTTGGAATTGTTGCCCGACCCCTGAGACGTCCTGCTCGGCCACCGAGCAGGCCCCCATCAGAAACAGAAGGGCCACGCTGAAGATCAAGATCACGCCTTTCATGCGGCGCAGAATAATGATTTGTTGCGTCATGGCAAACATGATTCCACCGGATGTTTTGCTGGATTTCTACCGGCGGGGGGTCTTCCCGATGGCCGATGCCGGGGAGGTGCGCCTTTTCTCGCCCGACCCCCGGGGGATCATCCCGCTCGGGGATTTTCATATTCCCCGTGGAACAAAAAAGGCTCTACGCGACCCGGAGTGGGTGGTGATGCTGGATTCGGCTTTCCCCGATGTCATGCTCGCGTGCGCGGAACGGGAGGATACATGGATCGATGAAACGATCTTCCGCAGCTACGCCGCCCTTCACAAAGCGGGACATGCCCACTCGGTGGAAGTCTGGCGGCAGGGCCGGCTGGCGGGCGGGCTCTATGGCGTGCGGATCGGCGCGGCATTTTTCGGGGAATCGATGTTCCACCGCGTAGCCCACGCCTCGAAAGTCGCGCTCTGCCATCTCATCGCGATGCTGCAAGTCGGCGGTTTCCGGTTGCTTGACACGCAGTGGGTGACCCCCCACCTGGCGGGATTCGGCGCGGTGGAAATCCCGCGCGCTGTCTATCTCCGCATGCTGACCCAAGCGGTCGCCGAGCCCGCGTCTCTCCCCGACAAGCCGCTGGCATGGCCGGAGGTGGAGCGCCGCATCAAAAATTATCCCGCGTAAGGGAGGCAGGTTAGCGGGTTTCGGACCGTCGTCCTCCAGGGCCGCAGCATGATCAGCCACCACGACTGGCGTGCCGATTTTCAAGAGCCCGAAGAGAAATACGGCGGTTTCCCGCTTGAGACGGATGCATCCGTGCGATGCGGGGTGCCCTGGAACGTAGCCCACGTGCATGCCCACGCCGGTATTCGTGAGCCTCATCCAGTAAGGCATTTTGGCCCCCTCGAATGTGGCTCCTTCCGCCGGCACGTCGCGTGTCGTGTCGGCATCCGACACGAGCACTGTCCCCGTGACATCCACAATTTTCCCGTAAAGGTTCGAGGAATAGTCCTTCTGTTTTCCCAGGACCGTGTATTCCCCGGGCGGCGTCGGGTGGGAGCTCTTTCCGGTCGCGACAGGGAAATCCATGGCAATCTGTCCGTCCACAAGGAGCAGCCCCCTTTGCTCGGACAGCGCGATCTCGACCCTGCAGTTCTCAGGCGTGGCAGCGGCAAGCACGGGTTCGTTCCGGTAGGTTTTCGATTTCCAACCATGCCCCGAACGCCATGCGGAATGCGCCGCAAGCGCCTCAGCCCGCGCGGCCTCAAGCCGCTTCTCCTCCGCGCGCCTTTCCAGAACGGCACAAGAGGAAAAAACTGCGGTTGCCGACACCAGCAGGACCCCGCGTGTAAACAGTCCCGCCACATGGGCCATGCCCTGTTTCTCCCGTCGAAAATTCCAGATGAAGCTTGGGTTACGGGAAGAGGTCACAGGGAAACTAGATGCCATGCGGCGGATTATCGCGCAACGGGAAAATCCAGGTCGCGCCAGTTCGTTCCTGTTTCCCTTCTGGCAATTCAGGCATCTGCGATTACGTTCAATCACTCATGAACCCGCCGACCGGCACGGTGACATTTCTGTTCACGGACATCGAGGGCAGCTCCCGGCTCTGGGAACGCTTCCCGGTGGACATGGGCCCCGCCCTCGCCCGCCATGACACGATCCTGCGTTCCGCGATCGAGGCAAAGGATGGCTTTGTTTTCAAGACCGTCGGGGATGCGTTCTGCGCGGCGTTTCATACCGCGAGCGATGCGATGGAATCCGCGCTGGCGGCCCAGGCCGCCCTCTTCGCAGAAGACTGGGGAAAAGTTGGGCCCCTCCGCGTCCGGATGGGGTTGCACACCGGGCCCGCGGAATTTCGTGACAACGATTATTTCGGCGGAACGCTGAACCGCACCGCCCGGATCAGCTCGGCCGGCCACGGCGGTCAGATCCTCGCCTCGCAAACCGTCGCGGAAATTTTGCGGGACGGGATCCCGGATGTCCGGTTCGTTTCGCTCGGCGACTTCCGGCTCCGGAATCTCAATATGGTCGAGCGGATTCACCAGGTCCATGCTCCGGGTCTTCCAAGCAGATTTCCCCCGCTGCGCCTACAGCAGAACCTGCCCCACAATCTCCCGGCTTCCGCGACAAGTTTTGTGGGACGTGCCCGGGAGATGGAGGAGGTCAAGGAGTTGCTCGGGAAATCCCGCATGCTGACGCTGCTCGGCACAGGCGGCACCGGAAAAACCCGCCTCGCAATCGAAACTGGACGCGAAATGATCGAGAACTATCCGGATGGGGTCTGGCTCGTGGAACTTGCGACACTCGACCACGAATCCAGCCTCCATGAAGCCATCGCCGGGTCGCTCGGGGTCCGCGAGGAACCCGGCCTGCCGCTTCTCGAAACCCTTTCCTCCTACATCTGCGGCAGGGAAATGCTTCTGATTCTCGACAACTGCGAGCACATCCTTGATTCCGTATCCCGCGAGGTTTCCGCGCTGCTGTCCTCATGCCGGAAGTTGGCCGTTCTGGCAACCAGCCGCCAGGCCCTTCGCGTGCCCGGCGAGGTGACCTTTCCATTGCGGCCCCTGGAGTCGTTCGACGTCTGGCGGCGCGCAAAAGACATCCCTGTCACTGCGGGAGATATCGACGGCTTCGATGCCGTAAAACTTTTTCTCGATCGCGCGAAAGCGATTGTCCCTCATTTTGCGCTCACGGATGCCAATGCTGCGGACATCGCCCGGATCTGCTGGCGGCTCGATGGCATCCCGCTGGCGATTGAACTCGCGGCCGCACGGCTGCGGGTCCTCAGTCCCGCCCAGATTGCAGAGCGCCTCAATGATCAGTTCAAGCTCATCAAAGGCAGCGCCGTTCTCCCTCACCAGCAGACGCTCCGCGCGCTGATTGACTGGAGCTACGACCTGTTGTCCCCGCCGGAAAAGACCCTTTTCCACCGCCTCGGGGTTTTTGTGGGCGGGCGCACCCTGGAGGCAGTGGAAGCGGTTTGTGAGGACGGGGACCATGACCTTCTGGATCTCCTGCAACAACTCGCCGACAAGTCATTGATATTTGTTGAAACCGGACCGGACGACCTGCCTCGATACACCCTTCTTGAATCTGTCTGGCAATACGCCCGGGAGAAGCTCCGGGAATGCGGAGAAATGGAAGCCCTGCAGGAACGGCACTTGGACTACTTCCTCCGGCGGGCGGAATCCGCGGCGCCGGCCCTCCACGGTCCGGACCCGTCTGCCGCGCTCAAGTCCCTCACCTCCGATCTCCTCAACCTTCGCTTCGCGCTGGAGTGGGCGGCCGAGCGCCCCGGCGGTGCCGAGTCGGGCCTTCGTCTGCTCGCGGCCATGGAGCGCTATTGGGAGATCTGTGGAAATCTGGAAGAAGCCCGGCGGCAATGCACCGCCATTCTCGAGCGGCCCGATTGCCCGAATTTCCCGGATGCCTTTGCAAGGGCGCTGATCTGCGCGGGACGCATTGCATGGACACAGGACCGCTACGAGGGAGGAAGAGACCTTCTCGGGCGGGCGATGAAAATATTTGAAGAACTGGGCAATGAGGAAATGGCCGGCCTCGGCTGCGGCTACGCAGGCTTCCTGGCCTTCTCACAAGGCGATTTTCATCTAGCGGAGAAATCCTTTCTGCGGACACGTGAAATGGGAGTGCGTGGGGGACATGCCCGGCTTCTGGCCCTCTCGCTGGCCGGGGAAGGCAGCCTCGCTGCCGCTGCCGGCGACTTTACACGGGCGCTGGAACTCAAACACGAGGCTCTGGATGCGTTCCGGTCCGTGAAGGACAAATGGATCGTCGGCTACAGCCTCTGGGGCGTTGCGCAGGCCGCGTTGGCTCTGGACAAGGCGGACGTAGCCCGCAGTGCCCTCACCGAGTGGGCTCAAATCGCCCGAGAGCTCGGCAACCGCTGGGCATTGCCCTACATCCTCCAGCATCTCGCCGATACTGCGCGGATCGAGGGAAAACCCGAACTCGCCGCACGCCTGTTCGGTGCCGCGGAATTCCAGCGCGAAAAATTCGGGGTCCGCCTCACTCCGGTGGAAAAGTCCACCTACGAGGCAGCACTGGAAAAACTCTCCCGCGTGCTGGACAACGGAACGAGAGATATCCACTGGACCGCCGGCCGCCACCTCCGGCTCGATGCGGCCCTCGATGTCGCCCTCGATGGGTGACCTTGTCTTGAAGGAAAGCTCACCCGCGGCTGCGGATCATTTCCCGCAGCCACGGGACGGGAGGGAAATCAGCGCCATCGGAAGGTGTTCTGTGGGGAAACAATCACCGGCTGGACAGGATATACCGGTTGGGAAACCTGGATGACTCCCTGTCCTCCATTGACAAAGCCGTTCACATTGCTGAAGCGGGTCGTCGTATTGTAGCATGCGGGAACCACGTAAACGACAGGCTGCGCGTAGCAGGGCTGGTAATACCGAGGGGCGTATTGATTGCACATGGGCTGCATCGGCATCGGTTGTGGGCAACCGCCGGATCCAAACCAGACAGTGACCGACGGTCCGGCCTGAGCGGATCCAGCAAGGAGAAGAACAACCAACGCGAGAGCCGGTTTGTTTTTCATAGGATTCTGCTTACAATAACGCACATGAGCCGGATTTATTCAACTCTCCCGCTTTTGCTTTTAACGGCTCTACTCACGGGATGTGCATCGGTTGCCTCCACCTCCCAATTCTACTTCCCCGTCACCACCACCGTTTATCCGCCCAAGCCGAAAAACTGGCCGATACCGATCCTCGGAAACGCCCCGGGCAAACCTTACAAAACCATCGGCCGGCTCGCATTCCAGTCCGATCTGGGGTGGAAGTTCATGCGGGAGAGCATGGTCTACAACGCCCGGGCAAACGGTGCGGACGCGGTGATCTTAAAACGTGCCGAATCGAAGAATCAGGTCAATTTCACCGAGGTGCCGCCGCGCACCGATTGGGTCCCCGTGCCGGGACCGGTTGTCGCCGTCAACAACGGCGGAGGGAAAAAGAACTGCAAGAACACAAACTACGTCAACTACCCTTACTACATGCCGGTTTACCGGCCCGGCTACGTCTACCGCTGGGTGCAGACCATCATCGGCATCGACGCCGAAATGATTGTGGTAAAGTGAGCGAACGGAACTCCCTCATTCCGGCATAGCAATCGTTCCAGTTTCATCCCGGGGTTTGTCCTGGAGGGACTCCAAGACCGCTCGTGCCAGGGTCGCGCTCACGCCGGAAACAGCGGCAATTTCCTCAACGGAAGCTTTCTTGATGCGGTCCACCGAGCCGAAGCGTTCGAGGAGCGCCTGCTTGCGGGCTGTGCTGATCCCGGGGATGTCATCGAGGAGGCTTTCGCGGACGCGGCGCTTGAGGAGGAGGCTGTGGTAGCCGTTGGCGGTGCGGTGCGCCTCATCGCGGATTCTCTGCAGCAGGCGCAGTGCCCCGCTGTCTTCGGGAAGGCGCATCGGGAGAGGGCGGCCCGGACGGTAGATTTCCTCAAATTCCTTGGCCAGTCCGATGACCGGCGCCTCGTGGAGCCCGAGCCGCTGCAGTTCCTTGCAGGCGCTGGAAAGCTGCCCGCGTCCGCCGTCCACAATAATGAGGTCCGGAATCACGGTTGTCTGTGTCTCCTCGGCAATCCTTGCGACCGCTTCTCCGGGCGGCTCCTGATTGAATTCCGCATCCGGATCCAGCGCGGCCGCCTCGCGGAGGACGCGTCCATATCTTCGGCGGACGACCTCGGCCATACTCGCAAAGTCATCCTGATGCGGGGTTCCGTGAATCCGGTATTTCCGGTAACCCGCGCGGTCTGGCACTCCATCCCGGAACCTCACCATCGAGGCCACGATATGGGTCGAGGAAATGTTGGAAATATCAAAGCATTCCATCACGCGCGGCGGGCGCGGTAGCGCAAGCGCATCCTGCAGGGCGGCCAGATCGGCCTCCGGATTCACCGTCGTCGGCAGGGATTTCCGCGTGAACCGGGTCATCGCCTTCGTCGTCGTCTTCAGATCGTCGAGAAGGTTCCTGAGTTGCGCCGCCTTTTCAAAATCGAGGCGTCCGGCCGCCGCCTTCATATCCTCCTCGACCTGGGCGATCCACTCGCGGCTCTGCCCGTCGAGGAATTCGCAGGCCGCGGTCACGCGGGCAATGTATTCCTCACGGGTCACCCTCGCGACGCAGGGCGCGCTGCAATTTTTGATGACATGGTCGAGGCAGTGCTTGAAGTCGCGCTCTCCGGGAACCGCAGCGCGACAGGCCCTCAGGCCGAACTTTTTGCGCATGGTATTGAGAGTCGAGCGCAGCGCCCCCGAATGCGCGAAGGGCCCGAAATACCTTGCCCCGTCCTCTTTCTTCAGCCGGGTCAGGGCAAACCTCGGGAACACCGCATTGAGGTCCACGCGCACGAGAAGGAACCGCTTGTCATCGCGGAAGCTCACATTGTATTTCGGCCGGAATTCCTTGATCAGCCGGCCCTCGAAAAGCACGGCCTCGGCGTCGCTGCGCACGACGTGATACTCCAGGTCCCAGACGCTCTCGATCAGCGCGCGGGTCTTCGGGTCGGCGGTCATCTTCCGCGAGGGCATGAAATAGCTGCCCACCCGCTTGCGGAGATCCCTCGCCTTTCCGACGTAGATCACATGCTTGAGACGGTCGCGCATCACATACACGCCCGGCTTGTGCGGCATGTCGCGCAGTTTGGCCTGAAAATCCGCCCGCTCGGTCATCTCTCAAACATGCACGACCCCTCAACTCTCCGCCAGTCGAAGGTTTCAGCCCGGAAACGAAGTGAACGCCTCTCCGCGACGCGGAGAGACTTCACTGCGGGTTTCAAATGTGGATGGCGTGGCCTTGCGAGGCATGCGCGGCCTCGTGGACCGCCTCGCTGAGCGTCGGGTGGGCGTGGATCGTGGCGAGGAGTTCCTCGTAGGTCGCCTCCATCGTGATGGCCAGACCGAGCTCGGCGATCATTTCGGTGGCGTCGGCACCGATGATGTGGGCGCCGAGGATTTCCCCGTGCTTCTCTCCGATGAGAAGCTTCACGAACCCTTCGCTTTCTCCGACGGCGAGCGCCTTGCCGCTGGCCATGAACGGAAATTTTCCGATTTTGAACTTGAGGCCTTTTTCCGTGGCGGCGCGCTCGCTGAGCCCGACGCTGGCGACCTGCGGTTGGCAATACGTGCACCCCGGGAACACGCCGACCTTGCGGGGTTTCTTTCCGGCGAACATGCCCTCGACCGCCTGCACCGCTTCAAAGCTGGCAACATGGGCGAGCCACGGCGGTCCGATGATGTCGCCGGCCCCGTAGATTCCCTTGACGCTCGTCTCGTAGTTGGCATCGACCTTGAGCCAGCCCTTGGCGTCGGTTTCGAGCTTGATTCCAGGCGGCATGAGCGGACTCACGCCGATGGCGACCAGCGCGATGGCCGCCTCGATCGTCTCGTTGGCCTTGCCGCTGACAGTCAGCCGCACGCCCTTGTTCGTCGTCTCGGCCTTTTCGACCTTCGTGCCGACGAGGATTTTGATCCCCTGCTTGGCGAGGGATTTTTCGAGCGTCGCGCTGACCTCGGTGTCCTCGATCGGGAGGATGTTCGGGAGCATTTCGACGAGGGTGACCTTCGTGCCGAAGGAGTTGAAGAAATAGGCGAACTCGACGCCGATCGCGCCCGCGCCGATGATGATGATATCCTTCGGCTGATCGGCGAGGACCATCGCCTGCTTGCTGCCGATGACGCTCTTGCCGTTGAACGGAAATCCCGGCATCTCGCGAGCGACAACGCCGGTGGAAATTAGGATTTTCCCAGCTTTGTATTCCGTCTTCTTCCCGTCCTTGTCGGTCACCTCGACGACGCCAGCCTTGGAAATCGACGCTTCACCACGGATGTAGTCGACCTTGTTTTTCTTGAAGAGCATTTCGATGCCGCCGGCCAGCCGGTCGGCCACCTTGCGGCTGCGCCCGATGACTTTGTCCCACTCGTAAGAGAGCCCCTCGACCTTGATTCCGAAATCTGCCGCATGGTGGCTCAGGAGCTGGTAAACCTCCGCATTTTTCAGCAGCGATTTCGTCGGGATGCAGCCCCAGTTCAGGCAGGTTCCCCCCGCGCGGTCCATCTCGACACACGCCACCTTTTTTCCGAGCTGCCCGGCACGGATTGCTCCGACATACCCGGCGGGTCCGCCGCCCACAACAATCAAATCGTAATCAGCCATAGTGATGAGGAATGAGCGCGAACTTTGAACGCAAACCGTCCGTGTTGCAACCGATTCCATGTGATTTTCTTGCCTCCGGGCCCATTCGCGGCGAAAAGGAATCCATGCGCCGATTCCTGCTTCTGCTTGTCGTGGCCTGTCCTCTCCTCCTTCGCGCGGAACTCCCTCCCTCCGCGTATGAGTCCATGCACAAAGCCGCCTCGGATTTACTGACCATCGAAGTTCTCCGGGTGGAGATCGAGCCCGGGGACGCGCCCGAGCGCCAGAACGTGCATGTCATGGCCCTCGTCAACGGGGTCACCCGCTCCGCCTCCAGCGTCAAAGAGGGCGATCTCATCAATGTTGTCTATACAGTGACCGCCCGTGGAAAAGGGTGGGCCGGACCGGGCGAGATCCCGATCCTCGAGGAGAAGGACAAGACGATGGCCTATCTGGCCAAAGACACCGACAAAGGGGAATTCCACCCGGCTGCCGGTGCGATGAGCTTCCGGAATTTTTAGCCGTTTCTTCGCTGGCAGAGGCTCCGCTCGCGGGCGTCAGGTCTTGGTGGACAACATCGAAAATGCCGCGTGCGGAAATGCGGCGGCGACTTTCAGGCATCGCGACCGGTCAACTCACTCGGGAAGTTCGCGGAGAGCAACTCCGGGAATGGCGGCGGGTTTCGCGGCAGCAGCCGCGACCGAGGACGGCGCGGATTCCGGGTGCCGGTATGAGGAGATCTCGCGGGGGGCAATTTTCTGCTCGGCGAGTTTTTTGTATTCCAGAATTCCGGTTGCGATCGCGGAGGCGTAGTTGTCGCGCCACTGCTTGGACGCGATATTGCGGGCATCTCCGGAATTTGTGAGGAACCCTCCCTCGATCAGAACAGCCGGGACGCCGGCGAGGCGGAGGACCGCGAACCGGGCGCGCTTCACCCCGCGGTCGGTCATGTCGGTTTTGCCCAGCATCGCGTGATAGACGGTGTTGGCGAGGGCGAAGCTGTGCAGGTCGTGCTCGTTGCCGTTCTCCTCGACCATATCGCGGAGCCGCGTCTGCTCGTAGGCCGTCGAAGGCGCCCCGCGGGGTGTCACGCAGAAAACTTCAAAGCCGTTGGCGGACTGGTTGGTGTCCATGGCGTTGAAATGGATGCTCACAAAGATGACGTTTTTGAGGCGGTTCGCAAATGCGGCCCGTTCCTGGAGTTCGATGAAGGAATCATTGTTGCGGGTCATGAGCACGCGGACCCCGGATTTTTGGAGCCGGTCCCGGACACGACGCGCGACATCCAGCGCGAAGTTTTTTTCCTGCTCGTAGGGACTCCTCGCGCCGTTGTCCTTTCCTCCATGTCCGGGGTCGAGGACGACCGTCGTGACGGCGGGAAACCCGCCGATGAGTGTTGGACGGAACGCCGGATCAATCGTCTTGCCGAGGTCGAGGCGTGAGACAAACAGCCGTCCTCCCTCCTCGATCACCGGGAACGCGAGCCAGTGTTTGACGCCGTCAATGATGATCTCACGGCTGTTCCTCACGGCGGTGATCTCACGGTTCCCCCCGTGAAGTTTTTTCGATCCCGAAGCAGGAGATGCCTCCTCGCCAAGCCCGTAAAATGTCGCCGTTTCCCCAAGCGGAACGTAATCGTGGCCGTCGAACGATTTGATCTCCCAGCCGGAGAGAGGCAGGGAGCCGAGAAATAGCACCGCGGCAAAAAGCCCGCTATTCCAGATGGAGCCGCGGAGATACATCGGGCTTCACTGTCGCCTGCATTTCGTGCCCGGGAGCAAGCGGGTGGAGGACGGGCCGGACGGAAATCGTCATGTTTTCGGAGCCGCGGACGATCTCGATATCCGCATTGTCGCCTGCGGTAAGAAAATACGAGGCGTCGATGACGTCTTCACTGGAAATGATCGGCATACCTCCCACTTTCAGAAGAATATCTCCGAGCTGGAGACCTGATACCGCAGCCGGAGTGTCGGGATCAAGGGCTCCCACTTTCGCGGTGGATCCCTGAACCGGAGTTTCGGATTCCTCGACCTCGACTCCCACCCAGCCCGGGCGGAGTTCCCCGAATCTTGCCAGATCGCTGCGAACCTTTTCGGCCGCACGCATCGGCAGGACATGGCAGGCGGACCCGGCATCGACCCTCCCCACGAGGATCCCGATCGCTTCCCCGTCGAAATTCAGGACAGGGGCTCCACCCTGTCCGCGCTGGACGGGAAGATTTGCCCGGATATGCGTCGTGGAAAAATGCTGGCCGAGATACTCACGATCCAACCCGCCGACAATTCCGAAACTCGGGCTCGCGTCGAGGTCCTCGGGATATCCGATCATCATGACCGGTGTGGCCACCATAACCTTCTGGGAATCTCCGATTGGAATCGAGGGCGTTGAAGCATCGACCTTCAGGATCGCAATCCCGCTGCGCTCATCGGCCACGAGCACGCGCGCCGGGAGTTCCTTTCCATTCGAAATCACAGTCACCTCGTCCGCCTTCAAAACGATTCCGGCATGCGTATAAACCGTGCCGGTGAGGTCCGCGAAAAACCCGCTCCCGAAACGGATGCCGAGTTTGTCCTTTGCGCGGACCTTGACGACCGCATCGCGGTGCTCGTCGAAGATTTTCCGCACCTGCCCGGACAGGTTTTCCGCCAACGAATCCTGAGCAAGGGCGGAGCCCGCAAGGATCCCGCCCAGCATCAATGCCAGCGCAGTGGTGGAAAGCTTAAAAACTGCGGGAGGAAACATAACTCACCGGACGGGTCGGCAGAACATAGTGCACAGATGGGGACCCGGTGGAAGTCGTTGCGACCGGGAGGGATTCTCCAATTGTGACGGGGTTCGGAGACGTCAGGCTGAGCATTGGACGGCTGTTGTCCGCGAGGTTTCCTGAAGTTTGGGGGCCGGGCCGGGCGATAATGAGGGCGGACGCGGCCAGGGCCAGGGCCGCAATCGAGGCGTAGGCCAGACGCGGAACCTGAAAAGCCGGTGCCACCATCGAGATCCTGTCCCAGACCAATTCCCATAGCGGGCGGCGGATCAATTCGGCACGCTGCCTGGACTGGAACTCCCGGAGAAAATCGTCGAAGTAGCCGGGAGGCGGCTGCTCGTAGCGCTTGAGCCTCAGGAGTTTCGAGATATTTTCTTCAGGTGTCATGAATGTGGTCTAGTTGGTGATAAACTCTTGCAGGTAATTTTGCAACTGCCTGTGTGCATAGAAGAGGCGCGAGCGGACCGTGCCCTCGGAGATTTTCAGAATCTTCGCGATTTCCGCATGGGGCATTCCTTGGATATCAAACATGGTCACAACGGCTCTATGCTCATGAGACAGCTTCATCATGGCCTCGTTCAATTTTTTTTGAAGTTCGCCGAGATTTGCCTGATGCCTCGGGTCATGGTCGCTGGTGGCCTCGATGAAATCCGGGTCGTTGATGATCCCGTTGTCCACATCATCGAGGCTCATCGTCATCCGGCGGTTGCGCTTTTTGAGGAAGTTGATCGCCATGTTGACTGAGATCGAGTGCATCCAGGTATAGAAGCTGGATTTTCCCTGGAATCCCTTGATCGAGCGGTAGGCCTTGGCGAACACCTCCTGGAGAAGGTCGTTGGTGTCCTCGTGGTTCGAGGTCATGTTATAGAGCAACCCGTAGAGGCGCGGGCTGTAGCGGACGACCAGTTCATCAAACGCCCGGGCTTCACCCGCCTTCGTGCGGGCAACCAGCTCATCATCGGGAGTTTCGGGAGTTTCCATGCGTGGCGGAACGGCGGCTTATAGCAGAGAAAGGCCCAATTGAAGAGAAAAATCCGGGCGGCGGCGGGCGAGGAACACGCGTCGGGTGGAAATGGGTTTGCGCGCGCGGGTGGGCACGCATAGGTTGTGCATCCTATGGGAAGACAGTGGCTGCATGCAAAACGTGAGGTGGCGAACCTGAAAAAAGGTCAGGTCGTCGGAAAGCTGGTGAAGGAAATCATGGTCGCCGCCAAGCAGGGCGGACCGGACGTGGAGGGGAACGCCCGGCTGTTCGCGGTCGTGGAAAAGGCGCGCAAGGCGTCCGTCACGCGCGACGTGATCGAGAAGGCGATCAAGAAGGGAGCTGGAATCGGAGACGACAAGCTCGTGCTCGAGCACATTGTTTTCGAGGGATACGCCCCGCACAAGGTGCCCGTCATCGTCGAGGTTCTCACCGACAACAACAACCGCACCGCGCCGGAAATCCGCGTGCTTTTCAAAAAGGGCCAGCTCGGGACGGCCGGCAGCAACAAGTTTCTGTTCGATCACGTCGGGATCGTCGAGGCGCACCATCCGGATCCGGCCACGGACATTGAGGCGGCGGCGATCGAGGCGGGTGCGAACGATTTCGTGGTGATCACGGCGGCGGAGAATGACGACATCCCGGAAGGGGCTGCCGCAGCGCGCTTTTTGACCGAGCGCGCGGCCACGGCCGCTGTCTCGCAGTGGCTTTCTCAAAACGGATGGACCGTGGTGACAAGCGAACTCGGCCATGTCGCGAAGCAGATCCCCGCCCTCGACGACACCCAGCGCGCGGAGGCGGGGGAATTTCTTCAGGCCCTGGAGGACCACGACGATGTCCACCGCGTCTGGGCGGCGATCAAATAGCAATGGAAGAAACGGCCAGGCGGATCGTCCAAAAGCTCCGCGAGCACGGCCATGAGGCGCTCTTCGCGGGCGGCTGCGTCAGGGACCGCCTGCTCGGGCGGGAGGCTCACGACATCGACATCGCAACCAGCGCCCGTCCCGGGGAAGTTCAGAAGCTCTTTCCCCGCACCGTGGCGGTGGGGGCGCAGTTCGGGGTGATCGTTGTGATCGAGGACGGAATGGAATGTCAGGTGGCGACCTTCCGCGCGGATGGCGCCTACCCCGACGGACGGCATCCGGAATCCGTCACTTTTTCGGATGCCCGCGGGGACGCCCTCCGCCGGGATTTCACCGTGAACGGGCTTTTCTTCGACCCGCTGGAGGACCGGATCCTCGACTTTGTCGGCGGGCAGGCGGATCTCAAGTCCGGCATCATCCGGTGCATTGGAGATCCCGGAGAGAGATTCGGCGAGGACAAGCTCCGTCTTCTGCGGGGAGTCCGTTTTTCGGCGACGCTGGGGTTTTCCGTCGAGCACGGAACCTGGGCCGCTCTCCGGGCCCATGCACCGGAAATCCTGACTGTCAGCGCGGAGCGGATCCGTGATGAACTCGTCAAAATCTTCCTTCATCCGTCCCGCCTGCGCGGGTTCGACCTGCTCGATGAATCCGGGCTTCTGGAGATCGTTCTGCCCGAGGTGGCCGCGATGAAAGACTGCAAGCAACCTCCGGAGTTTCACCCCGAGGGGGACGTCTTCGTTCACACCAGGCTGATGCTGTCGCTCCTCCCGGAACAGGTCTCCGTTCCGCTGGTTTTCTCCGTGCTTTTCCACGACATCGGCAAGCCTCGAACCGGTGTCCGCGATGCGACCGGGCGGATCCGGTTCAACGGGCACGAGTCGGTGAGCGCGACGATGGCGGAGGAAATTTTCGCGCGCCTGCGTTTCTCAAATGCCGACACCGAGGCCGGGCTGGTCGCGATCAAAAACCACATGGCCTTCAAAGACGTCCGGAACATGCGGGTCGCCACGCTCAAGCGGTTTCTCGCCCGTCCGACAATCGACGACGAGTTGGAGCTCCACCGTGTGGACTGCCTTGGCTCGCACGGGATGCTCGACAATTACGAATTCCTCCTCGCGAAGCGGGAGGAGTTTTCCAACCAGCCGCTGATCCCTCCCGCGCTCGTCACCGGAAACGACCTGATTGCGCTTGGCTGGAGGCCGGGTCCACTTTTCAAGCGGGTCCTCGACTCGGTCCAGACACTCCAGCTCGAAGGCGCCCTCTCCACGCGCGAGGAAGCACTTGACTGGGTTGCGAAGAACAGGGAAATGCTGATGGAAGAAAACCCGCAATGACCAACCGCCTTGTCCATGTCGCGCGCAATGGAAAGATCATCGGCCAGTTTCCGCCCGAACAACTGGCTTCGCTGATGGATACAGGCCATTTTCTCGACAGCGATCTCTGCTTCAGCGAGGGGGCGACCGAGTGGACGCCTCTCCCGGAATTTCTCCGGAAAACAGATGCCCCCCGTTACTCGCGCACCAAGAACCGGGAAGGGGCGAGCACGTCCTCGCCAGGAGTTCCCTCAAGGCGCGAGAGGCGTACGCAACGCAACGCAGCCCCTGTCCTCGCAGGTTGGATCGCCTTCCTCCTGGCACTCTCAGCCCTGGGGGGATGCGCCTATTGGATCGTGGGCCTCTACGCGGAGATGTCAAAACAGCAGGCCCTTGTGGAGGAGATCCAGACGAAACTCGACGAGAAGGAGAAGGAATACCAGCGCCTCCTTTTTGTGGCCCGGGAGATCGCCGAACCCGGCGTCGTCCGCGGCAGCCTTATCCTGCGCAACGACTCCGGCAAGCGGGTCGCCATGCCGGGCATTCAGGTCTCCCTGTATCCAAGGAAAGCCATCGAGGAACACCTCGCTTCCAGGAGCCAGGAAGCCTCGCACCTGCCCGCCGGTGCCAGTGTGGATGCTGCCGAATTTTACCTCAAAGACCTGCCCCGACCGATCGCCACCACGACCAGCGATGCCAGCGGACGGTATGAATTCCCGGTTCCCGAACCAAGGGAATACATCGTCTTCACGACGATCGTTTCCTCCAACCAAAACGGACAATTCAACAAGCTTTGGTTCGTCGCGTTCGACTCCCGCGATCCCCTCAACACCGTGGTCGATATCACCGAGACCAACGGCGTGCAGCAGTTCATCCCCAGCCTGATGATCGTTGAAGGCCGCTGACAATGGATGACGCGACCTCCATCAAGCAGCCGCGGGCGCTCCACGTCTGGGCGATCCTCACTGCCGCTGCCACATTCTTTCTGCTTTGCACCGGCGGAATCGTCACGTCGAAGAATGCCGGGATGGCGGTGCCCGACTGGCCGACCACCTACGGCTACAACATGTTCTTGTTTCCGGTTTCCAAATGGGTCGGCGGGATTTTTTATGAACACAGCCACCGGCTGGTAGCCTCCGGGGTGGGCTTGATGACGATGATCCTGGCGGTGTGGGTGCTGGCCGCCGACCGGAGGCGATGGGTCAGATGGCTCGGTGTCGCCGCCTTTCTGGCAGTCTGTCTTCAAGGCCTGCTCGGCGGTCTGAGGGTCACACTCTACAGGG
>Ga0163199_1000589_pt1 | contig 23038 bp, 27 predicted proteins | sample PL_2010_150m_FD_113537 | JGI IMG/M metagenome (GOLD analysis project Ga0163199, IMG submission 113537) | Freshwater microbial communities from Powell Lake, British Columbia, Canada to study Microbial Dark Matter (Phase II) - PL_2010_150m | ecosystem: Environmental > Aquatic > Freshwater > Lake ...
CTCCTGGCCTGCCATTCAGTTAAAAACATATCAATATCTCCTATTTTCATAGTAAATAATACATGAATACTCAAGCAGAAGCTGTGACATCGGTTTTTGATGTTGTCAAGCAGGTTTTTTCCGTTGTCTTTGTGGTCGCTGGTATTTCGGCTTTCTATTATTTTTCAGGGGTTCAGCTTTTATATCGAGTTATTGGCTTGCTGGCTGTAATGTCGTTAGTGACAGGAATGATGTTGACTACGGATCTAGGGCGCTCTGTTTGGGGATTTGTTCTGGAATCCAGGCAAGAAGTAAGAAAAGTCGTGTGGCCTACTCGCGAAGAGACGGTGCGGACTACGTTGCTTGTTTTTGCAATGGTGTTCATCGTTGGCATTGTCCTGTGGCTGTTGGATATGTTTTTGTTTTGGGGTGTGCGTCTTTTAACTGGTCAAGGCGGGTAGGATGTCGTTACGTTGGTATGTTGTTCACGCCTATTCAAACTTTGAAAATAAAGTTAAGCAAGCATTAGAGGAAAGAATTAAGCGCGAAGGTTTGGAGCAGTATTTCGGAAAAATTCTTGTCCCTACTGAGGAAGTCGTTGAAATGCGTATGGGGCAGCAGCGCAAAAGTGAAAGAAAATTCTTTCCCGGATATGTGCTCGTGCAGATGGAATTGACGGATGAAACCTGGCATTTGGTTAAGGATGTGCCTAGGGTTCTTGGTTTTATTGGCGGCACTTCTGATCGTCCTGCGCCTATCTCGGAAAAAGAGGCAATGGCGATTCTTAATAGGGTTGAAGAAGGGGTTAATAAACCGAGGCCGAAAATATTATTTGAGGCTGGTGAGGTCATAAGGGTTATTGATGGGCCATTTAAAGATTTTAATGGCGTTGTTGAAGAAGTGAGTTACGAGAAAAATAAATTAAAAATTTCGGTGCTCATTTTTGGTCGTTCGACATCTGTTGAGTTAGGTTTTTCCCAGGTTGAAAAAAGTTAGCTGCCTCTGTATGGGTGGTGTTTACCAGATCCCTGTCCGAATAAGGCAGGGATTTTTGTGTCTAGGGGAGCAGAAATGCGTTTGCACCCGATATTGGAGTAAGAAATGGCAAAAAAAATAACAGCATATATAAAACTGCAGGTAAAGGCAGGTGAAGCAAATCCAAGTCCGCCGGTAGGTCCTGCGCTAGGTCAGCGCGGCGTTAATATTATGGAGTTTTGTAAAGCATTCAATGCGAAAACCCAGGATGTTGAAAAAGGCTTGCCTCTGCCGGTGGTGATTACTGTCTATAGCGACCGCAGTTTTACATTTATTACCAAAACGCCGCCGGCGTCGATTCTTCTGAAGAAAGCAACAGGTTTGAAAAGTGGAAGCAGCAATCCAAATACGAAGAAAGTGGGTACGATAACCCGCGAACAATTAGAAGAAATTGCCAAAATTAAAATGGAAGACCTGAATGCGGCAAATCTTGAAGCCGCAGTAAAGACAATTGCAGGCAGTGCGCGCAGCATGGGTCTGAATGTGGAGGGCTTATAATGGCTAAGTTATCAAAAAAAGCGAAACTCGTTAAAGGGAAAGTTGAAAAAACTAAACAGTATTCGATTGTTGAAGCTGTTGAGTTGCTGAAGGAATTACGTACTGCAAAGTTTGAAGAAGCAATTGATGTTAGCGTGAACCTGGGCGTCGATCCGCGTAAATCAGATCAAAATGTTCGTGGGGCCACGGTGCTGCCCAATGGAACCGGTAAAACAGTCAGGGTCGCTGTTTTTACTCAAGGGCCGAATGCCGATGCCGCAAGAGCCGCTGGTGCGGATATTGTCGGTATGGATGATTTGGGTGATTTGGTTAAAAAGGGCGAAATGAATTTTGATGTCGTTATTGCCTCTCCTGATGCAATGCGCGTTGTTGGTCAGTTAGGTCAGATTTTAGGTCCTAGAGGCTTAATGCCTAATCCTAAGGTCGGTACTGTAACGGCTGATGTTGCAACCGCTGTAAAAAATGCCAAGTCGGGTCAAGTGCGTTACCGTACTGATAAATCAGGGATTATACATTGTACTCTAGGCAAAATAAGCTTCGATGCCGCTGCTATTCAAGGTAATTTGGAAGCATTACTTGCAGATTTGAAAAAGGCGAGGCCTACTGCTGCAAAAGGTATTTATATCAAGAAGATAACCTTGTCATCAACCATGGGGCCCGGTTTGTGGCTGGATCCCGGCAGCTTGGCAAGTTAGCAGCTATAAAGACTTTGGGTTGCCGCTTGATAAGCGGTAACCGTCAAAGACCGCAGGTGTTGTAAAACTTAATTTCCTGCGTAGACGGAAACTGGAACCTGACAAAACTGGGGAAAAGAGCCGTAGGGAGCATCTAAATAGATGCGTTTTATTAATTCTGAGTAATCAGAACAATACCGGAGGTAAACTGTGGCACTAAATTTAGATGGCAAAAAAGCTGTCGTAGAAGAAGTTGCTGCAATCGCCGCTAAAGCTCATTCTGCAATTGCTGCGGAATATCGTGGTTTAACAGTGACGGAATTAACCGAGCTGCGTAAAACTGCGAGAGAGACAGGCGTCTATCTGCGTGTGGTAAAAAATACACTGGCGCGACGTGCAGTTGCCGGAACGGAATTTGAGTGCATGCAAAATGGTCTCGTAGGGCCTTTATTGATTGCATTTTCAATGGATGATCCGGGTGCAGCTGCACGATTAATCGGTGAATTTTCCAAAAGTCATGACAAATTAATTCCCAAAGTTGTTGCAATTGGCGGTCAGCTTTATGGTTCATCTGAACTAAGCCGACTGGCAAGTCTGCCTACCCGCGACCAGGCTATCAGTCTGTTAATGGCGGTAATTAAAGCACCTGTAGAAAAATTTGTACGTACTTTGGCCGAGCCTCACGCAAAAATGGTTCGCACAGTGGCGGCGATCAGAGATCAGAAGCAAGCGGCATAAGCTTCATATTAACCAGTTAAAACCAATTATTATAGAGGAACGAAAAAATGGCACTATCACAAGAAGAAATCTTGGATGCTATATCGAATATGACTGTTATGGAAGTTGTTGAATTGATTTCAGCAATGGAAGAGAAATTTGGTGTGTCAGCCGCTGCGGTAGCGGTAGCAGCAGGGCCAGCGGCTGCCGCTGCGCCTGTAGTCGAAGAGCAAACTGAATTCGATGTTATTTTGACAGGCTTTGGTGAAAATAAGGTTTCAGTTATTAAAACCGTCCGCAGCATAACAGGCCTGGGCTTGAAAGAGGCTAAAGATGCTGTTGAAGGTGTTCCGACAACGTTGAAAGAAGGTATTCCTAAAGCCGAAGCTGAAACTATTAAAAAGCAGCTTTCAGAAGCCGGCGCTACAGTCGAAATTAAATAATAATTTTGACTACACACTAAGGCTTAGGCCTTTAAAGTATGGCTGGTGGCAAAAGCCACCGGCCTTTTACTGTTTGCGATAACTTTACAGTAGAAACAATTCATGACGAAAAGGTTTGGAAGCGATATGTCCTACTCTTTTACCGAAAAAAAGCGTATTCGAAATAACTTTGGAAAAAGCACTGAAGTGCTTGAAGTTCCATATCTTTTGGCAACTCAAATCAATTCATATGCCGGTTTTTTACAATCGGGTGTAACGCCTGAAAAGCGTGACGATATTGGCTTGCATGCGGCATTTTCCAGTGTATTTCCCATTGAAAGTCATTCCGGCTACGCCGTGCTGGAATATGTGAGATACAGGTTGGGAGAGCCTGTCTTTGATGTAAGAGAGTGTCAACAAAGGGGCGCAACCTTTGCCGCGCCATTGAGAGTGCTGGTACGTCTGGTTATTTATGATAAAGATGCGGCTGCCAGCGCCAAGGTTGTTAAGGACATTCGTGAGCAGGAAGTCTATATGGGCGAATTGCCCTTGATGACGGAAAACGGCACTTTTGTCATCAATGGCACAGAGCGGGTTATTGTGTCGCAATTGCATCGTTCGCCCGGTGTGTTTTTTGATCATGATAAAGGCAAGACCCATTCGTCAGGAAAATTATTATTCAATGCGCGCGTTATTCCTTACCGCGGTTCATGGTTGGATTTTGAATTCGATCACAAGGACTGCGTTTATGTGCGTATAGACCGACGTAGAAAAATACCGGCAACGATTTTACTCAGAGCATTAGGGTTCGATAACGAAGAAATGATCAAGATCTTCTTCGAGACGAATAAATTTACCCTAAGCGCTGAAAAATGTATGTTCCATATTGTGCCCGAACGGACGCGCGGCGAAATCGCAGCGTTTGATATTAAGCATAACGGGCATGTTTTGGTCGAAGAAGGCCGCAGGATTACCGCTAAGCATATTCGGGAAATGAATAAAGTCGGTTTGACTGAAGTTGAAGCGCCCAGGGAATATTTGATCGGCAAGATTTTAGGTCATAACCTGATAGATGAAGCAACAGGCGAGCTGGTTGCGCATGTCAATGATGAAATCACAGATGCGTTAATAGAGCGTTGTATTGAAGCGGGTATATCAGAAGTCAATACACTATTTGTTAATGACCTGGATAAGGGGCCGTATATCAGCAATGCAATGAGGCTGGATGTGACCACTAATGCCTTGGAGGCTTTGGTTGAGATATACCGGATGATGCGTCCTGGTGAGCCGCCTACCAAAGAGTCGGCGGAAAATCTGTTCCAGAATTTGTTTTTTACCGATGACAGATATGATTTATCAACTGTCGGCCGGATGAAATTTAATCGTCGTCTGGGACGTGAAGAAACCACGGGACCGGGGACATTGACTAAGGATGACATCATTGATGTGCTGAAAGAGTTGATTAACATCCGTAACGGCAACGGTAATGTTGATGATATAGATCATTTAGGTAACAGGCGTGTACGCTCGGTCGGTGAAATGATTGAAAATCAATTCCGTGTCGGCTTGGTAAGAGTAGAGCGGGCTGTCAAGGAGCGCTTGACCCTGGCGGATTCGGAAGGTTTGATGCCGCAGGAGATTATCAATGCAAAACCTGTTTCCGCAGCAGTAAAAGAGTTTTTCGGCTCCAGTCAGTTATCCCAGTTCATGGATCAAAATAATCCATTGTCGCAGGTGACCCATAAGCGCCGTGTGTCGGCACTCGGGCCCGGCGGTTTGGCAAGAGAACGTGCGGGATTTGAAGTTCGAGACGTACATGCGACTCACTATGGTCGAGTGTGCCCTATTGAAACACCTGAAGGCCCGAATATCGGTCTGATAAACTCTTTATCTGTCTATGCGCGTACCAATAATTATGGTTTTTTGGAAACGCCTTACAGAAAAGTTGTAAATGGTGTGGTAACCGATCAGGTTGATTATTTATCGGCCATTGAAGAAGGTGAGTTCGTCATTGCTCAGGCGAGTGTTGCTGTTGATGAAAGCGGTAGACTGGTAGAGGGTTTGGTGTCTTGTCGTCACAAAGACGAGTTTGCTTTGGCAATGTCTGATACGGTGCAGTATATGGACGTGTCATCAAAGCAAATTGTTTCAGTAGCGGCTTCGATTATTCCGTTCCTGGAGCATGATGACGCCAATCGCGCATTAATGGGATCAAACATGCAGCGTCAAGCCGTTCCTACACTCAGGGCTGAAAAACCGCTGGTGGGTACGGGTATGGAAAGGACGGTTGCGAAAGATTCCGGTGTGACGGTGGTTGCCGCGCGCGGTGGCAGAATCGAAGCGGTTGATGCGGCAAGAATTGTTGTGCGCGTCAATGATACCGAAACCGAAACCGGCAGGCCGGGTGTTGATATTTACAATCTGATCAAATACACACGATCAAACCAAAACACCTGCATCAATCAAAAGCCCCTGGTAAAGCCGGGCGACATTGTTAATGCCGGCGATATTATGGCTGACGGTCCCTCCACCGATATGGGCGAGCTGGCGCTGGGCCAGAATATGCTGGTTGCCTTTATGCCTTGGAACGGATACAACTTCGAGGATTCTATCCTGGTTTCTGAACGTGTTGTTAAAGAAGACCGTTTTACAACTATTCATATAGAAGAAAAGACTTGTGTAGCGCGTGATACCAAACACAGTCCTGAAGAAATTACGGCCGATATTCCAAATGTCAGTGAGGAAGCTTTAGCCAAACTGGATGAGTCCGGTATTGTTTATGTGGGCGCTGAAGTTAAAGGCGGCGATATTCTGGTGGGTAAAGTCACTCCAAAAGGGGAGACGCAATTGACGCCGGAAGAAAAGTTGTTACGGGCGATTTTCGGTGAGAAAGCTGCTGATGTTAAAGATACGTCGTTGCGTGTACCCAGCAGTATCGAAGGAACGGTTATTGATGTCCAGGTATTTACCCGCGATGGTGTAAAGAAAGACAAGCGGGCGCTGGATATCGAGCATGAGGAAATCAAACGTTATCGAAAAGACCTGGATGACCAGTTGAAAATTCTCGAAGAAGATATTTTTATGCGGGTTACCAAGTTACTGTTGGGCAAGGTTGCGTTATCAGGCGCAGGCCAGTTAAAGGCGGGAACGGAAATCACCAAGGATTATCTGGACAGCTTTAAGCGCTCGGATTGGCTCAAAATCAAAATGAAAGATGAAGATATCAATCTTCAACTTGAAGCTGTTGCCGCTCAAATCGAGCAACAACGGAAAGATTTTGATGAGAAATTTGAAGTCAAACGCAAAAAAATCACCATGGGTGATGATTTGGCGCCGGGCGTCCTGAAAATGGTTAAGGTGTATCTGGCGGTTAAAAGACGCATACAGCCTGGCGATAAAATGGCGGGTCGTCATGGTAACAAAGGTGTCATTTCGATGATTAGGCCAATTGAAGATATGCCGTATACCGCTGACGGTAATCCTGTTGATATTGTTTTAAACCCGTTGGGCGTGCCTTCCCGGATGAACGTCGGTCAGGTTCTGGAAACCCATTTAGGATGGGCGGCGAAAGGTCTAGGTATAAAAATAGGTAAAATGCTGGAAGCCAAAGCTAAGGTAATTGAAATCAGGGAATATCTGGACAAAATCTATAACAGCAGCGGGCGCAAAGAAGATCTGGATTCGTTTTCAGATAAAGAAATACTGGAAATGGCGGCTAATTTAGTCAGCGGTGTGCCTATGGCAACTCCCGTTTTCGATGGCGCCAGCGAAGAAGAGATTCGTACGATGTTAAAGTTAGCCGATTTGCCTGAGCATGGACAGATTACGCTTTACGACGGCCTGACAGGTGAGCCGTTTGAGCGGGAAGTTACTGTAGGTTATATGTACATGTTGAAGTTGAACCATTTGGTTGACGATAAAATGCATGCACGTTCAACAGGGCCTTATAGTCTGGTTACACAGCAACCGCTGGGCGGAAAGGCACAATTCGGCGGCCAGCGTTTTGGTGAAATGGAGGTTTGGGCGCTTGAAGCTTATGGTGCAGCGTATACCTTGCAGGAAATGCTTACCGTTAAATCGGATGATGTGACAGGCAGGACGCGCATGTATAAAAACATAGTCGATGGTGATCATAAAATGGAAGCGGGTATGCCGGAATCGTTTAACGTTTTAATAAAAGAAATCCGCTCATTGGCTGTCAATATAGAATTAGAGCGTGAATAAACTGATTGTAGTTTATTGTTGCTGACCGATAGCCTGTCCCAGGCTACGCCAGAAAGTATTTAAAGAGGATAAGCTCTTGAAAGATTTAGTGAATTTCTTAAAGCGTCAAGGTCGCGCTGATGACTTCGATGGTATTAGTATTGGATTAGCATCGCCAGACATGATTCGTTCCTGGTCTTATGGTGAAGTGAAAAAACCGGAAACAATTAATTACCGTACTTTTAAGCCTGAGCGCGACGGCTTATTCTGCGCTAAGATTTTTGGTCCGGTCAGTGATTATGAATGTCTGTGCGGCAAGTACAAAAGACTGAAACACCGTGGCGTTATTTGCGAAAAATGCGGCGTTGAAGTTACGTTGTCAAAAGTTCGTCGCGAGAGAATGGGGCATATTGATTTGGCAAGCCCTGTCGCGCATATCTGGTTTTTAAAATCGCTGCCGTCAAGAATAGCGTTATTATTGGACATGACGCTACGCGAAATTGAACGCGTGCTTTATTTTGAATCGTTCGTTATTCTGGATCCGGGGATGACCCCGTTAGAGAAAGGGCAGTTACTGACCGATGATGAATATCTCGATGCTGTTGATATGCATGGCGATGATTTTGTCGCAAAAATGGGTGCGGAAGCCATTTATGACTTGTTAAAAGCCATCGATTTAAAAGAACAGGTTAATATTCTGCGCGAAGAAATCAATTCTACCAACTCAGAAACCAAAATTAAGAAGTATGCGAAACGCCTTAAAGTAATGGATGCTTTATTGAGTTCCAAGAATCGACCTGAATGGATGATTCTGCAGGTGCTTCCGGTATTGCCGCCTGAGTTGCGCCCATTGGTTCCTCTGGACGGGGGGCGCTTTGCAACATCCGATTTGAATGATTTATATCGCCGGGTTATTAATAGAAACAACCGGTTGAACAGGTTGCTGGACTTGAATGCGCCGGATATTATCGTGCGCAATGAAAAAAGGATGTTGCAGGAATCCGTAGATGCGTTGCTCGATAACGGCCGTCGCGGGCGTGCTATCACCGGTACCAACAGAAGGCCTTTAAAATCGCTTGCGGATATGATTAAAGGCAAGCAGGGTCGTTTCAGGCAGAACTTGCTGGGTAAGCGTGTCGATTATTCAGGGCGCTCGGTTATTGTAGTCGGCCCGACATTAAGATTGCATCAATGCGGGTTGCCGAAAAAAATGGCGTTGGAATTATTCAAGCCGTTTATTTTTAGTAAATTGCAATTTCGCGGTTTGGCAACAACGATCAAAGCCGCCAAAAAAATGGTTGAAAGAGAGGGTACCGAAGTTTGGGATATCCTTGAAGAGGTTATCCGTGAACATCCCATTTTGCTGAATCGTGCACCTACCTTGCATAGGCTGGGCATTCAAGCGTTTGAGCCTACGCTGATTGAAGGCAAGGCGATACAGTTGCATCCTTTGGTGTGTAGCGCGTTTAACGCTGACTTTGACGGCGACCAGATGGCTGTGCATATTCCGCTGTCAATTGAAGCGCAGTTGGAAGCCAGAACACTAATGATGGCGACCAATAATATCTTGTCGCCTGCAAATGGCGAGCCGGTTATTAATCCGTCGCAAGACGTGGTATTGGGGCTTTATTACATCAGCCGTGAAAAAATAAATGCGAAAGGCGACGGCTCGATTTTTGGCAGTGTTGGTGAAATCCATAAAGCCTTAGCCGCTAAGTCAGTTGAATTGCAGTCAAAAATCCAACTACGCATAACCGAAAAGACTGAAACCATTCCTGGTGAAATAGAGGAAAAAACTCATCGTGTTAAAACGACTGTAGGTCGTGCGTTGATCTGGGAAGTTGTGCCGGATCGTATGCCTTACGAGTTGGTGAATTGCGATATGACCAAAAAAAATATATCGCGATTGATTAACTATAGCTATCGCTACTTGGGTAACAAAGATACTGTAGTGCTTGCAGATCAGTTAATGTACCTAGGGTTCAGGTATGCGACAATTTCGGGCGTATCGTTCGGTATCGAAGATATGGCAATACCCGCCAAAAAAGTCGATATTATTAAGGCAGCTGATGCCGAGGTTAATGAAATACAAAGCCAGTACGCATCAGGCTTGGTTACCGATGGCGAGCGCTATAATAAGGTAGTGGATATCTGGTCTCACGCTAACGACCAGGTTGCCAAGGTTATGATGGACGGATTAGGCGAAGAGTCGGTGATTGACGCCGAAGGTAATACGGTAAAACAAAAATCGTTTAATTCGATTTTCATGATGGCTGAATCAGGTGCGCGGGGCTCTGCTGCACAAATTCGCCAATTGGCAGGAATGCGCGGTTTGATGGCGAAGCCGGATGGCTCAATTATTGAAACGCCGATAACAGCGAACTTCAGGGAAGGTTTGGACGTATTACAATACTTTATCTCGACACATGGTGCGCGTAAAGGTTTGGCCGATACTGCGCTGAAAACCGCAAACTCAGGTTATTTAACGCGCAGATTGGTAGATGTCGCACAAGATCTGGTCATAACGGGTCATGATTGCGGTACATCGAGCGGATTGATTATGACTCCTATTATTGAAGGTGGCGATGTCGTTGAGCCGCTATCCGAACGTGTATTGGGGCGGGTTGCTGCGCATGACATAATGGATCCGAGTAGAGAAAACGTGATTGTACCGGTTGGCACCCTGCTGGATGAGCATTGGGTTTCTGTGCTTGACGAGCATAGTATTGACCAGGTTTTAGTACGATCCATTATTACCTGTGAAAACAGGCATGGCGTTTGTGCGGCTTGCTATGGCCGTGATTTAGGGCGAGGTCATCTGGTTAATATCGGTGAAGCGGTCGGCGTTATCGCTGCGCAGTCAATAGGTGAGCCGGGTACACAGCTGACTATGCGTACTTTCCATATTGGCGGCGCAGCATCGAGATCGGCGGCAATCAGCAATGTACAAGTTAAGTCTGCCGGTACTGTCCGTCTCAGTAATCTGAAATCGGTAACCAATCGCGAAGGACATCTGGTCGCCGTTTCAAGATCTGGTGAGGTTGGCGTGGTAGATGATTACGGGCGCGAAAGAGAGCGTTATAAGATACCTTATGGTGCGGTATTGTCAGTTCAGGAAGGTAGTAAAATCAATGCCGGTGACATCATAGTGACATGGGATCCTTTTACGCATCCCGTTATCACAGAAGTTGATGGTGTTGTTGAATTGGTTCACTTTGTTGATGGCGTTACCGTTCAAAAGCAGTCTGATGAAGTTACAGGCTTAAGTTCATTGGTTGTTACCGATCCGAAGCAGCGTGGCAGTGCCGGTAAAGAATTGAGGCCTATGGTTAAGCTGGCTGATAACGAAGGTAATCCCATTTATCTGCCGGGTACTGAGATTCCGGCGCAATACTTCTTGCCTGCCGGTGCTATTGCCGGTATCAAAGATGGTGGAGAGGTGAAGGTGGGTGATGTTCTTGCGAGAATTCCACAGGAATCAAGTAAAACCAGGGATATTACTGGGGGGTTGCCGCGTGTTGCTGATTTATTTGAAGCTCGTAAGACTAAGGATCCTGCAATTCTTGCCGAGACCAGCGGAACCATTTCTTTTGGTAAGGAAACGAAAGGTAAGCAGCGTGTTATCATTACTGATGCACAGGGCGAACAGGTTGAGACGCTGATACCAAAATGGCGGCATGTCACTGTATTTGAAGGTGAGTATGTTGAAAAAGGCGAAACCATTGCTGAAGGTGAACTGACACCTCATGATATTCTCAGATTAAGAGGTATTGAGGAGTTGGCTAATTATTTGGTCAAGGAAATTCAGGATGTGTATCGTTTGCAAGGGGTAAAAATTAACGATAAGCACATTGAAGCTATTATTCGTCAGATGCTCAGAAAAGTTGAGATTACTGCGTCCGGTGATACCGGCTTCTTGAAAGGCGATCAAATTGAACGTGCGGCAATGAGAGTCGAAAATGACAAAATGGAAGCTGAAGGAAAAATTCCGGCTAGTTATGAATCGATATTATTAGGTATCACCAAAGCATCATTGGCAACTGAATCGTTTATATCCGCCGCGTCTTTCCAGGAAACGACAAGAGTACTGACTGATGCTGCTGTTCGTGGATTGAGTGATGGCTTGCAGGGCTTAAAAGAGAATGTAATAGTAGGGCGATTGATTCCTGCTGGAACGGGTCTTGCTTATCATGAAAATAGAAAAAATAGATTTATTCAGCATCAAGCAGTAGAAGTTGAAAATGTTCCTGTTGTTGATACGGAAGAGGCTTTGAAGCAGGCCTTAAATATTTAATTATAAAATCAAAAATCAGCTTGACCTATTAGTTATTAGCAAGTAATATATCCTGCTAACATAAGCTAAGCCACTTTGGTCGAGTCGGAAAAATATTTAGCCGCCAATAATTAAGCTTGGTGGTTAAGTTTTTATTGTCGGCAGTTAAATTGTATATCGGAGTAAACAAAGTTATGGCCACGATTAACCAATTGGTTCGTAAGCCGCGCGCTAAAAGAGTAGAAAAAAGTAATGTTCCTGCGTTAGAGGCTTGTCCTCAGCGTAGAGGTGTGTGTACGCGCGTGTATACGACGACACCTAAAAAGCCAAATTCGGCTTTACGTAAAGTGGCCAGGGTAAGGCTTACTAATGGTTCTGAAGTTAGTAGTTATATTGGTGGTGAAGGGCATAATCTCCAAGAGCATTCCGTGGTTTTGATAAGGGGTGGTCGTGTCAAGGATTTGCCAGGTGTGAGGTATCACGTTGTTCGCGGTAGTTTGGATGCGTCGGGCGTGAATAATAGAAAATGTGGTCGCTCTAAGTACGGAACAAAACGGCCTAAAAGCTAAGTATTGGTTGGTGAGAAATGTCTAGAAGAAGAGTTGCAACAAAAAGAGAAATTATTCCAGATCCAAGATTTAGTAGTGTGATGCTGACTAAGTTTATGAATATGATTATGGAAAGTGGCAAAAAATCTGTTGCTGAAGGAATTGTTTATGGTGCCTTGGATGTTATTGAAAACAAGGGCCATGCAGTTCCGTTGGAGGTATTGTCTAAGGCGCTCGAGAATGTTCAGCCTAGGGTTGAGGTTAAATCTCGTCGTGTTGGTGGTGCTACCTATCAGGTTCCTGTTGAGGTTAGGCCGTCAAGGCGAATGGCTTTGGCAATGCGTTGGTTAATAGATGCTTCTCGCAAAAGAAATGAAAGGGGTATGTCTGCAAAATTAGCAGGAGAGCTAATGGATGCTTTTGACAATAAAGGCTCTGCTGCTAAAAAACGTGAAGATACTCATAGAATGGCAGAGGCGAATAAAGCGTTCTCTCATTACCGCTTTTAGGCTGTAAATAAAAGGCTTTATGTGTGGCGCGAAAAACACCAATAAATCGTTATCGTAATATTGGCATTATGGCCCATATTGATGCGGGCAAAACGACAACTACGGAACGTATACTTTACTACACCGGTGTTTCTCACAAAATAGGTGAGGTTCATGATGGTGCTGCCACAATGGATTGGATGGAGCAAGAGCAGGAAAGGGGGATTACAATAACATCCGCTGCTACAACCTGTTTTTGGAGTGGAATGGAAAAACAATTTCCACAGCATCGAATTAATATTATCGATACGCCAGGACATGTTGATTTTACCATTGAAGTTGAACGTTCATTGCGTGTATTGGATGGTGCGTGTGCGGTTTTTTGTGCGGTAGGTGGGGTGGAACCGCAGTCTGAGACAGTTTGGCGGCAAGCTGATAAATATCATGTTCCGAGAGTGGTCTTTGTAAATAAGATGGATCGTTCGGGAGCTGATTTTTTAAGAGTGATTTCGCAAATCAAGTCTCGTTTGGGTGGTAATGCTGTTCCGATGCAGTTACCCATAGGCTCGGAAGATAGTTTTGAAGGCGTTGTTGATCTCATTAAGATGAAGGCAATTTATTGGGATGATGCCAATATGGGTATGACTTTCATTGAAAAAGAAATCCCCAGCGATATGCAGTCTCTTTGTGAAAAATGGAGAGAGGGTGTCGTCGAGGCGGCAGCTGAGGCAAATGAAGAATTTATGGAAAAATACCTGGAAGAAGGTGTTTTGACAAATGAACAAATAAGGCAAGGTATTCGTATTCAAGCAATAGCTAATCAGCTTGTTCCTGCCTTTTGTGGTTCAGCTTTTAAAAATAAAGGCGTTCAGGCGCTCTTGGATGCTGTTATCGAGTATTTGCCGGCTCCTACAGATGTTACGGCAATAACCGGTTTGCTTGATGATGAAGTGACTGAGGCTAAGCGTCCTGCCAGTGATGATGAGCCGTTTTCAGCGTTGGCATTCAAAATTGCAACTGATCCTTTTGTTGGAACGTTAACTTTTTTTAGAGTTTATTCAGGTGTTCTGAATTCTGGAGATAGTGTTTATAACTCAATCAAAAGAAAAAAAGAGCGAATTGGGCGTATTGTTCAAATGCATGCCAATAGCCGTGAAGAAGTAAAAGAAGTGTGTGCTGGAGATATAGCGGCAGCAATCGGTTTAAAGGATGTTACAACAGGAGATACTCTCTGTGATATTCAGTCCGTTATTATGCTTGAGCGCATGGAGTTTCCTGAACCTGTTATTTCAGTAGCGGTAGAGGCTAAAACGAAAGCAGATCAAGATAAAATGAGTAGCGCTTTGGCGAAATTAGCGCAAGAAGACCCGTCTTTCAGAGTGCATACTGACGAGGAGTCCGGTCAAATAATTATTTCTGGGATGGGTGAGCTACACCTTGAAATTATTGTTGATAGGATGAAGCGGGAATTTAATGTTGATGCTAATGTTGGTAATCCACAGGTTGCATACAGAGAGACAATTCGTAAGTCGGTAGAGCAAGAAGGAAAGTTTATAAGGCAATCAGGCGGGCGTGGTCAGTATGGTCATGTTTGGTTGCGGATAGAGCCGAAAGAAGCCGGCAGTGGCTATGAGTTTGTTAATGAAATTGTTGGTGGGGTTGTTCCAAAAGAATATATACCTGCAGTGGATAAGGGTGTCCAAGAGCAATTAAAAAGTGGCGTTCTTGCCGGATACCCTGTATTGGATGTAAAGGTGTCTTTGTTTGACGGTTCGTATCATGATGTTGATTCGAATGAAATGGCTTTCAAAATTGCCGGTTCCATGTGTTTTAGGGAGGGAGCAAGGAATGCTGATCCTGTTTTGCTGGAACCGATAATGAAAGTTGAAGTTGTAACGCCTGAAGAATACATGGGCGATGTTGTTGGTGACATCAATAGGCGTCGGGGCATAATTCAGGGTATGGAAGATACTCCGTCAGGCAAAATAGTCAGTTGCGAGGTGCCGCTGGCGGAAATGTTTGGTTATGCAACTGATTTGCGATCTGCAACTCAGGGGCGTGCTACTTACAGTATGCAGTTTGAAAAATACAATGAAGCACCTGTATATATTGCAGAAGCGATCATTAAAAAATCTTCATAAAATTGAATAACACAAGGTATTAACTCATGGCCAAAGAAAAATTTTCACGTAGTAAGCCGCATGTCAACGTAGGGACCATAGGTCACGTCGATCACGGTAAAACAACACTAACAGCGGCGCTGACCAAGGTCATGGCAGAGTTGCAAGGTGGAGAAGTTAAAGCCTTTGATCAAATAGACAATGCGCCGGAAGAGCGTGCGCGCGGTATTACTATTGCGACCTCGCATGTTGAGTATGAATCGGCAACGCGTCACTATGCTCACGTTGATTGTCCAGGTCATGCTGACTACGTAAAAAACATGATTACCGGTGCTGCGCAAATGGATGGTGCCATTCTGGTTTGTTCGGCAGCGGATGGGCCTATGCCGCAAACGAGAGAACACATCCTTTTATCAAGACAGGTCGGTGTGCCTTACATCGTCGTCTTCCTGAATAAAGCCGACATGGTCGACGACGAAGAGTTGATCGAATTGGTGGAAATGGAAATCCGGGAGTTGCTGGATATGTATGAATTCCCGGGCGACGATACCCCTATTATTAAAGGCTCGGCATTGCTGGCATTGAATGGCGATACGAGTGACATCGGCGTACCTTCAGTGGTCAGATTGGTTGAAGCGTTGGATAGCTACATTCCTTTGCCGGAAAGAGCGGTCGACGGCAGCTTCCTGATGCCGATAGAAGATGTGTTCTCAATCTCCGGTCGCGGTACTGTAGTAACGGGGCGTATTGAGCGGGGTGTCATTAAAGTAGGTCAGGAAGTTGAAATTGTCGGCATCAAGCCAACAGTGACTACTACGGTAACCGGCGTAGAAATGTTTCGTAAATTGCTGGATCAGGGTGAGGCGGGTGATAACGTAGGCTTGTTGCTAAGAGGTACGAAAAGAGATGATGTAGAGCGCGGACAAGTGCTGGCCCACAAAAACACCATCAAGCCGCATGCCCATTTCAATGCGGAAATATATGTTTTGTCGAAAGAGGAAGGTGGTCGTCATACCCCGTTCTTCGATGGTTACCGTCCCCAGTTCTACTTTAGAACTACCGACGTGACCGGTGCGGTGAAATTGCCCGAAGGCGTCGAAATGGTAATGCCCGGCGACAATATCTCTGTTACCGTAAAATTAATCTCACCGATCGCTATGGAAGATGGTCTGCGTTTCGCAATTCGTGAAGGCGGACGTACGGTTGGCGCCGGTGTTGTTGCATCAATAATCGAGTAATAAATATGTCTAATCAAACTATCAGAATCCGATTGAAATCATTCGATCATAAATTGATTGATCAATCGGCTGGTGAGATAGTAGAAACAGCAAGAAGAACGGGTGCGCAAGTTAAAGGCCCGATTCCCTTGCCTACTAAAAAAGAGCGTTTTACTATTTTGATTTCTCCGCATGTCAATAAGGATGCACGAGATCAATATGAATTGAGAACGTATAAAAGATTGCTGGATATCGTCGAGCCAACAGAAAAAACTGTAGATGCATTGATGAAATTAGATCTTGCAGCCGGTGTTGACGTTCAGATAAAGTTGAATTAAAGATAGAGGGATTGGCAGATGTCAATAGGTCTTATAGGTCGTAAATGTGGTATGACCAGAGTTTTTTGTGAAGATGGTTCGTCAGTGCCGGTTACTGTTCTGCAGATCGACTCGAATAGAGTTGTCCAAGTGAAAGGTATTGAAGTTGATGGTTATCGTTCAATCCAAGTAACAGCAGGCGATAAAAAATCTTCAAGAGTCAATAAAGCAATGGCTGGTCATTATGCGGCGGCTAATGTGACTGCTGGACGCGGTCTTTGGGAGTTTCGTCTCGAAGATGGTGAGGGTGTTGATTTATCTGCCGGTTCTGAATTATCAGTTAATATTTTTTCTGAAGGCCAAGTAATCGACGTTCAGGGAAAAAGTATTGGAAAGGGATTTGCAGGCGGCATAAAACGGCATAATTTCAGTATGCAAGATGCAACTCATGGTAACTCACGCTCGCATAGAGTCTTAGGTTCTATAGGTATGTGTCAAACACCAGGGCGTGTATTCAAGGGTAAAAAGATGGAAGGTCATTTGGGTGCTGTAAAAACGACAGTGCAAAATTTGACTATCCATGCAATTGATACAGAAAGAAATTTAATTTTAGTAAAAGGTGGAGTGCCTGGAGCTAAAGGCGGTGATGTAGTGATTACTCCCGCAATGAAAATGCGAAATAAAGGTTAAGCTATGGGTTTTCAAATACCTGCTTTAAACGAACAAGACTCTGTAGGGCAGCTCGAAGTGGCTGAAGCTGTTTTTGGTCAGTCTTTTAATGAAACACTTGTTCATCAATTAGTCACCAAGTATCTGGCTGCAGCTCGGGCAGGTACTAAGGCTCAAAAAACTCGTTCAGACGTCAGTGGTGGTGGTGCTAAACCATGGAGACAAAAAGGAACGGGTCGTGCAAGATCGGGTACGACACGTAGTCCGGTTTGGCGGACCGGTGGTGTTACTTTTGCCGCAAGACCTAGATCTTACGATCAGAAGCTGAATAAAAAAATGTACAGAGTAGGAATCAGATCGATTTTATCTGAATTACTCAGGCAAGGTCGTTTGGTTGTGAGCTCAGATATAATACCCACTACACCTAAAACTAAGGAGTTAAGTGTAAAGCTAAAAAATATCGACGCTAAACGTATATTAATTGTTGCAGATAGTGTGGATGAAAATTTAGCGTTGGCATCAAGAAATATTCCTTATTTGGAAGTAATTGAAGCTGTAAATTTAAGTCCTGTTTTATTGGTTTCAGCCGATAAGGTTATTGTTACGCCTGAGGCTTTGAAAAGAATAGAGGAGTGTTTGGCATGAATCTAAACAAATATCATTTGGCAGGCATATTGGAAGCTCCAATTATTTCTGAAAAAAGCACTATTGCCGCTGACAAAAATAAACAATTTGTTTTTAAAGTGCAAAAACAGGCAACTAAAAAGCAAGTTAAAAGTGCGGTAGAAGTAATGTTTAATGTTGAAGTTGATTCAGTTCAGGTTTTAAACGTTAAAGGAAAACAAAAAAGATTTGGTCGTTCATTGGGTCAAAGATCTGATTGGAAAAAAGCTTATGTAAAACTTAAGCTCGGCCATGATATAGATTTCTCTGCTGCTTAATTTAGTTAAGTAAAAGATCAATAGGAAACGGTAGAAAGCATGGCTATTGTAAAGTCGAAACCGACATCGCCAGGATCACGGTTTGTAATACGTATTAAAAGTGATGAATTGCATAAAGGTAAGCCTTATGCGCCTCTGCTATGTAAAAACAGCAAAAGTGGCGGTCGTAATAATCAAGGGCGCATAACGACACGTCATGTCGGTGGTGGACATAAGCAACACTACCGTATCATTGATTTTAAAAGAAATAAAACAGATATTCCAGCAGTTGTCGAGCGCTTGGAGTATGATCCAAACAGAACTGCGAATATTGCTCTGATTCTATTCAGGGATGGCGAGCGTAAATATATTATTGCGCCTAAGGGATTAGAGGTTGGGCAGGAAATTTTGTCATCGGAAAGTGCTCCTGTAAAAGCCGGGAATTGTATGCCTTTGAGAAATGTGCCCATGGGTACTACTGTGCACTGCGTTGAGCTGAAGCCAGGCAAGGGTGCGCAAATAGCTAGAAGTGCCGGCACATCGGTGCAATTAGTTGCAAGAGATGGTGCTCATGCAACTATTAGAATGCGCTCCGGCGAGATAAGAAAAGTAATGGCCGATTGTCGTGCGGTAATAGGCGAGGTATCAAACTCCGAGCATAATTTATCTTCTCTTGGTAAGGCAGGTGCTTCAAGATGGAGAGGTGTGCGTCCAACCGTTCGTGGTGTGGTTATGAATCCTGTAGACCATCCGCATGGTGGTGGTGAAGGTCGTACTTCTGGTGGTAGGCATCCTGTATCTCCATGGGGTATGCCGACTAAGGGTTATAAAACACGAAAAAACAAGCGTACTGATAATATGATTATCAGACGTCGTAAGCAGAAATAGTGAGGAATTAGCGTGCCACGTTCAATTAAAAAAGGTCCTTTTATTGATCATCATCTTCTTAAAAAAGTTGAAGATGCTGTAAGTAGCAATAATCGGAAACCGATTAAAACATGGTCGAGACGATCAATGATTATTCCAGATATGCTGGGTTTAACTATTGCAATTCATAATGGACGGCTGCATATTCCTGTTCTCATTTCTGAGAATATGGTGGGGCATAAATTAGGTGAATTTGCACCCACTCGTACATATAAAGGCCATGTGGCCGATAAAAAATCAAGATAGGACTGGGTGATGGAAATTTCAGCAAAATTAAATAATGCTCCTCTTTCTGCTCAAAAAGCACGCTTAGTCGGCGATCAGATTCGTGGTATGCCTGTTGAAAAAGCACTGAACACATTGAAATTCAGCTCAAAAAAAGCGGCTGTAATTATCAAGAAAATTCTGGAATCTGCGATAGCGAATGCTGAGCATAATGAAAGTTCAGATATTGACGATCTAAGAGTGTCTACCGTTTATGTCAATGAAGGGGCGACGATGAAAAGATTCAAGGCAAGAGCTAAAGGACGTGCCAATCATATCCTTAAAAGAACCTGCCATATTACAATTAAAGTCGCAGAATACGAGTAGAGGCATAAAATGGGTCAAAAAGTACATCCAACAGGTATACGGCTGGGTATTGTTAAGGATTGGAATTCAAGATGGTATGCAAGCTCGCAAGATTATTCTGTTTTTTTGCATCAAGATTTGACGGTTCGAGCATATATTAAGAAAAAATTAGCTCATGCGTCAGTAAGTCGCATACAAATTAATCGTCCTGCGAATAATGCACATATAACTATCCATACCGCACGTCCGGGTATCGTCATCGGAAAAAAAGGTGAAGATATAGATGTGTTAAGGCAGGAGATTTCTAAAATGATAGGCATTCCTGTTCAGCTAAATGTTGAAGAAATTAGAAAGCCTGAATTAGACGCGCAATTAGTTGCTGAAGGTATCGCCCAGCAGCTTGAAAAAAGAATAATGTATCGGCGGGCAATGAAGCGTGCGGTTACCAATACCATGCGTTTAGGTGCCGAGGGTATAAAAATCAATATTGGTGGTCGGCTAAACGGCGCTGAAATTGCCAGAAGTGAGTGGTATAGAGAGGGTCGAGTGCCTTTACATACCTTAAGAGCTGATATTGATTATGCAACGGCAGAGGCAAATACTACCTATGGGATTATCGGCATTAAAGTGTGGATATTTAAAGGCGAAGTATTTGATATGGATGCGCATATTGCATCTATTAATTCTGAATCTAAAAAATAGTTGAAGGAACAGAGCAATGCTTCAACCGAAAAGAACAAAATTCCGTAAGCAACATAAAGGCAGAAATAACGGTACTGCTGTGCGTGGGTCATCAGTTAGTTTTGGTGAATATGGTCTCAAGTCAATAAGTCGTGGTCGGTTGACTGCGCGCCAAATTGAGTCTGCACGTAGAACAATTACGCGTCATGTTAAGCGTGGCGGTAAAATTTGGATAAGAATATTTCCAGATAAACCAATTACTAAAAAGCCATTAGAAGTTCGTATGGGAAAAGGAAAAGGTAGTGTAGAATACTGGGTTGCTCAAATCAGGCCAGGAACTATGCTGTATGAAATACAAGGCGTTTCTGAAGAATTGGCGCGTGAGGCTTTTGCATTAGCTGCTGCTAAACTACCATTGAAAACACTTTTTACTGTTCGGACGATAATGTAATGAAAGTAACTGAATTACGTCAAAAATCAAAAGATGAATTAGGTACATTGTTGCTTGATTTATCTCGTGAGCGATTTAATCTAAAAATGCAAAAAGGTACAGGTCAGTTGTCGAAGACAGATCAAGTGAAGAAAGTAAGGCGTAACATAGCACGCATTCAAACTGTCTTAAAAGAAATAGCGAGCGCATAAGATGACTGACAATGTAACTAAATTGCGGACAATATCTGGTCGAGTTGTCAGTAATAAAATGGATAAAACAATTACAGTTTTAGTAGAGCGTGTAGTGAAGCACCCTGTTTATGGGAAATATATTAAGCGCTCAACTAAAATGATGGCTCATGATGAAGAAAACATTTGCCAGGAAGGTGATGTCGTGTCAATTACATCATGCAGGCCTATGTCTAAGAACAAAACCTTTAGGCTGGTTCAAGTCTTAGAAAGTGCTAACAGATAGCAAGCAGTTATTTATATACAGATAATTAGGAACAAATCATGATTCAGATGCAAACTAACCTTGACGTCGCCGATAATAGCGGTGCAAAAAAGGTCATGTGTATCAAAGTATTGGGAGGGTCTCATCGCCGTTATGCGGGTATTGGTGATATCATCAAGGTCAGCATTAAAGATGCCATTCCACGAGGAAGAGTAAAAAAAGGCGAAGTTTATAATGCATTGGTTGTGAGAACTCGTAAAGGTGTGCGTAGAGCTGATGGTTCTGTTATCCGTTTTGACGGAAATGCAGCGGTTATCCTTAATAATAATTTACAACCGTTAGGTACACGTATTTTTGGCCCTGTAACGCGCGAGCTAAGAGGAGAAAAATTTATGAAGATTATTTCGTTAGCTCCTGAAGTATTATAAGGTAGGGTCAGATATGCAAAAGATTAGAAAAGGTGATGACGTTATCGTTCGTACCGGAAAAGATAAAGGTAAAAGCGGTAGAGTCGTTCAAGTGTTAAAAGGCGATAAAGTGCTTGTTGAAGGCATTAATCGGGTGAAAAAAACACAAAAAGCAAATCCAAATACGGGTGTTTCTGGTGGGATTATCTCAAAAGATATGCCGATTAATATCTCTAATATAGGATTGTATAACCCCATTACTAAGAAAGCAGATCGTGTTGGCATTAAATTTCTAGACGATGGAAAAAAAGTTAGATTTTTTAAGTCAACAAATGAACTTGTTGATGTGTAAGGTGTGATGAATCATGGCTAGATTAGAATCTGTATATAAAGAAAGTATCCTTCCTGCGTTGGTAGAGCAGTTTGCTTATAAGTCTATTATGCAAGCTCCGCGTATTACCAAAATTACATTAAACATGGGTGTAGGTGGTGCGGTTGCTGATAAAAAAGTTTTGCAGTCTGCTGTTAGTGACATGGAAAAAATATCTGGTCAAAAGCCAGTTATTACACTAGCAAGAAAATCAATTGCCGGCTTTAAAATTCGCGACGATATGCCTATAGGTTGTAAAGTTACTTTACGTAGCGATAGAATGTACGAATTTTTAGATCGTTTGATTAGTATTTCTATTCCTCGAATTCGTGATTTTAGAGGATTGAGTCCTAAAAGCTTTGATGGGCGTGGTAATTATTCAATGGGTGTCAAAGAGCAAATCATATTTCCAGAAATTGATTATGATAAAATTGACACTTTGCGTGGTATGGATATTACTATAACAACAACAGCTCAAACTGATGAAGAAGGTTTAGCGTTGTTAAAGCTTTTCAACTTTCCATTTAAGAACTAAAGGGCGATTTTATCATGGCAAAAAAGTCAATGATTGCACGCGAAGATAAGCGCAAAAAGTTAGTGAAGAAATACGATGTTAAGCGTAAGTCTTTAAAAGAGATTATCAGAGATCCGAATACGACATTTGAAGATAAAGAATTAGCTCATTTGCAACTGCAAAAATTGCCAAGAGATTCCAGTGTCACGAGAGTGCGTAATCGTTGTAATTTAACGGGACGTCCACATGGCTATTATCGTAAGTTTGGCCTTAGTCGAAATAAATTAAGGGAAGCAACGATGCGAGGCGATGTGCCGGGCCTGGTAAAAGCGAGTTGGTAAGAGTTTGGAGAACAAATAATAATGAGTATGACAGATCCAGTAGCAGATATGCTTACCCGTATTAGAAACGGTCAATCTGCTGGAAAGAAAAGCATTAAACAGCCTTCATCTAAGTTAAAAGTATCTATTGCCAGCGTGCTGAAAGAAGAAGGATACATTACAGACTTTAGTATTGAAACAACCGGTAGTCACACCGAGATGACAATCGAATTAAAATACTATAAAGGCGTCCCAGTCATTGAAAATATAAAAAGAGTTAGTA
>Ga0163199_1000592_pt1 | contig 22928 bp, 18 predicted proteins | sample PL_2010_150m_FD_113537 | JGI IMG/M metagenome (GOLD analysis project Ga0163199, IMG submission 113537) | Freshwater microbial communities from Powell Lake, British Columbia, Canada to study Microbial Dark Matter (Phase II) - PL_2010_150m | ecosystem: Environmental > Aquatic > Freshwater > Lake ...
ATTGTTCATTGTTCATTGTCTCATTGTTCATTGTCTCATTGTTCATTGTTCATTGTTCATTGTTTCATTGTTCATTTATAATCATGCTACGAGGTGACTATGCAAACAGTTGAGACGATCATCAAAGGTATTGTGATCACGATGAATGTGGAGGGAGCGATTTACAATGACGGCGCGATAGCGATCAACGGCGACTCGATCGTGGCAGTCGGCGCGGCGAATGAGATCGCCAAAGGGTATGCCGCCAGCCAGACCTTCGACTTCAGTGGCAAGGCGATCCTCCCCGGATTCGTCAACGCCCACACACACATCCCCATGACTCTGCTGCGCGGTCTGGCCGACGACTTGCGACTCGATGTGTGGCTCTTCGGTTATGTGATGCCGGTTGAACACGAATTTGTCTCGCCCGATTTTTGCCGACTCGGTTCGTTCATCGCCTGCGCCGAGATGATCAAGAGCGGCATTACGTCTTTCGCCGACATGTATTATTTTGAAGAAGACGTAGCGAAGGCGACGGCCGAAGCCGGAATGCGCGGCGTGTGCGGGCAAACTGTTTTGAAATTTCCATCGCCCGACGCCAAAAGTTATGAAGATAGTTTAGCTTCGGCGCGCGACTTTATTCAACGTTGGAAGAATCATCCGCTCATTGTTCCGGCGGTCTCGCCCCACGCTCCTTACACTTGCACTCCAGAAATTTTGCGCGCCTGCTCGGCCTTGGCGCAGGAGTTTGACGTGCCGCTTCACACCCACATCTCCGAGACGGCATTTGAAGTGGACAACATGCGAAGAGAAAATGGCATGCCCGTTGTGCCGTGGATTAAAAAGCATGGCGTCCTCGAAGCGAAAGTGTTAGCCGCGCACTGTGTCCACATTGACGCCGGCGAGATGCGGACTTTTAAAAATGCCAATGTCGGCATTGCTCATAACCCGACGAGTAATTTAAAACTTGCTTCGGGCATTGCGCCTGTGGTGAAAATGTTAGAGACAGGTTTAAACGTTGGCATCGGCACAGATGGTCCCGCCTCAAATAACGATCTCGACATGCTCGAAGAGATTCGTCTCACCGCCATTTTAGCCAAGACGGCCAACAACGACCCCACCGTTCTGCCGGCGCGCAAAGCGTTGGAGATGGCGACACGACTCGGCGCGAACGCGCTGCACATCGGCAACATCACCGGCTCGCTCGAAGTTGGCAAACGGGCTGACATCACCGTGATCGATCTAAGCCCGATCCACAACTCGCCAAAATTTTCGCGCGACCCCAACGCCATTTATTCGCAGATCGTTTACGCCTCACACGCAACAGATGTGACCGACGTGATGTGCAACGGCAAATGGTTAATGCGCGAGCGCAAGTTGCTCACGCTCGACGAAAAATCGTTGCTCGAATCGGCGAGTGAGTATGCCAAGAAGGTTGACACGTTCTTGATCAAACGCGAGCGCAGTGTCTTGAGCAAGTTGATAGCGATTGGCGGCGTCACTCAAGAAGAAAGCTTTGAAGTGCAGGTGAAGGCGCGCGTGGACGATCCGCAAAAAACTTTAGAGGCGATTGCATCCGATCAGATCACCTTGATCCGCAAAGCGCACTATCACGAGTTCGACACTTACTTTTTGTTCAACGATGAAACGGATCGGGTGCGCTACCGCGAAGACGAGTTTATTGACGACGGCGGCAAGGTGACGCAGGCTCGCTATCGTTTGACTCTGATCGGGCAGGGCACCGAAGCGCAGTTTGAAAATTCGGTGATGCTCTCGCGTTCGCGTTATCTCGCTCCGGCAACTCAATCGTTACGCTTCTATCGTGAATACTTCAAGCCGACTGAAATTTTGGAGATCGAAAAAGATCGCCGCCGTTGGCTGGTGATCTATCGCGGCGTGGAGTTCTTCATTAACTTGGATCGCTTGATCAAACCCGAAGCATCGGGTCACTACATCGAGATCAAGAGCCGCACTTGGAGCAAGCGTGACGCGGATGACAAGGCGAAGCTCATTGGCGAGTTGCTGAATCTTTTAGGCGCGAAACAGGATAAGACGGTGACGGAGGGGTATGTGAAGATGGCGGAGGAGAGTTAGAAGTGGGAAGTTAGAGGTTGGATGGTGTGCACGCAAAGGTTGTCACGATGGATCGCAAAATCTCCCGATTTTGCCCGAAGTCGGGAGACTTCGGATTCCGCTACCTGACAAGGTTTGCGTGCACACGTTGGATGTTAGAAAAGACCTCGCAGGTCTTGAAACCCTGTGAGGTCTTTTCATTTCTCGAACGTGTCGTGGGATAAGATGGCGATCCGTAAACGTATATTAAAGTAATGGCTGGGCTTACTCCTCATCGTCATCCTCTCTAACGACGCTCTTTTCCGACATCGCCGCCACTGCCAATTGAAGTTCCGAAGCAAGAGCCTTATAGACTTTGGGCAAAGTTTCCTTGATCTCCGAATCTTTCCAACCCAACATTTTCAAAATGGCTGTGTCCAATTCCTTGCGCACTTTTGGCGGTTTAGAAAATTGCGCTAACAAAGAGGGCAAAGGAGTCTCGCCATATTTTGTCATTAGAGAATTAAATGTTTTCTGATTCTGTTTTACGAACTCAGGCGTGGGAACCCAAAGGTCAATTAACGTTTCCTGAAGTAAGTCACAAAATGCGCCATGTGTCTCCATGCGCGAGATGAAGTATTGCAAAATCCCGTAAGCACTATTGAACCAAAGACAGAGTGCCTTTGAATATTCTGGAGAAGTAATTACGGAATATAAAACATTAGCGCTGACAATCTGTTCGCTAGAAAAGAAAGCCAAAGCAGAGGTGCCGCTCGCCCCTAGGTCTACGCGCTTGGTCACCAACAAATGAGTCAATCTGTCGCGCGAAAACGCATCCACGTAGCTAAAGTCAACGCGAATACCTAAAATCGTTTCAATGTTTGATTTGTATCCATCAAAACGGCGCGTGATCAATCTGTCGGCAACCTTATCTATTTTCCAACTTGAAATGTAAGAGGCGGTCTTAATCGCCCGCAATACAACATCGGGAGGAACTTTAATTTTGCGCTTGGTCCCTTTGAGCGAGACGATACGCCCCTCGGATCCTTCTTTTTCCAGAATCAGTAGTGAATGTCTGAGTCGCCGCTCATCTAATGGGCGCACAATAAACGTCGCGTCATACATTCCGGGTGGACGCGGCTCAAGCCCACGCTTTACGGTTAGATGAGGCACATCTGCCAGTTTAGTTAAGGCTTTGCTTTTTTCTGCTTGAATCAGAATCTTTTCATAAAACTTGCTCAAGACTCGCGCATCTTCGGCATTTTCGTAACTTACGAGAAATCCAAGATTCGCCCAATTCTCTTGCACTACTTTCTGGGTCACCCAAGAAACTTCTACTTCAGCGTCACTATAAGCCCGACCCTCTTTGATCTTCTTCACGCGCTCGCCAATCTCTCGCGCCTCTTCCAGAGTCAATTCACGCAAACTTGCTTTGAGATAAACAATGCCGCATTGATGCTGACTCTTGCCTTTATCCATCACGATTAAGAAATCACGGAATGCCGCCGCCTCGCTAAAGGCAATCTCGCGGCAAGTGCGCACGACGTATCGCAACGAGTAGTCGCCGTTCTTGAACAACCATTCTCGCACTTCACGACTATAAGACCCTGCTAAAAATAAACGGGGCAACACCGCCGATATACGCCCGCCTTCTTTCAATAAGCCGTGTGAGAGTTTTAGAAAATATGCCCAATAGTTTTGAGGAGTCTTAAAGGCGTTGGCTTGCCCGCCAAACATCCCTTCTTCCAGACGTTTGCGATCGGTGTAGGGTGGATTCATGATCACCACATCTACTGTTTTGGGCAATTCAAAATGTCCTGGCAAATTCACGCTATCAGCCGTCACGCGTTTGCGCTGGGTTTCAAACAAAGAAAGCTGAGTGCGAATGTCAGACTCGGGACCCAACTCTAAAGAATTTCCTAAGCCCACGTTCACCACATCCGTCACTTCATCTAAATTTTGCAAAGTGAGATTGAGCGCGGCTAAATGCGCCGCGAAAGGCATTATGTCTGAGCCATAAATCTCTTTTTGCAAAGCACGGCGATGTTGGAATTTAGGATCGAGATTGCGCTTTTGCCGATAGGCGCTGACCAGCAACGTGCCACTCCCGCAAGCCGGATCAAGCGCAACTTCTTTACCGGTTTCAAATGACAAAGCGGCAAGAAGTTCAGCCGCCACCGGGCGAGTGTAAAACGTCGCCAATAGTTTGCGCGTTTCAAAAGGCAAGAGTTCATGGAAAATTCTGCCGAGCAAATCATGTGGCACATACTCTGAACCAATCGCGCGAAACGCCAACGCGATTTGTTGCACCTGACTAAACGCGCCCTCCGGCAATTTCGGAAGAATGTCTACATTGTAGACAGCGCGATAATTAATTTCAGTCACGCGTCCAAAAAAACTTTTAAGTTGGCTGAAGTCACCTGCTTGGGTAAGAGGCGGCAGATTAAGCGTTTTAGTTAGGAGATGATAGAGTAGAAGTTGATTGACCAAGACATATGCGGTTAAGTCACATGCCACAACCGACAAATCACGTTTCATCTTTCCTTTTTGTGATTTTGCTTCAACGCTTAATGCCTCAAAAAGTTCAAAATGACTAACCACTACATCCAAAGCAGGCTGGGGCACGCCTTGCCGCCGACGCAACTTAAGTGAAAGTGTTTCAACGGCTTCACGCAAAACTCGAGTCACTAAACGCGCATCGGCTTTTGGCTGTTTCGCTTTCAAGAGTTCGGAAAATTTACGAGCAAACTCTTTGAGCGTGATATTAGTAAAGTGCTGGCTAAATGTTTTCGCAATGACCAAAATATCAAGGGGCGTGTTCTGGACGACATCCAAAATATCTTTCTGGTCATTTATGGTGCGCCGCGCAGACTCTGGATAGACTAAACCGATCATGCCCTCCACTTGGATTTGTTGGGCATAGCCAAAGGCTTGCGTCACGGCTTCCAACATTTTGCGCGAGCCGCCGACTTCCAACTCAATAACAAAGCGGCGCTCGGCAATATCCAACAAGACATCCGGGCGTTTTCCACCTACAGAGGCTTGTGTCACCGAAGTGCAGTTAAGCCATTTTTCTAAAAGGCGGACGATTTCTTTTTCGAGAGTCAGTTCAGTAATTTTCATCGGGCTTCCACTTTTGAGAGGTGGATAGATTGTAATAGCGTTACTGCTGATCTCCAAATCGTTTCCGTCATTCAAAAAGCTTATTAAGAGATACCAATGGCGTCATCAAACTCACATCCAAACTTTTCAACCAAAAACTCGTTTTCCCGTTAAAGTCGGGAGAACCCATCAGCAAAGCGAGTCTTCCATAATTTGGAAGACTCGCTTTAGCAATATCGCTCTTGATTTTCTAAATCGCTCTACGGCTCTGCTGCCACCAGCACGAAGGCGCCCACGAAGTTCACTGTCGTCAACGCGCGTCGCTCAGCATTGGTCAGCGTCAGCACCGTTGACCCAATGGTCGCAGGTAATTCAATCCAATTGTCGGCGTTGTAGACCGCGTTCACTTCCACTTCCACCCAATCACCCATTCCAGATTTCGCCGCATCGTTCCAATAGAATAACTTCATCGCAGGAGGACAAGAGTCATCACCAGTGTGCACGCAAAGGTTGTCACGATGGATCGCAAAATCTCCCGATTTTGCCCGAAGTCGGGAGACTTCGGATTCCGCTACCTGACAAGGTTTGCGTGCACACCATCACCCTCATAGAGACCGTCTTCTATGTAGTCAGGTATACTGGGCAAGGCATGACGATTTTTATTTTGAAACTTGTTTTAACTCCCACCCTGATCGGCTTGGTGAGTCTTGCCGGGCGGCGTTGGGGGAGCAGTGTCAGCGGTTGGTTGACCGGGCTTCCACTTACGTCGGGACCTGTTGCATTTTTCTTGGCGCTCAATCAAGGGAACTCGTTTGCCTCAGCCGCCGCCGTTGGAATTTTGGGCGGCACAATCTCGCAAGTTGTTTTTTCGCTCGCCTATAGTTGGATCGCTTTGCGTCACCGTTGGCAACTCGCGTTGATCGTCAGTTCACTCATCTTCTTCATCGCTACGGCAATCTTGCAAGCATTAGAAATTTCTGCGCTGATGCTTTACGTGATCGTCGTTCTCTCTTTGCTCGTCGGGATATGGCTCATGCCAAAAATCGCTGCGCAAAATTTAATTCTCAGCGCCACACCGCAGTGGGATATTCCGGCGCGAATGATCGTCGCCACGTCTTTTGTTTTGATCTTGACCAGCATCGCGCCATTGCTCGGCGCGCATCTCACCGGATTGCTTTCGCCCTTCCCGCTTTACGCCGCCACGCTCGCCGCCTTTGCTCATCACTTCAACGGCGCGGCGCCCGCCACGCGCGTGTTGCGCGGAATGTTGATCGGTTTATTTTCGTTCGCAAGTTTCTTTTTAGTTTTAGCGTTTCTCTTGGAATCATCAGGAGTGGCTGTCGCTTTCATCGCGGCGATCACCGTCGCCTTAGCGATTCAAAGCTGCTCACTTCTGATCATGCAACGAGCGAGACAACTTAGATGACAAATTCTTCTGAACAGATCACAAATGCTTTAGCGGATACGACAATCGAACAACTACCTCAACGCCTGCGGGATGCCGCCGCGCGCGCGGGATGGTCCACCTTAATGCCCGTTCAAGCGCGCGCGATTCCTTATTTGCTCGCCGCGCGCGACATGATGATCCAAGCGCGAACCGGCAGCGGCAAGACGGGCGCGTTTCTGCTTCCGATGTTAGAGCGGCTCGATCCGACTCGCAACAACTGCCAAGCACTCATTCTTGTTCCCACGCGCGAACTTGCTTTGCAAGTGTGGAACGAAGCCGAAAGAGTGTGCGCCGATTCGGGTTTGCGAACTGTTGCCGTATACGGCGGCGTGGGCTATGGCGCGCAAGTAGACGCCCTCAAACAAGGCGCGCACATCGTCGTCGGCACGCCGGGTCGCGTGCTGGATCATTTGCTCAAACGCACGTTCTCACTCGATCAACTCAAGATGTTGATTCTGGACGAAGCAGATCGAATGTTGTCCATGGGTTTCTATCCCGATATGAAACAAGTGCAGCGTTACTTGCCCAATCGCCCTCTCAACGCTTGCATGTTCTCGGCGACCTTCCCCGAATACATCATGCGCACCGCGCGCGAGTTCATTCGTCATCCAGAATTTATCACCCTCAGCCAAGATCACGTTCATGTCACCGACACCGAGCATATTTTTTACAGCGTGCCGGGTATGGATAAGGATCGCGGCTTGGTGCGCCTGATCGAGATCGAGAATCCTGTTTCGGCAATTATTTTTTGCAACACCAAAGCCAAAGTGCATTACGTGTCGGTGGTCTTACAACGTTTTGGTTATGATGCCGATGAGTTGAGCGCGGACTTGTCGCAAAAGGAACGGGAGCGAGTCTTGGGGCGTGTGCGCGAGGGGACGTTGCGATTTTTGGTGGCGACGGATGTCGCCGCGCGCGGACTCGACATCCCCGACCTGTCTCATGTGATTCAATATGAGCCGCCGGAAGATCCCGAAGCCTACATCCATCGCGCCGGGCGCACCGGGCGCGCGGGCGCAACAGGAATTGCAATTTCGTTGGTGAGCGGGGTTGAAAAGTTTGAACTGGATCGCATCGCTAAACGATTCAGCATTGCGATGCAAGAGCGTCCGTTGCCCACCGATGCCGATGTGGAAGCGGTCGTGACAGAACGAGTCACCACATTACTTGAAGCGCGTTTGCGCGAGCGCGACAAATTGCAAACGGAACGCAGTCAACGCTTTGTGCCGTTGGCGCGCGCTCTCGCCAACAACGAAGACGAGTCGGCGATCATCGCCATGCTGTTAGATGATTATTATCAGCAGACGCTGCACACGCCCGTGCCGCAACCCCGTGAAGAAAAGTTGCCCGCGACGGAACCACGTTCACAAAAACCAAACGGCACCCGCCGCCGTCGGCGTTAAAAAGTTTCGAAGGGTTTAGGAAGCCCTTCGAGACTTTACTTCCACTCTCTCAACTTCGGCACCAGCAGCCAGACGATCAACGTCAACACAAAAGCCACTATCGCGCTCCAGGCAATTGCCGAGTTCAACCCCCACGTCTCGGCTAAATTTCCTACCGATAAATTTCCGAACGGCGCCAGCCCCCAATAGGTGAGCGTGTAAAGACTCAACACGCGCCCGCGCATATTATCTTCCACGCGCGCTTGCAAAATCGGGTTGATGATGAAGTAGATGATGAAGCCCAACCCCAAAACGAAAGCGATCAACAACGCAAAATAAAAATTTGAATTGAGGGCGAACACGAACAAGGTGATCGGGAATAAAAGAGTCGCTGCCACTAAAATTTTTCCGCGTGGGCTGGATGCCCCGTATCGCGCCGTCCACAGGGCTGCCGCCACTGCACCCAACCCGGTGGCGGCGTTGAGCGTGCCGAAAGCGAAAGCGTCTTGATGCAAAACGCGATCTACAAAAGCGGGCAACACGGCAGTGTAGGCAAGACCGAAAACGCTGAAGAACAATGAGAGTTGAAGCAGGGCGAAAATTTCTATGTGACGAAAGACATAACGAATGCCGTCGAGCAATTGACGAAACGGATGCTCCATATTTTTGTGAGTCATATTGCTGTAATCCACACGCATCACGAGCAAGGCAACGATGACCGAAAGAAACGACAAGCCGTTAATAAAGAAGCACCACCCCGCACCCAGAGTCGCCAAAATGAATCCGCCAAAAGCGGGACCGATGACTCGCGCGCCGTTCATCAACATGGCATTGAGGGCGATGGCGTTAGAGAGATCCTCTCGATCCACCAGATCGAACACAAACGCCAAACGCGCGGGCGCGTCGAAGGCGTTGAAAATGCCAACTCCGATTGAGATCAAGATGACGTGCCACACCTGAACTGTTCCGCTTAAAGTAAGCGCGGCAAGGATGAACGCCAAAGCCATCGCCGCAAACTGCGAGATGAGCAGCACGCGTTGGCGCGGGATGCGATCAATCAACACCCCAGCCCAAGGCGAAATGATCAACGCCGGGATTGCCGAAGCGAAGGCGACTAGCCCCAAGGTAAATTCGGATTTGCTAATTTGATAAACGAGCCAACCTTGCGCGACGATCTGCATCCACGTTCCGGCGAGTGAGGCGGTTTGACCCAGCAAGTAGATTTTAAAATTACGATGACGAAGTGAGGCGAATGTTTGTGGTAGGCGTGGTTGGAGGATCGAGGCGGGAGAGGGCATGGATTGGAAGTTGGAAGAGTTACTTCAACAGGACAACGTGAACAAACTTCGGACCATGCACGCCACGCACCAAAGTAAATTCAATATCCGCCGTGCGGCTGGGGCCGGTGATGAAGATGAGGTTGCTAGAATCTTTGGTGAGGTCGGGCTGCGCGGTGAGGAATGTTGCCATATCGGGATAGAGATTATTTATACGCAATAAGGCGATGTGAGTGAGAGGCGTGAGTGAGGCGGCGCGGGATCGTGTGGGCGCGCTGAGTAAGGCGAGCGAGCCGGTGTCGGCGAGACCGGCGAGCGAGCCGGTGATCCCAACGAGAGGCGCGTCGAGTTCGAGTGTTTGCGCTTTGCGTTTTGTTATTTCGTTTGATAAGTTGATGTTCGATCTCTTAATGCCTACACGAGTCAACGCTTCGGAAATTCCGCGCAAGGGCAATTCACTGTCATCCCACGTCAGCACTTCATTTGCTTTTGCCTCTTTGATGATCTTCAAAACGATCTCGATTGCTTCTTCGTCGTCGTTAGGTTGATAGACTTCGCAGGCGAGCGCGGTGAGCTCGCGCCTGAAAGATTCGGCGAGCGCGGCAGAGTCGGTTGAAGGGCGAGGCAATTCGCGGCGCGGCAGATCGAATTGCGCTGATGGCAAGTTCGCAGATTTAAGTGAGTCGCGGATGCGGGAGAGGAAGTGAGAGCGGGAGGTCATAATTCAGTAATCAGTTATCAGTGAACAGTGATCAGTGCGAAACTGATGACTGATTACTGTTCACTCGGTTTTTGAATTGCTTACTAAAAGTTCGTTTGGCGAACACGGGAAAATCGCGGTGACGAGTCCACCCTGAGATCGGTGGCGGCAGACGCTGGAGCCAATCGGTGGAAGTTAAGAGTCGAGTCGCGCCGCGAGCGAAGCCAGTGGCGAACTTGAAGAGAGTCGGCTTCGTGGCAAATTCTCGATATGCGCGCAGTCCGGCTTTAATCCAAAATGGATTCTTGTGTTCGCTCTCATGCCGAAGTTGCAACAACATGCGCGGCAGATCGATCCGAACCGGACACACATCGCGGCACGCGCCGCACAACGAACTGGCGTGCGGAAGATTGCTCCACTCATCAACGCCCCACAACAACGGAGTTAACACCGCGCCGATGGGACCCGAATACACACTTTGATAAGCATGTCCGCCGATCTCACGATAGACCGGACACACATTGACGCAGGCGCTGCAACGAATGCAATATAAAATTTCGGCGCACTCGCCTGCTAAAATTTTGGCGCGCCCGGCGTCCACGATGATGACGTGAAGTTCATCAGGTCCATCGGGTTCACCCACGCGCCGCGCGCCCGTGACGAGATTTGTATACACACTTAATTTTTGTCCGGTGGCTGAACGCGCCAGCACTTGCAGCATCACCGAAAGATCATCGAGCGTTGGCACAAGCCGCTCCATGCCCATCAAGGCAATATGCACACGCGGCATGCTGGTTGTCATGCGCCCGTTGCCTTCGTTGGTCACGGTGACGAGCGTGCCGGTTTCGGCAACACCAAAGTTGACTCCGCTGATGCCGATGTCGGCGGTGAGAAACGCTTGACGCAATTTTTCGCGGGCGAATGTCGCCATGGTGGTCGGGTCATCGGTGAGCGGCATATTTAATTTTTCGTGCAGCAGTTGGGCAATCTGTTCTTTAGTTTTATGAATAGCAGGCGCGATGATGTGCGACGGCGGCTCACCGGCAAGTTGGATGATGTATTCGCCGAGATCAGATTCGATCACTTGCACGCCGATTGATTCGAGGGCGTGATTAAGATGAATCTCTTCGGTGACCATTGACTTTGATTTGACGACGAGCTGAGCGTTATGACTCCGCGCAACGTCCAACACAATTTGAACTGCCTCTTCGGCGGATGCCGCCCAATGCACTTTGCCCCCCACCCGTTCAACCGAATCGGCAAACTGACTCAAGTAGCGATCCAATTTACTCACGGTGTGAGCGCGGATGAGTCGGGCGCGATCACGAATGGCATCGGCGTCGGGCAGTGAAGCCATCGCCGCACTACGCATCTCCGCCAAGCGCGTCGAGACTCGACCTAACGCGCCGCGCATTTGATCGTTGTGGAGAGCGTCTTCGACTTTGTCGTAGAAAGTTAAGTTCATGAGTCTGATAGTCGAGAAGTCTGGTGGTCGAATAGTCACCCGTTTGAAAAGTGGCTATTCGACTATTTGACCATTCGACTTCCTGACTAAAATTTCCGCCAAATGTTTTGTCTCAATGTCGAGCCCTTTGCGATGCATGCCACCGCCGAGGTGCATCAGGCAACTGACATCACAGCCCACCACCATCTTGGCGCCTGTGGCTTTGATACTTTCGATCTTGCGATCCATCATCGCGCCGGAGATGTCAGCCATCTTCACCGAGAACAACCCGCCGGAGCCGCAACATTCTTCTTTGCCCTGTTGCTCGCACACTTCCAAGCCTTCAATGCGATCTAAAATTTTCTGCGGCTGATCTTTGACGTTGAGTCCGCGCAGCAAGTGGCACGAAGGGTGATACACGATTTTGCCGTCGAAGCGCGCGGAAACTTTTTCCACGCCGATCACATCCACCAAAAATTGTGAGAACTCGTAGGTGCGCTTGGCAACGGCATCGGCTAAAGGTTTGTAGACGGCGTCATCTTTGAACAGTTCGAGATAATGGTGAACGATCATATCGGCGCACGATCCTGATGGCACGATGATCGGCGTATCGGATCGATTCAACACATCCAACGTGTGCATCGCCATCGCGCGGGCGTCATCCCACAAACCGCCGTTGAAGGCCGGCTGACCGCAACAGGTTTGATCGGTTGGATACTCAACAGTGTAGCCGAGTCGCTCTAGCACTTCTACAACAGCCATGCCCGCTTCGGGGCGAATGGTTTCGATGAGACAGGTGGCGAAGAGTTGGAGGGTGGGCATAATGGAGATTAGAGGTTAGAGTGTCGGTATAATACCGCAAGTTGCGAGGAGAAAGAAATGATCAGCAAATCAATTTTAGAAACGATCAGCGATGATCGTTTTCGCGCGGCGTGCGACGGCATCATCACCGACATGAATCGTTTGCCGGTGATCGGCGCAGCGATTGGGATATGGCATGAGGGTCAAGAGTTCACGTCGGGCTTCGGCGTGACCAACGTAGATCATCCATTGCCCGTCACCGACGAGACGATGTTTCAAGTTGGATCGATCAGCAAAACATTTACGGCTACTGCGGTCATGCGGTTAGTGGAGATGGGCAAGATCGATCTGGATAAACCGATTCGATCTTATTATCCTGAACTGAAACTCAAAGATGACGCCGTCGCCCAAAAAGTGACCATGCGCCATTTGCTGACGCACAGCGGCGGCTGGGATGGCGATTACTTTAACAACTTTGGTTCTAACGACGATGCGTTGACAAAGCTGGTAGAGAAGTTAGCCGACTTGCCGATGCAAGTGCCGCTCGGGGAAATTTTTTCGTATAACAATATGGGCTTTGCGCTGGCAGGGAAAGTGATTGAGATCGCCACCGGTAAAACGTGCGAAGAGGCGTTACAAGAATTAGTGTTTGAGCCGTTGGGTCTCACGAAAACTTTTTTCTTCCCGCGCGATATTCTCACCCATCGCTTTGCGGTCGGGCATGAAGTGTGGGAGAACGAAGTGAAAGTCGCGCGTCCGTGGGCGGTGGGGCGCGGCATCCATCCGGTTGGCGGCATCACCTGCAGCGTGAAGGAATTATTACGCTACGCGCGCTTCCACATCGGGGACGGCTCAATAGATGGAAAAAGAATTTTATCTACTGCATCCATGAAGATGATGCAAACGCCCGCGCTCACTTGGACTAACGAACAACATGTAGGATTGAGTTGGAACATCGTCAACTACGGGGACACCGCCACGATTGGTCACGGCGGCGCAACCAAAGGATTCTTGGCGCAGTTACGCATTGTGCCTTCGCGCAATTTTGCGATTGCCATGCTGACGAACACCAGTCGAGGCGGTTTGCTAAACATCGCCACAGTGGGTGCCGCGCTGAAAAACTTTTTGGGTTTAGAGTTTCCAAAAGCCACGCCGATCACTGTGAGCGCAAATAAACTTGATGAAGTTGTGGGCAGCTACGCTAACGTTTTTGAACGCTACGAGATCAAACGCGAGAAAGATGAACTAACGCTGCATGAAACACAACTCATCGGATTCCCCACACCCGAAACGCCTCTGCCGCCACCCGTGCCGCCGATGAAGATGGCGTTTTATGTTGAAGATAAAATTGTAGTGTTAGATGGGGCAATGAAAGATTCACGCGGAGAATTTTTGCGTGATGAGAGTGGAAAGATAAAGTGGTTCAGATTGGGAGCAAGGGCAAGATTACGTGAATGAAAAAAAGCGGTAGAATCAAAATCGCTTCACGAGTGTGAAGCGATTTAAGAATTGTGCGGTTGGAGGGACTTGAACCCTCACGTCTTGCGACACATGGCCCTCAACCATGCCTGTCTGCCAATTCCAGCACAACCGCGCTTCGTTGAGGCGACGCTCATTATACGCGGGCAGAAACCTTTGTCAATCAACGTGACCGCTTACGAACTCCCTCTCTTCCCTCTCAACACCGTCCTCTTTCCGGGGATGCCGTTGCCTCTTCACATCTTTGAGCCGCGATACAAAACGATGATCAACGAATGTGCGCGCGAACAAAAACCTTTTGGCGTAGTGTTGATCAAAAGTGGCGCCGAGATCGGCTCATCGGCAGAACCGCACGACATCGGCACGACGGCACGCATTGCTTCCGTGCAGCGAATCGCCGAAGGACGATTGAACATTGAAACGATTGGGCAAGATCGATTCCGCATAATTGAATTGATTCACGACAAGCCGTATCTCTCTGCCATCGTCGAAAATTATCCGATGAATGACAGCGACTCGATCAACGCCGGTCTCGCCGCCAACCGCGTGCGACCTTTGGTGACGCGCTACATGACGATGCTGGCGAAAGCGGCGAACACGCAATTTGATAAACATCGCTTGCCTAACGATCCTCTGGCGCTGGCATATCTCGCCGCCATTGTGGTGCAAGTGCCGCTCATGGTTAAACAAAATTTATTGTGTATGCCCAGCGCCGCTCTTCTGCTGCAAGAAGAACACACGCTGTATCGAAGTGAGACCGCGTTGCTCAACGCCATGCTCACTCGCACGCCCGCCGACGATACGTCGCCGTTCTCGCCGAATTAACTTAAGACCGACGCGGTCTTGGAGACCGCGTCGGTCTGTGAAAGATCAACATGATTACCGACTCACAACCCACCTCTCATCGTTCCCCTCTCGCCGTCATCCTCTTCGTCATCGCCGCCACCACATTGCCCTGTAGTCTCGTCGGCTATCACTTTGTGATGTGGTTCATGGGGCAGATGGCAATCGCCAGTGAGAGCGCAAACTTTCTTTCATGGTTCGACAAATTAAGTTTGCTGCCGCAGGTGATCGTTTTATTGATCATCGTCGCGCCACTGGCATGGTTCGTCAAAGATGATCGCTTCCGCCCGATCTATCAATCGTGGTTCATCGCCATAGTGTTTGCGATCCCCGCGCTCGCCTTTCGATTCATCTCCAACGCGCAACTCGTCGCGCTGGCGCAAATTGTTTTTGGATTAATTACTTGCCTCATCGTCTTTTTCCTGCGGCGCGGCTCGCTCAATTTCAATTTTCGTTTAATCGTATACGCCATCTTCATCGCGCCGATCCTCATTGCGCCATTCATCATTTACGGCGCGCCGGGTTCATTGACCGACGTCTTCCTCAACTTGATCGCCGGTCTGGTCTTCGGTTTGCTCGCCGCGTTGCTCGTTGCGAACACCACAGAAAATTTTTTGTTGAACAGTTTAGGCGTCGGCGCGTTGCTGGCGTTTCTCGGATCGGCATACGGCAACAATGGAAGTCAGCTGATGATGATCACGGCGATTCCGGCGTTGAGCTTCGTCGTCGCCGCGTTGTCGCCGTCCATCGCGGCGGCGGCGTTAGTGATCGGTGTTGCCGCCTCTGCTGTGCTGATCTACTTTGATCCCGTTGAGCTCAGCATCTTATTGGGCGGCGAAGATATTGCCAAGTGGGCGACTCGATCTAGTTTGATTGCCATCGTCACGGCGTGGGTGTTTGGAATTTTGTTGTGGGCGAGTCGCAAGATCGTGCAACGGTTGAACTTCAGAGTCCCGCTCGCTGTTCCGCTCGTCGCGGCAGTGATCGCTTGGGGCGCGGCATTCGGTTTACAGGCAAGAGTCGGCAAACCCGGATTCTACGGTGATCGTTTATTCGTGATCATGAAGTCGCAAGCCGATGTCTCATCGGCAACGAAGATCGCAGATCGCAATGAGCGATTGAGTTATGTATATAAGACTCTGGTTGATCAGGCGAACACAACTCAAGCGGATATGCGAAAAGTTTTTGATCAGATGGGTGCGAAATACACGCCGTATTATTTGGTGAACGCGATTGAAGTGGACGACTCGCCGCTGGTGCGACTCTATCTCGCCACGCGCAGCGATGTAGATCGGGTGTTACCGTCTCCGCGATTGAGACCGCTACCCGAACCGGCATCGGTGGAGAAAGGGAGTCAAGACTCCATTGTGGAAGTGCCAGGGTGGAACATCAAAATGATCGGCGCGGATAAAGTGTGGAGTGAATTTAAAGTGGACGGAAAAGGAATCGTGATCGGGCAATCGGATAGCGGAGTGGATGGCGATCACATTGCCCTGCGCGATCAGTATCGCGGCAGAGGCGGCAACAATGATTACAACTGGTTCGACCCGTGGGACGGCACAACATCTCCCAACGATGAAGGCGGACACGGCACGCATACACTCGGCACGATGTTAGGCAAAGGCGGCATCGGCGTTGCGCCCGGCGCGCAGTGGATCGGTTGCGTGAATCTGAATCGTAATTTAGGAAACCCGGCGTTGTATTTAGATTGTATGCAGTTTCATCTCGCGCCATTTCCGCAAAAAGGAAATCCCTTGAAGGACGGCGACCCGACTCGCGCCGCGCACGTTCTCAATAATTCTTGGGGCTGCCCGCCGATTGAAGGATGTGATGCCAATGCGTTGTTACCCGCCGTGAGTGCGTTACGCTATGCCGGAATTTTTGTGGTGGTCTCAACCGGCAACGATGGACCGAATTGCAGCACAATCGGTCAGCCGCTCTCGCTTTATGCCGATGTGTTTTCAGTGGGGGCGGTGAATCAAAGAGGTAACATCGCCGAGTTCAGCAGTCGCGGACCGGTGACAAGTGACAAATCGAATCGCATCAAACCGGATATTTCTGCGCCGGGTGTGGATGTGTTCTCATCCATGCCGAAAAATACTTACACCGAGAACAGCGGCACCTCAATGGCGGGTCCACATTTGGTAGGTGTTGTTGCGCTATTGTGGTCGGCGCAACCGAAGTTGATCGGCGACATTGATCGCACGACACAAATTTTAATTCAAACCGCGAAGCCGTATAAAGGCACGGTCTCTAACTGCGGCGACCCGAAGAATACGGCGGGTTATGGAATCGTGGATGCATATGCGGCGGTGAAAAATGCTTTGGGGAAATAAAGGAAATGGGGGAGATAAGGGAAAAGACTCGCTATCGTCGGCGGAGTCTTTTTATTTAACCCTTCCTCACCCCCGACCCCTCTCCCGAAAATAAAAACCAAAAACATTTTCGGGAGAGGGGAGCAAAACGAATCTGCTTGTTCCCCCCTCTCCTAAAAAGTGTTTTCTTTTTAGGAGAGGGGTTGGGGGTGAGGTCATTTTTGTTCCCCTAAAATTTTTCTGATACAATCGCTCCCACTGAGACCTTCAAGGTTTCAACCCACTCCGCTTCGCTACGGGGCGCTTCGCGAAACCTTGAAGGTCTGAACGCAAGGAGACACACTGAATGCGAATTGTTTTAGATGCAATGGGGACGGACAACTTCCCCACACCGGATGTAGAAGGCGCGGTGATGGCGGCGCGCGAGTATGATGTTGAAGTGATTCTGGTCGGTGATGAGCAGAAAGTTGCGCCGACGTTGGCGGCGCACAATACGAAGGGTCTTAAGATCAGCATCGTTCACGCCCCAGAGATGTTGACAATGGAAGATAAAGGTCTGGCGCTCGCGCTTAAAGCCAAACGCAAAGAGCCGAAGTCTTCGGTAGCAGTTGGGATCGATCTGGTGAAGAAGGGTGAAGCGGCGGCGTTCGTCACAATGGGCAACACCGGCGGCACCGTAGCAACTGCCTACTTCCGTTTGGGCACGATTGAAGGTGTTGAACGTCCGGCGCTCGCCGGTCCCTTCCCCACAAAAAAAGGATCGTGTTTGGTGCTAGACATCGGGGCGAACCCGGACGTAAAGCCGGAGAACATCGTGCAGTTCGCGCAGATGGGATTGATCTATGCCGAGCGCGTGCGCGGCGTGAAGAACCCGGTGGTGGGTTTGCTCGCCAACGGCGAAGAGGGCGGCAAAGGAAATCAACTCACCAAAGATTCGTATCACGCCCTCAAAGAATCGGGGCTGAACTTTATGGGCAACCTTGAGCCGAAGATGTTGTTAGCAGGCGAGGCAGACGTGGCAGTGACAGACGGCTTCACCGGAAACATCATGCTCAAAACTTCGGAAGCTGTTGCAAAATTAATTCTCGAATCGGTGAAAGATAAAATTCAAAACGGCTCGCCGTTCGTCAAAGTCGGCGGCTTGTTGGTGCGCCCCACCCTGCGTAGTTTGCGCGCGTTGCTCGACCCAAGCGAAGAGGGCGCGGCGCCGTTGTTGGGCGCGAATGGTTTAGTCTTCATCGGTCACGGTAGTTCAAACGCGGTGGCGATCAAGAACGCGATTCGCGTTGCCAAACAAGCGGCAGAGGCAAACATTCTCAATTCAATTCGCGATGAGATCGCCCGGACATTAGCGAAGGCAAATTAAACATGAACAATTCACGCAGACGAGTCGTCGTCACAGGTCTAGGGGCGATTACACCTTTGGGTTTAACCGTCACAGAATTTTGGGACGGGCTGAGCAACAGCCGCAGTGGAATCAACCGCATCACTCAATTTGATGCCACCGGATTCGATTGCCAGATCGCCGGAGAAGTTAAAGGATTCGATCCGGCGAAATATATGGATCACAAAGAAGCGCGGCGCATGGCGCGTTGTTCGCAATTTGCCATCGCCGCCGCGAAGGACGCCATCGGCGACGCCGGCTTGAACTATCCATTTGAAGATGCCGAGAGCGAGCGCGTGGGTGTGTTGATCGGCACGGCGATTGGTGGATTTGAAAAAGGTGATGAGGCGACCAACGAGTTTCGATCTAAAAAATCGGTGCGCGCCGGTCCCTTCGCCATCACGGCCTGCATCCCCAATGCGCCCGCCTTTCACGTCGCGCGCACATTTTTGGCGCACGGACCTTTGCTCACACTCGTCACCGCTTGCGCCACCGGCACGCAATCTCTCGGCGAAGCCACCGAGATCATCCGACGCGGCGCGGCAGATGTTATGTTTGCCGGCGGCACCGAAGGCATCATCGGCGATTTTTCGATTGCCGGTTTTTCAGGAATGAAAGCACTGCCCATCCACTACAACGACGCGCCCGAAAAAGCCTCGCGCCCATTTGATAAAGATCGTGAAGGCTTTGTATTTTCCGAAGGATGTGGCGTGGTGGTGTTAGAAGAATTGGAACACGCCAAAGCGCGCGGCGCAAAAATTTATTGTGAGGTGGTGGGTGCCGCCGCTTCCAGTGACGCCTTCCACGTTGCCCAACCCGATCCCACCGCGCAAGGCGCGATCCGATCCATGACGTGGGCATTGCGCGACGCACAGATCGATCCGAAAGAAGTTGGCTACATCAACGCGCACGGGTCGAGTACACCCATCAACGATCCGTTAGAGACAATGGCGATCAAAAAAGTTTTTGGCGAAGCGGCGTATAACATCCCGGTCACCTCAACCAAATCTATGATCGGTCATCCGATGGGCGCCTCGGGTGCGCTCGAAGCGATTGCTTGCATCAAAACAATTGAGACGGGCATCATCCATCCCACGCTCAACCTCGACACCCCCGACCCCGAATGTGATCTCGATTACGTTCCCAAAGTTGCGCGTCAAGCAAACGTGCGCGTCACGTTGTCTAACTCCTTCGGCTTGGGCGGGCAGAATGCCTGTTTAGTATTGAAGAGATTTGAAAATTGAAAGGGAAACACGTAGACAAGTAAACACGTAGACAGGTAGCAAGGAAACACGTAAACACACCATACATCTTTACCTGTTTACCTGATACCTATTTACCTGTATACCTGTTTACCTTTTTACATTCTATGCAAACTATCTTACTCGTCGAAGACAACCGCATTGACGAAACACTCATCCGCACTGTCCTCAAGGAAGACGGATTCGAAGACGATCAAGTGATCTCGGCTCGTGACGGACTCGAAGCCCTCGACTACCTCTTTGGCAGTGGCGCATATACCGGAAGAGATGTTAACGATCTTCCATCGCTGATGATTCTGGATTTACATTTGCCAAAGATCAATGGCTTAGAAGTTCTTAAACGAGTCCGCTCCAACCCGCGCACACTCAACTTGCCCGTCGCCATTTTTTCTTCATCGCTCGACACCGATGATCTGCTCACCAGCGACGGTTTGGGCGTCACCTCCTACATCCACAAATCGTCTAATCTCACCGCGTATGCCGCCGACGTGCGCGAACTTGTTAATCACCTCAAAGAAAGTAAATAATGCGACTCCTTACAAACGAAAAACTTATTAAACGAAATGCCGCCATCGGCAAATACACCGTCATCGGCGGTCTGGCTATTCTCATCGGCGGGCTCATCGTCTCCTTTACTAAACAAAATGATCCCGATTGGCAGCTCGTCCCCTTCTACACACTGCTCGTCGGCTTCTTGCTCTCCAACGTCGGCACGCACTACTTCAACCGCTACGTGCGCGAGCCGCGCGCCGATCAATCACTTGAAGCCGCGCTCAAAGGCAGCGATGATCGTTACTACTTCTACAACTATCGCTTGCCCGCATCGCATGTCCTCGTCTGCCCGGCGGGCATCTACGTCATCATTCCAAAATTTCAAGCAGGCAAAGTTGAATGGGATGGCAAACGCTGGAAACATCATGGCGCAAATTTATTCCGCAGCATCTTTGGTCAAGAAGGGTTGGGCAACCCCAATAGCGAAGTCGCATCCGAGATCGGATCGCTTTCAAAATTCTTGTCGAAAAAAGTTGGCGGCGAAATGATTCCGGTGCAAGGCATCATTGTCTTCTATAGCCCTCAAGCGCAAGTCGAAGCGAAGAACGCGCCCATCCCCGCCCTGCACATCAAACAACTCAAAGAGTATTTACGAAAACTCCCCAAAGGTCCCACGCTCAACAACGAACAGATCGCCAAACTCAATGAGGCAATCGGCGCGTAATTCTTTTGATCCATTATGGATGCGTCGGAATACGACAACATTGCCCAACTCGAAGATAGCCATTGGTGGTATCGCGGCATGGCGGCGATCAGTCTTGATCTGATTCGATTGCAATGGAGTCCGATGTCTCCCGACATCGGCGAAAGTCGGAGACTTTCGATTCCGATTAAGATTCTCGATGCCGGATGCGGCACGGGCGGCATGTTGCGCCGCCTCTCCCCTTTTGGCGTTGGACTTGGAATTGACTTTTCTCCGCTCGCCCTCGCCCACGCCCGCCAAAAAATCTCAAACGAACTCTGCCGCGCCTCCATTACCCAATTACCATTTACCAATTATTCTTTTGATCTCATCACCTCATTCGACGTTCTCTACCATCGCGCCATCACCGACGATCAAACCGCGCTCAATGAACTTGCTCGCCTGCTTAAACCCGGCGGCATCGTCCTAATTCGCGTCCCGGCCTTCGAATCACTTCGCGGCGCGCACGATCAACTTGTCCACACGCGGCAGCGCTACACCGCGAATGAATTGCGTCAGAAGTTGAACAAGGCAGGATTCAAAATCAAGCGGCTCACCTACGCCAACTTTTTTCTCTTCATCCCCATTTACCTCGTCCGCGCCCTGCAACTCTCTCACAGCAAAAAAGAATCTTCTGACGTAGAATTACCGTCATCGATCATCAACGGCATTTTAGAATCGTTGCTCAAGATCGAATCATTTCTTATAAGGTTCGTTGATCTTCCATTTGGAGTCAGTTTGTTCGCGTTGGCGATAAAGAACAAAGATTAATGACTGGACTTACGCAAAACACATCAGCGGCTCAATATGCGTAAGTCCAGAATGATTAAAGATTCGGCGCGACCTTCAATCATTAATCGTAACCACTCACGAAGCGTGGTGAGGTGCGTCTCTAATCCGCATTTTGGCATTGTTCTGAAGTTGAACTTTCTTCTGCCAATAGGCGGAAAAATGTTTGGGGCGAGAAAAAAGTTGACTGCGGATTAGAGTGAGTCATCCTCTTGGATGAGTAGTTACGAATCTTTACCGTTATCGCGCGTGATACTCCCGCGAATTCCCTTATCTCCTTTCCCTTCTTTCCTTCATTTCCTTTCCTTCATTTCCTTTCCTTCATTTCCTTTATTTCCCTTATTTCCCTTATGCTCAAAAGCATCTCCGTCTTCTTCCCGGCCTACAACGACGCTGGCACCATCCCCACGATGATCATCCGCGCTATGCAAACGCTCGCCGAAATGACCGACGACTATGAGATCATTGTGATCAACGATGGCTCAACGGATGACACCGGGCGCGTGCTGGATGAGATGGCAAAACATTATCCAACAACACTTCGCATCTTTCATCGCACTCAACCGAGCGGTTATGGTGGCGTGTTGCAAGCAGGTTTTCTCGCCGCGCAAAAAGAGTGGGTCTTCTACACCGACGGCGACGCGCAGTATGACGCGCGCGAACTGACACTACTCGCCCAAGCCGTTACAGATAAAGTGGATATGGTGCAGGGCTACAAAATTAAACGGCACGATCCATTTCATCGGGTGATCATTGGCTTACTGTATCAATACTTCGTCAAAATTATTTTCGGTCTCTCTATCCGCGATGTGGATTGCGACTTCCGTTTAATGCGCCGCGAAATTTTTGACCACATAGAATTAGAATCGGTCACCGGCACAATCACCTTTGAGATGATGAAAAAGATTCAAGACGCCGGGTATAAAATTGTCGAAGTCCCGGTGCATCACTGGTATCGGCAATATGGGCAATCACAATTCTTCAACTTCCCGCGCGTCGCCCGCACACTCATCGCGCTTACGGGTTGGTGGTGGCGGCTGGTTGTAAAAAAGGAACACTTGAAAGACGTGAAGGGGTGAACGGGTGAAAAGGTGCAGGGGCGATTCGTTTGTTCATTGTTTCATTGTTCATTGTTCATTCATCTATGGATACTTTTCGTAATCGCTCCGTCTTAATCACCGGCGGTCTGGGCTTCATCGGCAGCAACTTGGCGCGGCGGCTGGCAGATTTAAATGCCCGCGTCACCGTGATCGATTCGCTCATCCCCGAATACGGCGGCAAGCTGTTTAACATCGCCGGATACGAAGACAGAATCAAAGTCAACATCGCCGATGTGCGCGACGAATACAGCATGGATTATCTGGTGCGCGGGCAGGATTTTATTTTCAATCTCGCCGGACAGCTAAGCCATATTGATTCAATGCGCGACCCCTATACC
>Ga0163199_1000594_pt1 | contig 22889 bp, 20 predicted proteins | sample PL_2010_150m_FD_113537 | JGI IMG/M metagenome (GOLD analysis project Ga0163199, IMG submission 113537) | Freshwater microbial communities from Powell Lake, British Columbia, Canada to study Microbial Dark Matter (Phase II) - PL_2010_150m | ecosystem: Environmental > Aquatic > Freshwater > Lake ...
CATGATTACAGCAAAAACTGCGATCGTTGGAATCCATAGTGGCGGCGCTTGGTTGACTGAACGCCTGCTACCTATCTTAGGCAAAGACATTGAAAATGGCATCTTAGATGTTTCATTTTATCGTGATGATTTTAATCAACGCGGCCTTCATAATGAAACCAAACCATCACAAATTCCATTCGATGTTCAAGACAAACACATCCTACTTATTGATGATGTTTTCTATACCGGCCGGACCATTCGAGCTGCAATGAATGAGCTCTTTGATTATGGTCGTCCAGCAAGCATTACGCTGGCAGTTCTGGTGAATCGCGGTGGACGTGAATTACCCATCGCACCACAAATCAGCGCATTCAATACCGAAATAGAAGCTTCAAAAAATCTGCAATTATTGCGCCATCAAGATGGCACTTTCTACTTTACGCTGGAAGAGAACGAGTAATGCAAAATCCACAACTCACTAATGATGGCAAACTCAAGCATCTCCTCTCAATCGACGGCTTGCCTAAAAATATACTCAATCAAATTTTAGACACGGCGGAATCATTCGTTGGAGTAGCAGAGCGCGAAGTCAAAAAAGTACCTCTGCTTCGGGGTAAAACAGTATGTAACTTATTCTTTGAAAACAGTACCAGAACGCGTACAACCTTTGAAATTGCTGCTAAAAGACTTTCAGCAGATGTCATTACATTGAATGTCAGCACTTCTTCACAATCTAAGGGTGAAACCATCCTCGATACCATCGACAACTTAACCGCCATGCATGCAGACATGTTTGTGGTTCGTCATGCACAATCAGGCGCTGCACATATGATCGCTAAGCATGTTGCTCCGCATATTCACGTAATTAATGCGGGGGATGGCCGTCACGCGCACCCAACTCAAGGCTTATTAGATGTATTTACTATTCGCCACTATAAGCCAGAAATGCACAACTTACGGGTGGCTATTGTCGGTGATGTTTTACACTCCAGAGTTGCGCGCTCTGAAATCCATGCACTCACCACACTTGGGGTCCCTGAAATAAGGGTCATCGCTCCAAAGACACTACTTCCTAAAGATGTAGAAAAACTAGGCGTTCATGTTTACCATGACATGCGCGAAGGCCTAAAAAATGTAGACGTCATCATGATGCTCCGCCTTCAAAATGAACGGATGACAAGCGCAATGTTGCCCAGCTCACAAGAATATTTTAAAACTTACGGCCTGACCTCTGAGAAACTGGCCCTCGCAAAACCAGATGCGATTGTAATGCACCCGGGTCCAATGAACCGAGGCGTAGAGATTGATAGTGCGGTAGCTGATGGAACGCAGTCCGTCATCTTGCCGCAGGTTACTTACGGGATTGCCGTGCGCATGGCCGTAATGAGCATTTTGGCGGGAAATTAATCATGAAAATACACATTAAAAATGGCCACTTAATTGACCCAAAAAATGGCATTGATGCAAAGCAGGACATCTATATCGCCGCAGGGAAAATTGCGGGCATAGGAAAGTCGCCTGAAGGCTTTACTGCCAACCAAACCATTGATGCAACTAACTTAGTTGTTATTCCAGGCTTGGTAGATTTATCCGCAAGATTGCGCGAACCCGGCTTTGAACATAAAGCCACGCTAGAAAGCGAAATGCAAGCAGCTGCTGCGGGTGGCGTTACCAGTCTAGCTTGTCCTCCTGACACAGATCCTGTGCTCGATGAGCCAGGACTCGTTGAAATGCTTAAACACCGTGCAAAACAGCTTAATCAAGCACATGTTTATCCACTGGGTGCACTCACCCATCAATTAGCAGGCATTGAAATTACCGAAATGTGCGAACTTAATGAGGCCGGCTGTGTTGGCTTCTCACAAGCAGATATTGCAATCAAAGATACCCAAGTCTTATGGCGTGCCATGCAATACGCAGCCACCTTTGGGTTTACCGTATGGCTTCGCCCAGAGGAACCTTACTTAGCAAAAGATGGTGTGGCACATGACGGTGAAGTTGCCGCACGCTTAGGCCTAAAAGGCATCCCTGCCGCTGCAGAAACCCTAGCAATTGCCAGCATCTTACGCATTGCCAAAGAAACGGGTGCGAATGTGCATCTATGTCGACTCTCCACTGCCGAAGGTGTCGACATGGTCCGTGCCGCGAAAAAAACCGGCCAGAAAGTCACGTGTGATGTTAGTGCTAACCACCTACACTTAACCGATTTTGATATTGGGTACTTTGATGCCAATGTCCACCTTAAGCCACCTGCGCGCAGCCAACGTGACAAAACTGCCCTCAGTAACGGCTTAGCAGATGGCACAATTGACGCAATCTGCTCAGACCATACACCAGTCGATGATGACGCAAAACTTTATCCATTTGCCGAAGCCGAAGCCGGCGCTACAGGCTTAGAATTGTTACTCCCACTCACGCTTAAATGGGCTGAAGATAACAAACTCAGTTTAAGCGACGCGGTAAAACATATTACCCAATCACCTGCCAATATTTTAGGGATTGCCGCAGGTGATTTAAGCATCAATGCAAGCGCAGATATTTGCGTATTTGACGCTAAACAATATTGGAAAATAGAACCGAAAGCACTGCTCAGTCAGGGGAAGAACACCCCATTTTTAGGAATGGAATTAGCAGGAAAAGTAAGATATACCCTGGTGAACGGGCATGTAGTTCACGGCTAAATAAAACAAGGCATTACCCATAAAAAAGCGCATCTTTGAATGCGCTTTTTTATGGGTAATATTTAGTTGAACCTACTTTTCTAAAGTCAGAAAAGTGCTTAATTTAGGCTTCATCCACTGTTCCAAATCATCAATCAGCACGAACACCACAGGCACAAATAACAGACTAAGCACGGTAGAGGCAAGTAAACCTCCTATCACGGCTACAGCCATCGGCTCACGGAAAGCGTTACCAGCACCAAAACCCAATATCAATGGCAGCATGCCTGCGATCATCGCCATTGACGTCATCACGATTGGTTTAGCCCGTTGTTGCGCGGCTTCCAAAATCGCATCGTGGCGTGATTTTCCAAGTGCGATGGTTTCGATAATACAATCCACCAACAAAATGCCATTTTTGCCGACAATGCCAGAAAGCATCAATATACCAATGACTGATGGTAATGAAAGTGATTCGCCAGTGAGCCACAGGGCTAAAGATGCGCCAAAGATAGAGAGCGGAAGTGCAACCATAATGGTCACTGGTTGAAGCACAGCACGGAATAAAAGCACCAACACCCCTAGCACCACCATCGCACCAAACAGCATCGCCATTAAGAATGAACCAAACATTTCCCCGAGCAATTCAGCATCCCCTGTATCAAAACGCCTCACGGTTTTTGGTAGGCTTTTTAAAGCGGGTAATTGCTCAACTGCATATAACCCTTCGCCAAGAGTTGCATGGTTAAGATTGGCCTCTAAGGTAATTTGACGCTGTCTGTCATAGCGCAAAATGCTAGCGGGGCCCGCACTAAAGTTCACATCAGCGACTGCCGAAATTGGCAACATGAGCCCTTCGTTATTAGGTACAAGTAATTGCGATATCATCGCGCCATCCTGTTTAGCAACCGCATTCAGTTGAACACGCAATGGGATTTGACGACCATCTAGGCTGATTTTTGCCAAATTAGAATTCAAGTCACCCAGGGTGGCGACGCGACCTGTTTCAGCAATCACATCCGTATTCACACCAAAACGCGCGGCATCCTCGGTTCTTGGCGTAATCACATATTCAGAATGCGGTAATGGAATCGTAGAAGAAACTTCTTTAAGCGTACTCAAGCCTCGCATTTGGCTTTCTAACACGCTTGCTGTTTGCGCTAAATCATCAGAATTCGCACTGGCAAGCGAAAAAGTCAGGGCCTTGCTTCCGTTTTCATTAAGTACTGAAATACGGGCATTCGGAATCGTAGAAAAATCTTGCAATACCGTTTGCTCAAAAGTTTTTACATCGACCGCGCGCTGAGACTTTGGTTTAAGACGTATCAGCACAGAAGCTCGACGCACTTCACCATCAACATCAGTGTCGACATCTGCGCCGCCCGCTAAGGTGTAGACCGACTGCACTTCTGGCTTTTTGCCTAATGCATCAGTTATTAAGCTTAAAACATGATCGGTTTCTTCAATGCGCGATCCTGCCGGCAACTCCACTTGCAAGGTCGATTGTGATTTGTCTTCGAACGGCATGAAATCTGTTGGCAACCTTGAAGCAATTAACACCGTAATCGCCATAATCCCAATCGCAACTAATAGCGAGATTTTAGGCTGAGCTAAAGCACGTTCTAACCAACGTCGATAATTAGCCAACCATGATGAAGGCGCATGCTTTTCATCAAAAGGCTTTAGAAAATAGGCCGCCAATACAGGTGTAATAAACCGCGCAACAAATAATGAGAAAATGGTTGCTGTCGCAACAGTTAACCCAAACTGAATAAAGTATTGCCCAACAACACCGCCCATAAAGCTCACCGGCACAAAGACTGCAACAATCACCACGGTAGTCGCTACAACAGCTAAGCCAATTTCATCTGCAGCGTCCATCGCGGCGCGGTAGGCTGATTTCCCCATGCGTAAATGCCGCATGATGTTTTCAATCTCAACGATGGCATCGTCCACCAGCACGCCAGAAACGAGAGACAAGGCCAGCAAACTCACCATATTTAGTGAGAAGCCAAGCCATTGCATGATCAGGAAAGTAGGAATGACTGAAAGCGGAATGCCAAGGGCAGTAATCCAGGTCGCGCGCCAATTGCGGAAGAAGACAAACACCACGCACGCCGCAAGCAAGGCCCCCTCAATAAATGACCATAAGGCAGCGTGATAAGTATCTTGGGTGAACTCAACTAGGGTTTGTGCTTCCGTAAAGCTGATATCTGGTTGCGCACTTTGGATTTCTTTTAGTATCACTTTTACGTCTTTTTCAACGCTAACCTCACTTGCCGTCTTTGAGCGATAGACCGCAAAACCAACCACAGGCCGACCATCTAATCGAACAATTTGACGCTGCGCCGATGTCGTATCAATCACATCCCCCAAATCAGCCAATCGCACAAAACGCTGGCCTGGTAATGCAATATTCATACTTTGCAAACTAGCAAAATCTTCTGGGGCCCCCAATGTCCGAATCAGCGTTTCTTGTCCTGCGCTATCAATCCTGCCTGCCGGTAGATTTTGGACTGAGGCGAGTAATTGGTCATTAATCGAAGCCGCTGTAACCCCATAGCTTTGCAGTTTCACAGGATCTAAAGCGATGCGTATCTCACGCCCAACCCCACCCTGACGTTGTACTTTAGCTACGCCTTTTATTGCTAATAAAGCACGACTAATTTGGGTATCAACCAACAGAGTAGATTGCTCAATAGATCGTTCAGGTGCCTGCACAGCGTAAGTCAAAATTGGCACAACATCCGCATCAATACTTTGTATCATCGGCTCTTCAGAACCACGCGGCAATAGAGGCTTAATGCCTATCATTTGGTCGCGCACCTTTGATAGTGCTTGGTTGATATCGGTGCCTAATTGAAATTCAATTTTGGTACTCGATACACTATCCGTCACACTGGAAGTAATGTGTTTGATATTGCCGATACCTGCCAAAGCCGTTTCAACACGTAAGGTAATTTGAGATTCAATTTCAGTGGGTGAAGCCCCTGGTAAAAACACTGAAACATTGACCACAGGAATATTCACATTGGGCATGCCATTCACGGGCAATCGTGAGAATGACATCAGGCCAGTAACGACCAAGCCGAAAAAAATCACTATCGGGACAAGTGGCCGTTTAATCGCCCATGAAGAAATGCCTAAAGCCATTAGTTTACGGGCCTTGTGCTTACTCGAACAGGCTCGCCATCTCGCAAGAACGAAGCCGCAGTATCAATTACCACCATTCCAGCAGAGACTCCTTCAAGTATTTCTAGCTTATTACCAATATGCTCACCCACTTTAACTGGCTGACGTTTAGCTAGGCCATCTCGAGCAGTAAATACATAAGCCGCCAGTCCGTCGAAGCGCACTGCTGTGTCAGGGAAATAAATACCATTTCTTGAGGTCGTTGTTGCGGCAACCCGCGCAAATTGACCAAGAATCAAATGAGGTGTTTGATCAAAACGCACACGTACTTTAGCGATTTGATTCTGACGATTAATCTGCGTTGCCGCACGACTGACTTTTCCAGTATAAATATTGGCTGATTGCCCTGCATTTTCTTTTGAAGATAAAGAAGACGCCCTTTCTGCTTGCATCGCATCCAAGTGCGCGATACTCTGCTCTCGCACAATCACCCACTGACCTCCATCCAGCATCAAGGTAAGACGTTTATTAGTATTCTCTTTTTTGCCATTTGCACTGTAATGCTGAACAAACTCCTCAATCGCAGTGTTCCCATTCACTTGCACCTTAATTTGGCTAAGCGAAACATCTAACGCGTCTTTTGAGGCTAAACGTTTTTGACGCTGTGCCATCCAATTCGATTTACTGTTTTTTTGCTCCGGCACAAACGTATTACCATAAAAGCTCAAATACGTATCCACGTCTTTATTTTTCCATGCTTGCGCCCAGGCATCCACGCGACTTAGCACCGCATCTACTGCTTTCGTCTTAGGTGCTTTAGCCTCTGACATATCACCCATCAGATGAATACTAACTGGCATCCCTAACTTCAGGCGAGTTGCATCATCCGCTGAAACTTCTAGTTCTACCTCCACATCATCATCACGTAACACGCTAAATAAAGGTTCTGCATTCTGAGCAAGCGACATGCCCGTGCGAGCCTTGCGCTCAATTACCACTCCAGAAACGGGCGAACGAATCGCCGCTTGATTCAAACGTAAATCAGACTCTGCGACTTGTGCACTGGCCAAATTAAAGTCCGCCTGCGCCATGCTAAGGTTGTTTTTCATGGCCTGAACACGAGTTTTAGCCAATTGCTCAGCCATTACACGCTGGTCTCTTAATTCTATTGAAATTAGTCCAGTCTCAGCCACCACTTCAGCACGCTTACGTTCAGCTTGCGCTTGAGCATATTGCGCTTGGGCTTCTTCCAAAGCATTCTCTTGTTGTTTAATTGCTACGCTTGCCTTTTGTTGGGTAGCTTGCTGTTGCGCTTTTTGAATGCGTAGTGCTGATGCATCAATGGTCGCAAGCACAGTGCCAATTTTTACGCGCTCACCCGCTTCAACCAAAATCTTATCGATACGACCTTGTGTTAATTCGCTATAAATCGGCACTTCATCACGCCCAACCACAGGACCAGAAAAAATCATCCGTCTTTGAACGGTATCTTCTTGGGCTATTATCCCAGTGACTGAAATAGCCTGACCATTTTTTTGGTCAACTGCATTAGCAGTGTTAGCCGTCCCTTTAATCAGCACAAACAAAATGAGTGCGGAAATCGCAAACATTAGGCTACCCAGGGTCAATTGTTTTATTGTGAATCTTTTCATGAAGCTTTTACCTCAAGCAGTTTTTACTTAATTTTTATTTGGTTAATGCCGCCGGCTTTTCAACCGCCCGCGATTTTTCCGTTGTCATATTGGTTTGGGCTTTATTCGCCGCGGCAAACGCCGCTAGCCAAGCAGCCCGCTCATCTGCGTGCACCAATTTACGCTCTTGCAATTTCGCTTGCCCACGGAATGATTCCAATGGACTCAAATAACCCGCGCTCATGCCTTCTTTATATCGTTTAGCCGCTCCTTCTAAACTAGCAGACTCTTCGATCGTGCGCGCCATACGCTCATCCATCGCATTAAAATTAGCAATGGTAATTTCAGTTTCGGCAATTGCCTGCAAGACCGTATCGCGATAATTTAAAATAGTACGACGCAACTCAGCCTCACTGGCATTAGTCTGCTCCCGAGACATTCCCCAATCTAGAAGTGGGAAGCGCAAGCTTGGCGCCAAAAACTTTATTAATCCTTCAGGGTTATTGGCACCCTGTTTTTGGATAATCGTTCCAGAATACAATACTGCGCCTTCTAAACTAATTTTAGGATAAAGCTCTGATTCCTCCACCCCAACTGCACCTGCCGCATACATTACTTTAGCCAACGCAGCCTGCACATCAGGGCGTTGCATAATAACCTCAACTGGCACTGCAAAAGGCGGAATTTTAGCAAGCTCAAGTTGCCATTGAGCGTCACTAAAATTTAACCACTGCTCCATGGGCGCATCCAAACCACAAAGCATATCTAAACGTTGTAAGGCGGATTCGCGGATTGCAATCATTTCAGAGAGTGCTGACTCAACTTCGCTCAACTGATTGCGAACCTCCATCAACTCTTGCTGAGAAACTGCTCCAGCAGCAATAGAACGCTCAAACATCTCATTAATGCCTTGTTGATAACCAACAATTTTTTTGATTGATTGCACTTTTTGATCGGCCGCACGAAGTTCCCCATAAACACGGACAACTTCAGCAATTAAACTAGTTTTTGCAGCAACAATACCTGCAGAAGCAATGTCCACGTTAGCTTGCGCCATGTTCCGCTCGCCTTCTTTCTTTGCGGTATATGGCACTTCCCAATTAAAGTCAAAGCCAAATAAGAAAGCAGAGGAAGAACGATAGTTTGAAAAAGCGACTGAGCTATTTGGACCAAGATATAAACCAACTTTTGGCTTATGAGAGGCAATAGTGGCTTTTTCTAAAGCCCGTTCAGCATTCAAACGTTCATATGATTGAGCAACACTAAGATTTTTAGTGATCGCCAGATCAACCGTATCGTTAAGTATCGGGTCTTTTATTGATGTCCACCAAGCCTCATTGGAAGCGATAGAGGAAGTTGAAATAGCTGAATTGCGCCACACTGCAGGGGTTTTAACGTTTAAATCAGGATGTGGAATAGACCCGCAAGCAACAAGCCCCAACGACAAAAAAATAGCCGCACTCGAACTTGCCTTCCTACCCACTAGATCAATAAATTTTTTATTACTACCAGAAAACATGAAAACGCCTATTTGCCAGCTTCCCCATTGACTCGATGCGCATTCAAGCCAACATGTGAAACCTAATATGTAATAGTCCCACAAAGAGAAAAACGGACGCAAGTAATTTCACATAAACTCCTGTAAAGAGAATCACTAAAAATCCAGAAATTCCTCAGCGCAGTCCGATATAATCGTTTCAATGATGATCGAAATCAAACAACAATTACAAGCCATCCAAGCTGATATTGAAAAAGCCATTGCCAAACGTGACACGCATCATGTCGTGAATCAAGGTGGCGGGGTAACGCTCCTATCCGTGAGCAAAGCGCAGCCAGCACAAAAATTGCGGGAGGCTTATGAAGCTGGACAATCAAAATTTGGTGAGAATTACCTCCAAGAAGCATTGAATAAACAATCTGAACTTCAAGGTTTAAATATCGAATGGCATTTTATTGGCCCAATACAAAGCAATAAAACTCAGCTAATCGCCCAACACTTCAACTGGGTGCATGGCGTAGATCGGCTCAAGATTGCGCAACGATTAAATGATGCACGTCCAAGCGACTGTTTACCTTTGCAAATCTGTTTGCAAGTGAATATCAGCGGCGAGGCATCAAAAAGTGGCATTGCCCCTAGTGAGCTTATTAACCTAGTTAAAGATGTAAGTGCTTTACCCAGGCTAGCCTTACGGGGATTAATGACAATCCCCGAGCCTACCCAAGATGCAGCCATGCAACATGCTCAATTCAGACAAATGCGTGAGTTGCTTAAAAACTTAATCAAACAAGGCTACGCGCTCGATACCCTCTCTATGGGAATGTCGAGTGATTACCAAATTGCGATTGAAGAAGGCGCAACCATAATAAGAGTGGGCTCAGCCATTTTTGGCGCACGCCCAGCAAAAATTACACCTGAAGACTCAAATTAAACTAAGCTATCCCTCAAGAAAAACTGAAAGTTAAAAATGACTGAACACACCATCGGAAAAATTTGTTTTATTGGCGGCGGCAATATGGCTCGCGCGCTTATTGGTGGCTTACAAAGCAATGGCTATCTCATGGGCGACATTAACGTGATTGAGCCCGATGCTAAGAAACGCACACAACTTAATATAGACTTTGGCGTTTCAGTGACGGAGCAATTGCCTAGTGTTGCGATGGCAGACATCGTCGTTTTAGCGGTAAAGCCACAACAACTTCGCGACTTATCTATTTTCTTAGGCAGTCTTTTACAGAATCAATTGCTGATCTCAATCGCTGCCGGAATTCGAGCTAGAGATATCGCTCGCTGGCTAGGCGGCTATCAAGCTATCATCCGGGTCATGCCGAACACTCCAGCACAAATTCAATTAGGAATCTCAGCGCTTTATGCCATGCCAGAGGTAACCCAAGCGCAACATGTTCAAGCTGAGACCATATTAAAAGCCGTCGGTGAGACTTTATGGTTAGATGAAGAAGCCAAGATGGACGCAGTCACCGCCATCTCAGGCAGTGGCCCAGCCTATGTATTTTATTTTATTGAAGCAATGCAACAAGCAGCCCTAGAACTCGGCCTAGACGAAGATCAAGCAAAAGCACTTAGTTTGCAGACTTTTATAGGCGCGAGTAAATTAGCCGAAAAAAGTCACGAATCACCTACGACTTTGCGTGACCAAGTCACCTCAAAAGGCGGCACCACTGAGCAAGCCATTTTAACAATGGAAAGCGGAGGGGTTAAATCATCCATCATTAAAGCAGCAAAAGCGGCTGCCTCACGCTCTGAAGAACTTGGCGACATGTTAGGTAAGGACTAACTATGCTCATCAATGCATTCGGATTTTTACTCAACACACTACTTGGCCTGCTCTGCCTTGCATTCTTATTGCGTTTTTATTTACAACTAACGAATGCACCTTTTCGTAATCCGCTTTCACAAGCCGTAGTCACTATGACCGACTTCGCGGTCATTCCAACAAGGCGTGCTGTGCCAAGTATGTTTAAACTTGATACATCAACGCTTCTGCTTGCATTTCTCACTCAACTACTTTTGCAGTTTTTATTGCAATGGCTAGGAGGCTTTCCATTTTCAATGTCAGGAAATTCTATATGGGTGGGGCTAGCTGGATTATCAGTACTGCATCTTGCTAACTTGAGCATGGATTTATTTTTCTACGCGATTATCGCGCAAGCGCTTTTGAGTTGGGTAAACCCATACACGCCTATTGCCCCAGCTTTAGATGCCTTAACAAGACCAATACTTAATCCTATTCGTCAGGTTATTCCATCACCAAACGGTTTAGATTTATCGCCTTTGCTTGCCATTCTGGCCGTGCAACTCATCCAGATGTTAATTTTCGCGCCATTAGAAATCGCTGTAACAAGGCTATTTTAAGCAACTTCAAGAGATACGAGCACCTACATCAAGATAATATCAAACGCTTCTTGTGAGTATTGGTTTTCAACCTGGAGAGAGACTGGCTTGCCAATAAAGTCAGATAAATTGGCCAAGCTTTGCGACTCTTCATCCATTAGCAACCCGATGACTTTTTGTGAGGCCAGCACACGAAACTCACGCGCACTAAATTGTCTGGCATGACGCAAAAGTTCACGCAAAATTTCATAACAAACGGTTTGCCCGGTTTTCAACTCGCCACGTCCACGGCAACTCGGGCATGGCTCGCAAAGGATGTGGGCTAAACTTTCACGGGTACGTTTACGCGTCATTTCAACCAAGCCGAGCGTTGAGAACCCATTAACTCCAATCCGTGCCCGATCTTTTTCAACCGCACGATTAAGCTCCTCGAGCACTGCGGCTCGATGCTCATCTTCATCCATGTCAATGAAGTCAATAATAATAATGCCGCCTAAATTACGGAGTCTTAATTGACGTGCGATGCATTGAGAGGCTTCTAAATTGGTTTTAAAAATTGTGTCCGACAAACTTTTCCCACTGACAAATCCACCTGTATTCACGTCCACTGTTGTAAGCGCTTCCGTTTGATCGAAGATCAAATAACCGCCAGATTTCAGCTCGACTTTACGAGAAAGGGCTTTTTCAATTTCTAATTCCACGTTGTACATATCAAACAAAGGTCGCTCACCTTGATAATGCTCAAGTCGTTTTACTGCGCGTGCGGCATATAACTCCGCAAACTCGAAAAGCTTTTGGAAGGTCTCGCGCGAATCCACTACAATACGGTCCGTTTTCTCATTCACCACATCACGCAAAATACGCATCGGCAAATTCAAATCTTGAAACACCAGTGAGCGTTCAGAGGCGCCATGGCTAGCCGCTTGAATATTGACCCATACCTTATCTAAGTAATCGATATCCGCTAACAACTCTTCGTCAGTTGCAGTTTCAGACAACGTACGGATGATGTAACCGCCAGGGTGATTTGCCGGCAAAAGACCAATTAATCTCTCGCGCAAGATCTCACGCTCAGCTTCATCTTCAATGCGTTGCGACACGCCAATATGGTCTTGTTGTGGTAAATATACGAGAAAACGACCTGCGATACTAATTTGGGTCGTAAGCCGCGCGCCTTTTGTGCCAATAGGCTCTTTCACCACCTGCACCATCAATGGCTGTCCTTCGTGAAGCACTTCTTGAATGGTTTTTTCTTGGTTGGCGCTCGTACATTCCAGCACGTCAGCCACATGCAAGAAGGCTGCGCGTTGCAAGCCCACTTCTACAAAAGCCGACTGCATGCCTGGCAACACTCGGCACACTGATCCATGATATATATTTCCAACCAACCCCAAAGAGCTACTGCGCTCGATGTGTAGCTCTTGAACAATCCCTTGCTCAACAATTGCCACCCGCGTCTCCTGTGGGGTGACGTTGATTAAAATCTCTTCACTCATTTCAACTCACTTTTACAATTTTTAATTTTTTTGGATTATAAAATGCTAATTCCTGCCTGCCGGAGTAGCAGTGCGGTTTCATAAATTGGCAATCCCATCACACCAGAGTAGCTACCTTCAATGCGCTTAACTAGCGCTCCAGCTAAGCCTTGTATACCATAAGCGCCCGCCTTGTCTCGTGGCTCGCCTGAAGCAACATAGGCCAAAATCATTTCATTCGATAGTTTTGCTATCTCAACATTAGTTGTCGAAATCGCTACTTTCACTCCCTCACGTGTCGCTACTGCAATCCCTGTATGCACTTCGTGCCAACGACCTGAAATGGCAGATAGCATCTGAAATGCATCATCATCATCTTGTGGCTTACCTATGATTTTGCCATCAATGCTGACGGTCGTGTCCGCCGCCAACACAGGATAAATAGCCATTGACTGAGCGATTAAGCAATCATAACAAGTTTGTGCTTTCTCAGCGGCAAGGCGCAATACATAATCATCTGACAGCTCATCCAAGTGTGGAGTTTCATCAATATCTGATGGCAAGACAACAAACTGGATGCCTATTTGTTGTAATAATTCAGCCCGCCTTGGTGAGCGAGAGGCTAAATAAATCATTTTGTGATGAGCATTTTCTAGCATTTCTTATGAGAATAATTTTTCTAATCTCAAGAATACTAACCGAAGCAGAGATATCTACCAACAAACAAATTAGAATAAAAGCTACGCTGGTTTAGTATGACGGCTAGCGGTAAAATGTTGCTTTAAGCTTTCAAGCCTATTTTCATGATTTGGAAACCCAATACCACCGTTGCTGCCATTATCGAACAAAATGGCCGTTTTTTAATGGTAGAAGAAAGCACTGCTGAAGGCATACGCATCAATCAGCCAGCTGGCCATTTAGATGAAGGTGAAACAATCTTGCAAGCGGCGGCTCGCGAGACGCTTGAAGAAACAGCCTATGACTTCACGCCAACTCAATTATTAGGCATCTACCACTGGCAACGCCCAGCTAAAGACATCACCTACTTACGTTTTGCCTTTATCGGTGAACTAGGAGCACATCACCCTGAACTAGCCTTGGATGATGGAATTATTCGAGCAGTCTGGATGACCCTGGGGGAGTTACAAGCCAGTAAATCCATTCACCGAAGTCCACAAGTATTAAAATGTGTAGAAGATTATTTGGCAGGGCAGCGCTTTCCCTTTGCTATCCTCACTCATTTATAAAACAAAAGCTTTCATGAAAAACAAAAGAATAGTAGTTGGTCTATCAGGCGGGGTTGATTCTTCAGTCACAGCATTATTGCTCAAGCAACAAGGCTATGACGTGATCGGCCTTTTTATGAAAAACTGGGAAGACGACGACACCGATGAATACTGCTCATCTAAGCAAGATTTAATTGATGCAGTTTCCGTAGCTGACAAAATTGGCATCGAAATCGAAGCTGTTAATTTCAGCAAAGAATATAAAGAACGCGTGTTCCAAAACTTCTTGGATGAATACCAAGCTGGCCGCACCCCTAACCCAGACATTTTGTGTAATGCTGAAATTAAATTTAAAGCATTTTTAGATCACGCCATGGGCTTGGGCGCAGACTTAATTGCCACAGGCCATTATGCACAAGTACGTGAAAACCCATTTGCAGCCGGTGAGTACCAATTGCTAAAAGCCGAAGATGGCAGCAAAGACCAAAGCTACTTTTTACACCGGCTCAACCAAGCTCAGTTATCAAAAACGCTATTCCCACTTGGGCATTTACTTAAAAGTGAAGTGCGCGAAATAGCCCGAACAGAGGGACTTGTGACAAGCGAAAAGAAAGACTCCACTGGCATTTGCTTTATAGGTGAACGGCCATTCCAAGAGTTTTTAAGCCGCTATTTACCCCGTGAACCAGGCGACATGAAAACCCCAGATGGCAAAATCGTCGGCGTGCACGATGGATTAATGTATTACACCTTAGGTCAGCGCCAAGGCTTGAAAATTGGCGGATCAAAAGAAAGCAATGGTGAGCCTTGGTTTGTTGCACAAAAAGACATGAAAAATAATGTACTGATTGTGGTGCAAGGACATGAGCATCCATTGCTACTTAATGATGGATTACAAGCAGGACAAGTCCATTGGATCAGTGGAAAAGCCCCAAAAACTAACTGGGTCTATGCGGCTAAAACGCGCTATCGGCAACCTGATGCGCCATGCGAAATTGACAGGTTAGACACAGACTTTGTTGAGATTAAGTTCGGTCAAAAACAATGGGCAATCACTCCAGGCCAATCAGCCGTTGTTTATGAAAGCAACGTCTGCTTAGGGGGAGGAATTATCACTGGTGCAATTTAACTAACTCAAGATTGAGGTGGCGTTGTCTCAATAAAGGAATCTCGCAACATTAATGATGCGTAAAGCCTTGCTAGATTTGGATAGTTCATCTCTAAACTGACTTCAGGGAAACGACGCTGCAAAAACTCCAAGGTACAACCCAAGGCTATATCTGCCATGCTAAATGTTTGCCCTACGCAGAATAAATGATCCCCAAGATCATTATTCAAGACTTTTAATCCACGCTCGACCTTCCCCATTTGTTTAGCAATAAAGCTAGGATCTTGTAAATTTTCAGCACGTCGCGACTCGTATAAAACGGCAACGCCAGCATCACAGACACCATCAGCTAAAGCTTCCCATCGTTTTACTTGGTATTGGGATTTTGTATCTTGTGGGATCAAAACTGAACCTGAAGACAGCTGATCTAAATAATCAACTATCACACTCGAATCATACAAACTCTCTTTATCATCCAAAATTAAAACGGGAATTTTTCCTAAAGGATTATAAAGACTTACTGGACAGTCTGGGTCAGCCAGAACAACTAACTGCATTTCAAGTGGAATGCCTTTTTCAGCTGCAACGATACGAACTTTGCGAGCGTATGGGCTGGTAAGTGAATACAAAAGTTTCATCATTTCTCTATTCTGCTTTTTTATAAAAAATGCTATCGATACATCCTAAGCCAATTGTCATTATAATGGAATTCATGAATCAATCAATCAACAACCAAGTCACAGCAAAGCTCACAGAGGCCATTAAAGCCAATGTGCAAGCAGCCATCATTGAAGATTTAAGCGGCTTAGGTATCAAAGCTAAAGACTATACCGCCCAACTTATATCCAAAACGCAATTAGCCAATGCCACCATCATCACCAGAGAACCGGCTGTAATTTGCGGCATTCCCTGGGCAGAAGAATGTTTCAAACAAATTGCTCCAAGTGTCGAGACTGTTTGGCACGTTATAGAAGGTCAAAGCGTCACATCAAATCAAACACTTTGCACCCTCTCTGGCCTAGCGCATGAAATGCTAAGCGCTGAGCGCTGCGCTTTAAATTTTCTACAAACCCTTTCTGCAACTGCAACACTGACAAAAAGTTATGTCAATGAAATTCACGACACACAAGCCCGCATCATGGATACCCGAAAAACCATCCCAGGCTTACGAGACGCACAAAAATACGCAGTAGCGATTGGGGGGGGGCTAAATCAACGTCATGGCCTATACGATGGTATTCTCATCAAAGAAAATCATATTGCTGCAACCGGCAGTATAGAAACAGTTTTGTTAGCAGCTACAAAAATAAGTGAGCAAACCAATAATAAATTAAGGATTCAAATTGAGGTTGAAAATTTGGACGAATTAGAGATCGCACTTAATGCAGGCGCTAAATTGATTTTGTTGGATAACTTCGACATTCCCACTATAAAAGCAGCAGTAACATTAAATGCTAAGCGCGCGATAATTGAGGCCTCTGGCGGAATAGATATTTCGAATGTTAGAGAAATCGCACTTACTGGCGTAGATAGAATTTCTATTGGAAACCTAACCAAAAACATACGCGCAATTGACCTCTCCATGCGCTTTTCAAACAATTAGAAATTTTCCGCTCAAAAAATACAATAAGCCTATGTGTTTTATGGTTTATTTTGTACCCCCCCAAGTAAATATTCTGGAACCTCAGCCTTGACCAAAGGGCTGTAAACAGTTACTGTTCAGGGTTACCCGATTATCAGCAAAAACAAGTACGTTTATGGATCAAAGCAATCAGCAAAAAGTAGGTCAGATTTCTGGCGCAGAAATCATCATGCGATGTCTTCATGAGGAGAAAGTCAAATTCGTTTTTGGCTATCCAGGCGGAGCTGTACTCCATATTTATGACGCGCTATTCAAGCAAAAAGATTTTAAACATATTCTCGTTCGCCATGAGCAAGCTGCTGTTCACGCTGCTGATGCTTTTTCGCGGGCAACTGGCGAAGTTGGCGTAGCACTTGTAACTTCAGGGCCAGGCGCAACTAATGCAGTGACTGGCATTGCAACCGCTTATATGGACTCGATTCCAATGGTGGTCATTAGCGGACAAGTACCAACAGCAGCCATCGGCATGGACGCTTTTCAAGAAGTTGATATGGTTGGCGTAACACGCCCATGCGTTAAGCATAACTTCTTAATAAAAGACGTTCGCGATATTGCTATGACGATGAAAAAAGCTTTTTATATTGCAGCTAGTGGTCGCCCTGGGCCTGTCGTGGTTGATATTCCAAAAGATATTACTGCTGAATTTGCTGAATATAATTATCCTAAGAGCGTAGAAATGCGCTCTTATACCCCAGTAATTAAAGGCCACTCAGGCCAAATTAAAAAAGCAGTAAAAATCTTACTCGACGCTAAGCGTCCGATGATTTACTCAGGTGGCGGTTTGGTGTTAGGTGACGCTTCAAACGAGCTAGTTAATCTAGCAAGAACGCTTGGTTATCCCGTTACAAACACCCTAATGGGATTAGGTGGCTATCCTGCAACCGATAAACAAAATTTGGGAATGCTCGGCATGCACGGCACCTATGAAGCTAATAACGCCATGCAAGAATGTGATGTCTTATTAGCCGTTGGCGCACGATTTGATGATCGCGTAATCGGCAATCCAGAGCATTTTTTAAGTGTTCCACGCACAATTATCCATATTGACGTAGATCCATCTTCAATCTCTAAACGTGTCAAAGTAGATGTGCCTATTGTGGGCCATGTGCAATCCGTGCTTAGTGAAATGAATGAGCTTTTAGCTTCTGAAAGTAAGAAACCTGACGCCTCGGCATTGAAGTCTTGGTGGGCTAGAATTGATGACTGGCGCACTAAAAAATCATTGAGCTACGACGATTCAAGCACCAGCATTATTAAGCCACAATACGTTATCGAAAAACTTTGGGAAGTAACAAAAGGTGATGCTTACGTTACTTCTGACGTAGGCCAACATCAAATGTGGGCTGCCCAATATTATAAGTTCGATAAACCACGTCGTTGGATTAACTCCGGCGGATTGGGAACAATGGGCGTTGGCTTGCCTTATGCAATGGGGTGTCAGTTAGCCGACCCAAAAGCGCAAGTCGCTTGTGTCACGGGCGAAGGCAGCATTCAGATGAATATTCAAGAGCTTTCAACATGCAAACAATTTCATCTACCGATTAAAGTTATTTTGCTCAACAATCGCTACTTGGGCATGGTGCGCCAGTGGCAAGAATTTTTCTATGAGAACCGTTATTCAGAATCTTATATGGACAGCTTGCCTGACTTTGTAAAACTAGCTGAATCATACGGTCATGTAGGCATGGACATTGAAAAGCCAGCCGATGTTGAAGGCGCGCTAAAAGAAGCTTTCGCAATGAAGGATAGGTTTGTCTTTATGAATTTCTTAACTGACCAAAAAGAGAACGTCTTTCCAATGATTCCTAATGGCAAAGGCTTATCTGAAATGATTTTAGGTTCAGATCCTAATAAAGATGACGCCGCGAACGAGATTGAAGGCTAAGATGAAACATATTATTTCTTTACTCATGGAAAATGAAGCCGGTGCACTTTCTCGCGTAGCGGGCTTGTTTTCTGCACGCGGATACAATATTGAATCCCTGACTGTGGCTCCTACTGAAGATGCCACTTTGTCACGTATGACGATCGTCACTTCCGGATCGGATGACGTAATCGAACAAATCATCAAACAGCTCAACAAGCTGGTCGATGTTGTGAAAGTCCTAGACCTAAACGATGGGCGCCATATCGAACGCGAACTGATGTTGGTCAAGGTTAAGGCTACTGGAGCATTGCGCGATGAAATGAAGCGTATCAGCGACATTTTCCGTGGCCGCATTATTGATGTAGCTGATGGAAGCTACACCATCGAACTTACTGGCTCTGGATCAAAATTAGATGCGTTCTTAGAGGCACTAGATAAAACAGTAATTTTAGAAACCGTTCGCACTGGTGCTTCAGGCATTGGTCGCGGAGACCGAATTTTAAAAGTTTAATTATTAATATCACTTAAGTAAAAAGCACCGAAAGGCAAAAAAAATGAAAGTTTATTACGATAAAGACGCTGACCTATCAATCATCAAGAACCTAAAAGTAACGATCGTTGGTTATGGTTCACAAGGTCATGCACATGCACAAAACCTAAAAGATTCAGGTGTTAATGTCACTGTTGGTATCCGAAAAGCTGGCAGTTCATGGGCAAAGGCTCAAGCTGCAGGCCACAATGTCTCTGAAATTGCCGATGCAGTAAAAGCTGCTGACGTTGTCATGATATTGTTGCCAGATGAAAGCATGGCAGCTATTTATGAAGCGGAAGTAGCTCCTAATTTAAAAAAAGGTGCTGCATTAGCATTCGCTCATGGATTCAACATTCACTACAACCAAATCGTGCCAAGCAAAGACATGGACGTCATTATGATTGCTCCTAAAGGTCCTGGCCACACGGTGCGTTCTGAATACCTAAAAGGTGGCGGAGTGCCTTCATTAATTGCTGTTTATCAGGATGCATCTGGCAAAGCAAAAGATATCGCATTGTCATACGCTGCAGCAAACGGCGGCACTAAAGGTGGGGTGATTGAAACTGACTTTCGTGAAGAAACAGAAACGGACCTATTCGGCGAACAAGCTGTCTTGTGTGGCGGTGCAGTTGAATTAGTTAAAGCTGGATTCGAAACATTAGTTGAAGCCGGCTATGCCCCTGAAATGGCATATTTTGAATGCTTGCACGAATTGAAATTAATTGTGGACTTGATGTACGAAGGCGGCATCGCCAATATGAATTACTCCATCTCCAATAATGCAGAGTATGGTGAATACGTCACTGGGCCTAAAGTGATTAACGATGAATCTCGCTGGGCAATGAAAGAAGCTTTAGAAAATATCCAAAACGGAGAATATGCTAAGAAGTTCATCCTTGAGGGACGCACAAACTATCCAGAGATGACTGCGCGTCGCCGCTTGAATGCAATGCACCCAATTGAAAAAGTGGGCGGTCAATTGCGTTCGATGATGCCATGGATTGCTAAAAACAAATTAGTTGACCAATCTAAGAACTAATTAAGCATTTGTTCGCTTAAAATGGAAGGGCATGGCGCATAACGCCCTGCCCTTTTTACTTTTATACATTCGAGACTTTTGTGATTGATCGACTAAAGGTTTTACCTCAATATCTAATTCCAAAACAAGCGATTACTTTATTAGCTGGCAAAATCGCCTCCGCTAAAGCAGGCAAGTTGACGACAACGATGATCGCTTGGTTTGTAAACCGCTACCATGTAAATATGTCCGAAGCGGCTCAACCCAACATTGAGGCTTATGAAAGTTTTAATGAGTTTTTTACCCGCCCTTTGAAAAAAGGGGTAAGACGTATTAACAAGGCTGATTTTATTAGCCCAGTGGATGGAGCAATTAGTCAATTTGGTACAATTAAAGCTGACCAAATTTTCCAAGCCAAAGGCCACCATTACTCGACGCTAGCAATACTTGCGGGCAACAGAACCTTAGCAGAAAATTTCCAAAATGGTAGCTTCGCCACTTTATACTTAAGCCCAAAAGATTATCATCGAATTCACATGCCATGCGACGGTCAACTTAAAAGCATGACTTATGTTCCAGGGGATTTGTTCTCGGTAAACCCAACTACCGCCCAAGGCATTCCTGGTTTATTTGCAAGAAACGAACGGCTAGTTTGTGAGTTTCAATCAAGCCATGGAGTATTTGTGCTCATTCTAGTTGGCGCAACCATTGTAGGTAGCATGGCAACCATTTGGCATGGCACGATCAACAACCCTAGACTTGGGAAAATCAAAACGTGGGACTTTTCTGATCAACACTTATCACTGAAGCAAGGTGAAGAAATGGGGCGCTTTTTACTTGGCTCTACCGTCGTGATGCTTTTTCCAGAAAAAAAACTATCATTCAACAGAACTTGGAAAGCAGCAAAACCAGTCAGACTTGGTGAAAAGATGGCAAGCTTCATTCCCTCATGAAAATAACAGAATAAAAAAAGCCGCGTTAAGCGGCATTTTTTATTCTGTTAGAACTCGAGGAGAGGTTTGTTCCCTATTTTTGGTTCGCTCCATGCTTCCTAAATGAACGGCTAACTCATTTAGCGCCAAACGATAAACATCGCGCTTGAACTCAATCACGCTTTCCATAGGTACCCAATATTCACTCCAACGCCAAGCATCAAACTCAGGATGAGAGGTAGCCCGTAAAGAGACATCGCTGTCACGACCGACCAATCGTAACAAAAACCAAATTTGTTTTTGGCCTTTATAACTTCCTCGCCATTCGCGCTTAATCCAGGTCGTTGGAACGTCATAACGTAACCAATCACGAGTTCGCCCTAAAATTTTTACATGTTCGGGACGCAAACCGACCTCTTCCATCAGCTCTCGATACATGGCTTCTTCAGGGCTTTCGCCTTGTTTTATGCCCCCTTGCGGGAACTGCCAAGAGTGTTCGCGGATGCGCTTTCCCCAAAAAACCTGATTGCTGGCATTACTTAAAATAATACCAACATTCGGGCGATATCCATCGCGATCTATCATCACAAAAAAACCTTAATAATTTACCGTAATTTTTTCACATTTCGACACATATTGAAAGGTATCGTTTCAATATCATCTTTTTAAAAAGATAACAGGCTCGTAATTCGAAGACGCAATCATTTAATTTTCGCTTCATAAGTCAACGGTATTAAAACAGTCGCGTTAACTATTTCAATGCAGGTTAGAATAAAGCCAACAAAAGCCAACAAATTATTATTTTGAAATTTCCACTTCCACTTCCACTAATTGCTCTGATCTCACTGACCCTTTTGATGTCAAGCTTCGCACTTCCGTGCTTCTCTGGAAGCGCATACATTACGAACCAAGGCGATAATACCGTTTCAGTGATCGATACCGATAGCAATAGAATCATCGAGACTGTCAAAGTTGGATTAGCTCCGGTTGGGGTTGTTGTTTCAGCAATCAATCAGCGGGCCTATATTTCAAATGTGGATGGCCAAAGCATTTCTGTCATCGACACCATCAAAAATCAACTCGTCAACACCTACCCCATTAAAGGCTCTCCTGTTGGCTTATTACTTTCACCGAATAATAAAACGCTTTATGTAGCAGATTGGACTGAAGACGTTATCTATCAGATAGATGCTATTACAATGAAAATTCAAAGCAAAATTAAAAATGGCAAAGCCCCAGCTGGAATGGCAATAAGCCCGGATGGCAAAAGGCTATACGTTGCGAATCGTGATAGCGATGATGTTTCCATTATTGATACCAACACCCAACAAATCAGCCAAAGAATATCCGTTGGAAAACACCCTTTTGGCTTAGCGATTAATAGAAGCGGAAGTGAGCTTTATGTCGTCAACGTCATCAGCAATAATGTTTCTGTGCTAAATACCACTAACCTAAAAATCCAAACAATCAAAGTTGGAGAGCATCCTTATTGCATTACCCCTAGCAAAAATGGCCAGCTCTTATTTGTCACCAACACTCAAGATGACAGCGTTTCTGTGATTGATTTAGCACAAAAACAATCGATAGCCACCATTAAAGTGGGTGAAGTGCCTGAAGGGATTAGCATGGAGGACAAGACAGGCAATATTTACATTGCCAACTGGGGGAGCAATCAAGTCAGTGTACTTGATAGTCAAACTCTGAAAATACTCACCCAAATAAAAACGGGTGACAAAAGCCGTGCTTTTGGAAAATTTATATTAGAGTCCCCATCCAATAAAACCATTTTGAATTAAATCATCGTAAAAATTCTTAAATTTAGGTAAAGTTATGA
>Ga0163199_1000597_pt1 | contig 22740 bp, 15 predicted proteins | sample PL_2010_150m_FD_113537 | JGI IMG/M metagenome (GOLD analysis project Ga0163199, IMG submission 113537) | Freshwater microbial communities from Powell Lake, British Columbia, Canada to study Microbial Dark Matter (Phase II) - PL_2010_150m | ecosystem: Environmental > Aquatic > Freshwater > Lake ...
GCCGGCTCGAGATACGACCACGGCACGCGCAGGAAAATCGTCGAGATACCCGGCCAGTCGTCGAGCGTGTCGGAGGGCTCCAGTTTCGAGCCGTAATTCTCGATGTAGTTCGAATAGAAATGGAGCGTCCAGCCCATGCCCGGGTTGACCAGCGCCCCGCCGGTGTCGGCGGGCCGCACTACCACCCGGGTGCTTTCCGCCGCGACCATTCCGGGTGCGACTGCGCTCATGAGCAACAGCGCACTACCAAAAACCGCCCGCGCCACGACCGCCGTCCTTGCGCTCCGAACCGCTGCCGGCTTCACGTCAGAAATTCCCGGCTCCGCGCTTTCTCGATCGGCAGGCCGACCACTTCGATGCGCGACAGATCGCACGGGCCAAGGCCGACGCGCTCTGCGAGCACGAGGTGATTGTCGCCGGGACCGAAGGGCGCCGTGCCACGCGCGGCGCGCACATTCGAAAACCCCATCACCGCGGTGCCCACCGTGTCGGTCGCCACGGGATTGAATCCGCAGATTAGCACGCGCGGCGTCGCGATCTTCTGCGGCTTGCCCTTCACCCACGGGCCCTCGGCGTAGTTGAGTGTCGTGATGCCGTCGATGATGCCGAGGTGGATGGGCCGCGCCTCGCACACGTCGACAACCACGCGCGGGATCCGGTAGCCGCTGTCGTTGGGGTCGAAGAACTCTCTCTTTGAACCCGGCGGATCGAAGGGCGCAAGGTTGTCGCGCGTTTCCCACGCTTTGGTCGGGTTATGAATGCGGCCGCGGCCCTTCAGGCAATTCTCGTCGGGCGCGTCATCGCCGTAGAGCGCATTGGGTGTGATGCCGAAGAGATTCTTCATTGTCAGTGTCACCCCGGTCGTCCCGTGCGTCTTCAGCTTGCAGAGTGAAACCAGCACATCCGTGTCCGCGTAGGAGTGGTTCAGCTCGAACTCGCTGAACAGATGGCCGCCGCTCGGCACCTTGAAGGTCGCGTAGCTTTTGCCGGCACCGAGATTGCGCGTGTTCTCCACCTCGACGCGACCCAGCGCCATCAACGCGTTCAGATCGAATCCCGCCGCGACGAGCGTCTTGTCGAGCGAGTCGCGCAGCTGCGTCGATTCGACGAGGCGCACGCGCTGCGCGCCCGCCGCGAAGAACGCCGCCGTCATGGCCATCACCGTCGACGGATGCGTCATGTAACTCTCCCCGACCGGCCGCCCGAGGATCTTGTCGAAATTCGAGCCGGTGAGGTTGATCTTCACCGTCACCGTCTGGCCCTTCACGAGGCGGCCGATGCCGCCGAGTTGATCGAAGCTTTGGGCGAGCGCCGCCTTCACGGCTGGGCCGTAGTCACGGCACGGCACGATGGATACCTTGGCGGTGCGCGGGCCGGGCGGGCCTTCCGCGCCCAACCGCGGTCGCAGCGCCGCACCCATGAGCGCGCCGGCGCCAAAACGAAGGAACTGACGCCGATCGAACGTGAGGGGTTCGGGTTTCACGGGCGGCAGTGTGAGTGACGCCGGCGCGCGCGGCTATCCCGAATTTGCTGCTGCACGTGGCTGCAGCACCATCCCCGGCGGACTGGTTTCTGGTGTATTTGGTTGGCCAAGCCGGGCGTGACGCTGGTTGCATCGGCCCCATGTTGGGCCGCGTTCCCCTCGTTTCGCAGATTTCCCGTGTGTGCGGGCTCACCCTGGTCGCCGCGCGGTTGGTTGGCGCAGAGTTCGCACCCGCGCCGCAGGCATTCCGGCAGGAAGTGGCGCAGAAGTTAGCCCCGGCAGCGGGAAAGCCGGCGAGCGCCCCGCAGTTGCTCGATCTCGCGCCGGATGGCGCGCCACGCGTCTTGGCGGGTGGGACGTGGACCGAGTGGCGCGATGGTCAGTGGCGCCCGCTGCCGGCGTTCGCGCCGAAATCGGACCGCGAGTTCGTGTTTGCCGATGCGAGTGGTATGCCTGTCACGCTGGCGGTGCCGTGGGCGGGGATAAAACAACTGGTCCGGGCCGGCGCCGCGAGCTGGCTGGCCACAGCCTCCGATGTGCTCTTTGTGCGCGACGGGCGGCTGGATTCACAGAACTGGTCGCGCAGATTTCAGGTAAACCAACTGGCGGTCAGTATTGATGGCACTTGCTTCGTCGCGTCCAGCGGCGGGATTTTCCGGCGCGTTGCCGCCCGCTGGGAGCTGCTGGAAATCTCCGACGGACTCGGTCGCGCGTGGGCGTTTCAGGACGTGCTCGGCGTCGCGTTTGATTCGGAGGCTCGGCTGTGGTTCGCAACGAAAGCCGGCGTGGGCTGCCGCATGCCGGAGGGCTGGAAATTTCATGAGGGCAAGGACGGTCTGCCGTGGAACGATTTCACCGGCATCGCAGCCGGACCGGATGGCGACGTGTGGTTTGGCACGCGGCTGGGCGCGATCCGCTGGGATGGGCGCGAGTTTCACTACCGCCAGGGCCCGCGCTGGCTGCCGCACGACGACGTGCACGGCCTCGCCGTCGACGCCCACGGCACCGCGTGGTTCGCCACCGCGGGCGGCGTTGGTGCGATCGGGCGAACGCCGATGACCCTTGCGGCGAAGGCGGAGTTTTATGAGGACGAGATCGAGCGCCACCTGACGCGCACCCCGTTCCGCTATGTGGACGGCGCACCACTCATGGCCGTCGCCGACAAATCCACCGCCCGTCCAACCGACTCCGACAACGACGGCCTGTGGACCGCGATGTATGGCGCCGGGGAGTGCCTCGCCTACGCGGCCACCAAAGATCCGAAGGCCAAGGTCCGCGCGGCCCAGGCCTTTGAGGCGCTGCGCTTTTTGCAGACGGTCACGCAAGGTGGCACCCACGCGCCGCCGAAGGGCTATGTCGCCCGCACAATTCGCCCGGCCGACTGGCCAGATCCCAACATCGGGCGCGTCGCGCGCGACCGCGAGGAGCAGAAACGCGATGCGCTGTGGAAAGTTTACGAGCCGCGCTGGCCGAAGAGCGCCGACGGAAAATGGTTTTGGAAGTCCGACACCAGCAGCGACGAACTCGACGGCCACTATTTCTTTTACCCGCTCTACCATGACTTCGTCGCCGAGACCGCCGCCGAAAAAGCGCGCGTGTGCGAAGTGGTGCGCGACCTCACCGATCATCTCCTCGCGCACGGTTTCACGCTCACCGATCATGACGGCAAGCCGACCCGTTGGGCGGTCTACGGCCCGCAGTTCCTCAATGGCGATCCGCGCTGGTGGGCCGAGCGCGGGCTGAATTCGCTCAGCATTCTCAGCTACCTCGCCGTCGCCGAGCACATCACTGGCGACGCGAAATACGCCGCCGCGGCCCGCGACCTCCTCGACCGCCACGGTTACGCGCAGAACCTGCTCTTCCCGAAAGTGCAGTCCGGCCCCGGCTCGGGCAACCAGTCCGACGACGAGATGGCGTTCATGTGCTTCTACAACCTCCTGCGCTACTCGCAGGACGAGGCGCTGAAGAACATCGTGCGCGCGTCCTTCTACGCCTACTGGCAAAACGAGGCCGCGGAGCGAAACCCGTTTTTCAACTTTGCCTACGCCGCGCGCAGCCGCGGTCAGACGATGACCAACACTTGGGGCGTGTTTCCCGTGGCACCACCCGGTGACTGGCACGCCGACTCGCTCGCGACCCTCCGCGGCTTTCCGCTCGATCGGTTGAACTGGCCGAGCAAGAACTCGCACCGGCTCGACCTCGTGCCGCTCGACGCTGCGCGCGCGCGCGACTTCTACGAACCCGGCAAGCAAGGCCGCGGTCACCGCGTCGATGGCAAGGTGCTGCCCGTCGAGAACCGGCACTTCAACCACTGGAATACCGATCCGTGGCAACTCGACTACGCCGGCCGCGGCAAGCACCTCGCCTCCGGCACCGTCTTCCTGCGGCCCTACTACCTGGGCCTCTACCACGGCTTCATTGCGAAGCCATGAGGAGTTAAGGGCGCCGAAGTTGCGCATGAGCAAGCGCACGTTCAGAGGGGCGGACCGTGAGAGCACCATCCCGCCTGGAACCAGACCATCACCATCGCCAAGGCCGACATCACTGAAACCGCCGTCTCCGCGCTGCCCGCGGCGTTCGAGCCGGTGCGGTCCCAAAGGGAATTCCCGATCTACTCGAATGCCTGCGCGTCCCGGCAAGGTGAGCGGCGCGGGTTTTTGGGCGTGACGCCTTTGCGTGTTTCGCCGACGTTTGCGCCCACCCCATCCCACCCCAACCGCTGCGCGGCCCGCCACCTGCTCTGCCGTCGCATGCGCCCAGCCGTTCCCATGACCCCTCCCGCCACCCATTGCGTGTTTGCGCGCACCCGTCGCACGACCGTCCCGACGATCCTTCTCGTCTTCGCTATTTTGATTTCCGCCTGCGAAACCACCCGCGCCCAAACGGCCAACTCCGCACCCGCGAATACCACCACCGCCAGCGCAGGCGCCGACAAGAGCGTCACCGAGCTCGGAAAATATTTCGTCACGGACGACAAGCTTGCGCCGTTCACCGGCGCCAACGTCGACATCCCGCGCTCCGTCGACGACGTGCAGCCCTACTATTTCTACGACGCCCGCGAGATCGAGTTTTCCGGCGCGACCAACATCGAGGATTTCCTCCGGCAGAACATGACGATGGACACCTCCGCCGCCAGCGAGAGCCAGAACCTGTTCATCGGCGGCAATCCCAGCAGCGTGAACCTCCGCGGCCTCGGCGACGGCCAGACCCTCATCCTGATCAACGGCCGCCGCGCCCCCGCCGGCAACCTCTCGCTCAACGGCGGCGGCTCGCAGGCCAACCTCAATGCCATCCCCATGGCCGCCGTCGACCGCATCGAGATTCTTCCCGCCAGCGCCGGCGCCATCTACGGCGGCAACGCCGTCGGCGGCGTCATCAACGTCATCCTCAAGCGCGATTACACCGGCGGCCAGGTGCGCGGCACCTACCAAAACCCCGACGACACCGATGCGCCCGTCCGCCGTTTCGATTCCAGCTACGGCTTCGCGCTCGAGGGCGGCCGCACGCGCGTGACGCTCAGCACCAGTTACTCCGATCAGAAGCTGCTCGTGCACCAGGATCGGCCGTTCATGAACCGTTACGAAAAGCGGATTTTTCAAAACACCGGCATCGGCACTAACGCCGCCGTGCTGCCCGTCGGCGCCACGCCCAACATTCGCAACGCCACCGCCACTTCGAATCTCATTCTAAAAAATAGCGGCGGCTCCCTCAACTCCCCCGTCACGTTCATCCCCTACGGCATCACGCCGGCCACGTCGTTCGCCGATCTCGCCGCCGGCCTGCGCACCAACGCCGGCCAGTTCAACCAGAACCGCGGCGCCTACAGCCGGCAGTTTCTCGGCGGCTCGCTGGCGGAGTTGGGCCAGGGCCAGCGCACGAAAAGTTTCGGCGCCAACGTGCGGCGCGAAATGAACCCCAACCTCGAGGTGAACGTCGACTTCATGCTCTCCAGCTTCAGCCAGGCGCGCAACGCGAACACCTTTCAGACGCAGGCCGTCGCCGCCGCCGCGCCGAGCAACCCGTTCACCACCGCTGTCAACGTCTGGGCGCCCATTCCCGGCGAGTGGCCGCAATGGGGCGCCAACGTCACGCGCGCCCTCACGATCGGCTTCGTGCAAAAGCTCCCGCGCGGCTGGCGCGCGCAGGGCGACTACACGTGGAACAACACCAGCAACGCGTTCTACGCCCGCCGCGCGGGCAGCACGCTTGCCACCGCCGACATCACCGCCGATCTCAACGCCGGCCGCCTCAATCCGTTTCTCGACACCACGCTCTACCCGTTCGACCTCACGCGCTATCAAGGCGTCTACAGCTTCACCGGCAAAGGCGGCTCCAACAGCGTCGCCTTCCGCGCGGCCGGCCCCGTGTGGCGCCTGCCCGGCGGTGCGCCGCGCGTGAGCCTCGGCCTCGAACACCTCCAGCAGGGCCAGAAGGATTCGATGCGTTACGAGGCGTTCGACAATTTCCCGAACCGCAACACGCAGGTCCAGGGCCTCGGCAAAAGCCAGATCACCAACAGCGTGTTTCTCGAAACGCAGGTGCCCCTCGTCGGCGATGCCAACAAACTGCCGCTCCTGCGCCAGCTCAGCCTCCAACTCGCCGCGCGCACCGAGGACTACGAAGTGCACACCGGCACCGCGCAGATCACCATCCTGCCCAAGCCCGCCGTGACGCCCGTCATCCGCAGCAACAAGGCCAACTACCTCACGACGAAACCCACCGCCGGCCTTTCCTACAAGCCCACCACGTGGCTGCAACTGCGCGCCAGTGTCGGTCGTGGCTTCACGCCGCCGCGCTACTCGCAACTCGTCCTCGACCCCACGCCCTCCGCCGCGCCCGTCAATATCGTCGATCCCAAGCGCGGCGGCGCGCGCACCCCCGTCTTCACCATCGCCGGCGGCAACCCCGATCTCACGCCCGAGGCCTCCGCGACCACCACCGCCGGACTCGTCCTCCAGCCCGAGTCCGGCCTGCTGAAGGGGCTGCGCGTTTCCGTCGACTACAACTTCACCCGCACGCAAGACAACATCGGCACGCTCACCACGCAGCAGATCGTGGACTTCGAGGCGCAATACCCCGACCGCATCGATCGCGCCGCGCCCGTTGCCGGCGATGCGTTCCCCGTCGGCGTCATCGAGACCGTCAACATCAGCCCGCTCAATCTGCTGAAAGCCTACGTCGAGACCTTCGACGTGAAGGCCAACTACCGCCTTCCGACTACGAGCCGCGGCACGCTCCAACTCTCCTCGATCGCCACCTTCGGCAATCACTACAAGCGCAAGACCTCCCTCACCCAGCCCATGATCGAATACGCCAACATCAGCGGCTACCCGCTGAAATTCATGGGCAACACGAGCCTCACGTGGGACTACCAACGCTGGACCGCGCGCTGGACCACGCGCTACTACTGCCGCTACCGCGTGCCCGGCCCGCCCATCTCCGCGATCACCGTGAACGTCCTCCCGCAGGGCGGCGAATTTGTCGCCGCGCAGATCTACTCGGATTTTCTGGTCGGCTACCGCATTCCCGAGCGCGGCCGGGTCGTCGCGCCCGGCTGGCTCGATCGCGCGCTGCCCGGCGTGGAGGTTCAGTTCGGCATCGACAACGTCCTGAAGAAGGTGCCGCCCTACGATTACTACTCGCAGTATAACTACAGCTCCCGCGGTAACCCCCGCCTCCGCGATTTCCGTCTCTCGGTGAAAAAGCCGCTGTAGCGTCGTAGCCGCGGACGAGGTGACGCGACCCGACCCGAGATTTGACGCCCAGGAGTCGGCGGAATTCACAACGTGGCTCGGCAATCCGCGCGGAAGGAACTCGTTTTCGAGGTCGCTTCCGGAATCGCATCCCAAGCCCGAGCACACGACAGTGACGGCGGATGCGGGCGATGCGCGGCACCTCAATCTTTCCGGGAAGAACCAACCTCACTTGCTTCGGATTTTGGCCAAGGGAAAACCAGCGCGCGTGAGCTTGGACGGCCAGGCGGTTCGCGAGGGCGAAGGCTGGCGATTCGATGCGGGCAACCAGCGGCTGATCATCACGACGCGCGACTGCCAGCAGGGGGCCTACGTGATGGCGTGGCGGTGAGACCACGCGTCTTCTGCTCGAGTTCGACCAGCGACACCGGCGCCGGCCCGCTCGCGAAGCGCTGCGGTTCGGCCCGTTCGGCAGGCGCAGGGCTGGCAGCCGTGAGGGCGAGCGCGGATGCCAGAAACAAGAACGGCCTCATGTTGGACATGAGGCCGTCGCACCGCGGATAATTCCGCGGAAAACTGAAATCGTGCGCGCTTACTTCCAGTTCAGCACGAGCCGGGTGAAGTAGCCGGTGTCCATCTTGTCGACACCCTTGCCGGGCTTGCTGTTGTAGTCGTTGTTGACGCCAAGGCGGAGTTTCCAGTTCGGATTGGCGGTCGGCAGCTCGAGGAAGCTCTCATGCGTGAGGCGGAAATTGGAAAAATCGTTGAACGAGGGCACGACCGTCAGCCGGTTGACGAGCGCGGCCGTCTCGAACTTGAGGCTGTGGTTCAGGCCGAAGTCCATACCGGCCGCGTTGACGTCGGCGGTCGCCGGGCTCTTGTAGTTCTCATTGCGGAAAGACAAACCGAGGCGGCCCGTGAGCGTTTGCTTCGGCGCCTTGATGAAGTCGAAGCCGAGACCGAACGCCGCCACATCGTAGAACTGGATGTCCTTGATGCGATCGAAGCCACCTTCATTGCGGAGATACCACGACTTCTGGCCGGCAAAATTGCTTTGGTAGTCGGCGCCGGCCTTGAACTGGTCGGCGGACTTGCGGCCGTCGGTCACCTGGCGGTCGTAGTTGGTGTAGAACACCAGCGTGTCGTGCACGCCCGCGAGCGTGGCGCGCACGCCGGCGGCGGTGCCGAGCTGGCTCTTGTTGCCGGACTTGCCGGCGATATCGACCGCGGCCTCATAGGCCCAACCGCGCTCCAGCGCAGCCACCGCGGGATCCTTGCCACCCGCGGCCCAGGAGGCCGCGACCTTGTCGACGGTGGTGTTTACGGAGCCGTCGGCGCTGGCGATCTGCACGGCGCCGGCCGAGCCGGAAACCTTGCCATCGATCCGGGTGCCACTCGCAAGGCGCACGGCGACGGCAGCGTCGGTGTTGATGGCGGCGACTTCCGACTGCTTGATCGCAATCGTGCCGGCGTAATCAGTGGAGACGGAGACCGTGCCACCGTCGATTTTGGTGACTTTGCCGACGATGCGGGCGCCGCTCTTGGTTTCGACGACGTCAGCCGCGAGGCGAATCGCGCCGACGGCGACGATGCCGAAGGCCAAGGAGGCCCGGAGGAGTGAGGTATGCTTCATGTGGATGGGAGTGAAGGGTTGCTTCGATAAACTTCAGGCACCTTGTGTCAAGTTAATCTAGTGATTTATACCTAGTTTAACTAGGGTGTATGCCTTTATTGGCAAAACGGCTGCTCGACTCGTTGTGCCGGCGCGCTTTCGCTCGCGGCTCCTTCCGCCGCATGACCGTGCCCGTCCAACGCCCCGCCCTGCTCGTCGCCGACCGCTGGCGCGACTACGCGCTGCTCGACGCTGGCGACGGCATGAAACAGGAGCGCTGGGGCGAGTTCACGCTCGTCCGTCCCGACCCGCAGATCATCTGGCCACGAAGTGGTGGTGAGCCCGGTCGAACCACCGCGGCTGCTGGCACCAGCTGGGAAAACTGGGACGGTTTCTACCAACGCAGCGAAACCGGCGGCGGCAAATGGGACTACCGCCGTCCACTTCCCGACTCGTGGCAAATCGGCTACGCGCCGCTCGGCCTCACCTTCAAGATTCGCCCGACCTCCTTCAAGCACACCGGCCTCTTTCCCGAACAGGCGGTTAACTGGGACTGGTTCTCCGCCAAGATCAACGCCGCGAAAAAATCGGGCCGCGAAATCAGCGTGCTGAATCTCTTCGGCTACACCGGCGCCGCGAGCGTCGCCGCCGCGAAGGCCGGTGCGAGCGTGTGCCACGTCGACGCCGCCGAAGGCATGGTGAAGTGGTGCCGCGAAAACGCCGCGCTCAGCGGCCTCGCCGACGCCCCCATCCGCTACCTCGCCGACGACTGCCTGAAATTCGCCCGCCGCGAACTCAAGCGCGGCCGCCGCTACGACGCGATCATCATGGACCCGCCCACCTACGGCCGCGGCGCGACCGGCGAGATGTGGAAACTCGAGGATCACCTCTGGCCGCTGCTCACCGAGTGCCGCGCGCTCCTGAGCGACGCGCCCCTGTTTTTTCTCATCAACGCCTACACCGCGCGCCTCTCGCCGACCGTCGTCGCCAACCTCCTCGCCGAACTGCTCCAGGGCCGCGGCGGCGCCATCACCGCCGGCGAAGTCGGCCTCCCGATCCAGCGCGACCGCAAGATTCTCCCCTGCGGCATTTACGGCCGGTGGGAAGCTTGAGTCTGGCGCCCGGTGCGCGATACTCCGTGCACCGTTGAAGAAGTTTCTTTTTCTCTGCACCGCGCTCGCCGCCGCCGCCACCGAGGTGCTCACACCCGACGTCCTCTCGCCCACCCGGCTGCGCTTCGGTTCCGTCAGCCTTTATTCGGAAAACGACAAATATTTTGCCGGCACCGACGAGCACTACACCAATGGTTTCAAATTCTCCGCGCTTTCCAGCGAACTCACCAACTTCACCGCCGACCCGGTGCCGCGCCTCGTGCAGCATGTCGCACGCACGCTCGACCGCCTCGTGCCGCCCGGCCGCGACTGCAAACTCGGCCTCGCGCTCGGCCAGAATATCTACACGCCCGTCAATATCGCCACCACCGCGCCGCAGCCCGCTGACCGCCCCTACGCCGCGTGGCTCTATGCGGCGGCGGCGTTTCAAGTTTACCAGCCGCCGCGGGTCTTCGCGACCGGACTGCGCGCCATCGCGCGCCTCGACATCCTCGAAGTTTCCGCTGGCCTCGTCGGCCCCGGCGCCCTCGGTCGCCAGGTCCAGAACAACGTCCACTCGCTCCTCGGCATCGCCCACGCGCACGGCTGGCGGAATCAGATTCACAACGAACCCGGGCTGCAACTCGCATTCGAGCGCAAGTGGCGCCTCTCCACGCGGCACGCCCGCGACGACTGGGGTGCCGATTTCATCCCGCACGCGGGCCTGACCGTCGGCAACGTCTTCACTTATGCCACCGCCGGGGCCGAGGTGCGCGCCGGCTGGCAGCTGCCCGCCGACTTCGGCACGAACCTCATCCGCCCCAGTGGCGATTCCAACAGCCGCCGGTCCAACTGGACCGGCTTCGTGTTTTTCGCCTCCGAGGGCCGGGCGATCGCGCGCGACCTCACCCTCGACGGCAACACGTTTCGCGCGAGCCCGCAAATCGACAAGAAACCGTTCGTAGGCGACCTGCTCGGCGGCATCACCCTCGGCACGCGCCACTGGCAACTCTCCTACGCGCAGGCTCTGCGCACGAAGGAATTCAAGGCGCAAATCAAGGCTTCCGTCTTCGGCTCGATCAGCACGACATTCTATTATTAGCCCGGCCTGCCGCGCCGCGTCCTCACCGATACTCCGCCAACTCGAGGATGATGCCGTCGGGATCGAGAAAGTAGACGAGCGTCTTGTCGCCGGCGGCGAATTTCACGACTCCCGCCGGCACGCGCACCGGATCGCTGAACAGCGTCACACCCGCCGCGCGCAACCGTGCCGTCATGCCGGCGATATCGTCGACGCGCAACGCGATATGGCGCAGCCCGAGCGTGTTGGCCCGCGAGTTTTCCGGCCGCGCGACGCCTGCCGGCGCCACGTATTGCAGCAACTCGATCCGCGGCCCGCCGCCCGGCAGTTCGACGAACGCCACGAGTCCCTTCACTCCGCGCAGGCCCACGATCGCCTCGATCCAGTCGCCCTCCATGGTCACATCCTGCGTCTTCGTGAACCCGAGCAGTTCGGTGTAGAATCTCACCGACCGCGCGAGATCGGCGACGACGAGGTTGAGATGATCGATGGCGCGCACCATGCCGGCATGGTGAAAGTTGCGGCGCCCGCCGCAAGGGCGGTTTCCCGCCCCGCCCCGTCCCCTCATCGCTGCTCTGACTTTGTCACTTAATACGTGACAAAGTCGACCCATGCTAGAGGGGGCACACTGAAAAGGTGTCACGTAATACGTGACAAACGATTATTAGCGATCGGTCGGATTCGGCGCTCGGTTGCGTCCGCTATGGTGTTTTCCCGCTTTCCCTCACCCGCTCCGTCCTTCATGCCATCGGTATGTCTCCGCTCGCTTCCGCCTATTACGATCGCTCGCTCGCCCTGCTTGCCACGGCCCGGGAGAAGAACGCGGCGACCATCGCCGCGCTCGCCCCCGTCCTCGGCGCCTCAGTCGCACGCGGCGAGGTCATCCACACGTTTGGCTCCGGCCACAGCGAGATCATCGCCCGCGAAATCGTCGGTCGCGCCGGCGGGCTCGTTTGCATCACCAGCATCAACGACCCCACCGCCGGCTTCATCGAAAATCTCGTCGGCTACGGCACCAAACTCGTCGAGCGCTACGACCGCCAATACGAGCTGCGCACGGGTGAGGCCGTCATCATCATCTCCAACTCGGGCAAGAATTCCGCGCCGATCGAGGTCGCGCTGCACGCCCGGAAGAAGGGCTGTGTGGTCATCGGTCTTTGTTCGCTCGCGATGTCCGCGACGGCGAAGACGGTGCACCCCGGGGGCCAGAACCTGCATGCCCTTTCCGACTACGTGCTCAATAACTGCGGGGTCCCCGGCGATACCGTGATGCAGCTCTCCGACACCATCATGACCGGCCCGACCTCGACGTTCATCGGCGGTTCGCTCCTCAACTGGCTCATGCTGTCGACGATGGAGTGGTTGAGAAACAACGGCCACGAACTCCCGGTCCTCCGCAGCCAGAACATCCCGGGCGCCATCGAGCACAACCGCGCCGTTGGGGCCAAATACAAGCACCGCCTGAGCAAACAGCTCGCGTGAGAAACCCCGGGCCGATTGAGATGTGGAAAGCTGGAATGAGGGGATAATTCCTAACGGTTTGTTTCCACCTTTCCGGCTTTCCACATTCAAACTCCGATGGCTTCCCCCTTCAAAATCGGCGTCGATGGCGGCGGGACCAAGACCGAGTGCATCCTCGTCGATGCCCGCGGTGAGATCGTTGCGCGCCACCTCGCGCCCGGCTGCAACCCCAACGTCGCCGGCCCCGAGCAGGCCCGACTGATCATCACCGATGCACTTTGCGCGCTGCGCGACAAGGCGCGAAGCGCCCACGGCGCGGCCGGCATCGCCGCCTCGCACCTCTACATGTCCGGCAACCGCGCCTTCTGGCGTGAGACCGCGGCGACCCTCCTCGACTTCGGCCGGGTCACGATCGCGGACGATTCCTTGCCTGTGCTCGAACTCGCCACCGACGGCGCACCCGGCCTCGTGTTGCACGCAGGCACCGGTTCCTTCGTCGCGGCGCGCGCCCCCGACGGCTCCGTGCACTATGCCGGCGGGCTCGGCTGGCGGTTCGGCGATCCCGGCAGCGGCTACGAACTCGGCCGCCGCACAATCGCGCGCGCGCTGCTCGAGCTGCAGGGCTGGCAGCCGGCCACGCGGCTCGGCACGCTCGTGCGCGATCACACCCAACTCGGCGACGTCGCCGAGCCCACGGCCATCACCCGCTATTTCTACCACCACGCCGAGCCGAACCACGTGATCGCCGCGCTCGCGCCCGCCGTCTTCCGTCTGGCCAGCGAGGGCGACAACACCGCCCTCGCCCTGGTGGTCGAGTCGGCGGCCGAGCTGCTCGCCCTGGCGACGCGGGTTGCCGCGAAGTTGTTTCCCGACACGCCGCTCGACACCGTGCGCGCGGGTCTCAGCGGCGCCGTGCTCACGCACCCGCTGGTCGTCGCCGCCCTCGTGCCGCGCACGCCGCTGCCACTCACGCCCGTCACCGCTCCGCCGATTGAAGGGGTGCGTCGGCTGCTTGTGCGCTCCTAACACGCGGCCCGGTTTGTCATTTAATAGATGACAAATGGTGACGGCCTTTTCGGGGGTAAGAGCTCGTAACTCCATCTCCTCTTTTTGCGCCTTTTGTGCCTTCTTGTGACCACCCTCATGGTTGCTTCTCCGCTGTCCATCGTTCTCACCGAACCCGACTGGCGTGCGCGCCAACACGCCCATGAGGCACGCGTCCGCGCCTGGACCGATCCGCACCAGACCCGCGCGGCGCGCGGCGAAAAGCATCCGGTCTACGACTTCCTCTTTTCCTACTACGCGTTTCGTGTGGCATGGCTGCGGCGCTGGCACCCGGGACCGGAGGTCGCGCTCGCGGGCGCCGGCGCGCGCGAGTTTCTCCGCTGGCCGGAGTATCGCGAGACGGCCGAAGGAGTGGCCATCGACTGCGCCGCCTTGCCCGCGCACCGGCGGGAATTTGTCGCGTGGCTGCGGGCGCTACTTACCGCGATGCAGACGCGTCCGCCGTTCTTCGGCTGCCATGGCCTGCACGAATGGGCCATGGTTTATCGCCAGACCCCCGACGAAGTGCGGCACAACGCGTGGCCGCGGCGTTACGCGTCGGTCGAACTCGCGCGTATCGTCGAATCGCTGCCGGTGTGCTGCTCGCACTTCGATGCGTTTCGCTTCTTCACCGCGCCCGCCCGTCCGCTCAACCGGCTCCAGCCCGCGCGCGCCGAGGCACCGCAACTCGAGCAACGCGGCTGCCTGCACGCCAACATGGATCTCTACAAATGGGCCTTCAAACTTGCGCCGTTCACGCCCGCCGAGTTCGTGGCCGACTGCTTCGCCCTCGCCCGCGACATTCGCGAAGTGGACATGCGTGCCAGCCCCTATGATTTGCGCTCGCTCGGTTTCGAGCCCATCGCGATCGAGACCGCCGCCGGCCGCGCCGACTACGAGGAATGCCAGCGTGCCTTCACCGCCCGCGGCGAGCCGCTGCGCGCGCGGTTGATCGCCCTGTGCGATCGGCTCCTCACGGCCTGATGCCGCCCGCGGCCTAAAACGCCGCGAAGACCTGCACGCTGTAGAAACGCTCGGTGCCGCCGGGGAGCGTGGCCCGGCGGGTGGCGCACCCAAGGTGCGTGAATTCAGGATTGAGCAGGTTGTCGCGGTGCACTGGCGAATCCATCCATTGGTCGACCAACTCGGCCGCGAGCGCCGCGAGCGACACCGGCGGCGGGCGCGGACCGGTGAACCCCATCGAGATGATGTTTTCCGCGACCAGTTCCGGATGAAGTCCGTGGCGCTGGACCCGCTCGCGCGGGAATCGCTGACCCAGGATCGGGCTGTCGTGACTCGTGTGCATCGACAGCGCCAGGTAAGCGGCCTGATCGTCCGCGGCGGCGTCGAGCTTGGCCAGCGGCTTGAGCGGTGCGCCGCCGTGCAGCGCGCGCATGCGGTTGGTTTCCACCAGCACGGCGGAGGCAATCTCCTTGGCAGTGAAGACCACCAGCACGGGTTGTGCAGTCGAACGCTCGTAAATGAGCTTGAAGCGCGGCGGCGGCACCTGGCCGGAGGCGAAGGCGGTGAGGCCGACCAGCAGGATCAATCCGACCAAGGGAACGCAGCACTTCACGCGACCAATCGTGCACAAGACCCTGGCCGGCCTCAAATTTTTTCTCGGGCCTCCGGTCACGGCCCACGCGCAGCATTGCCTCGGCCCGCGGCGCGCCCCACTTTCGCGCGCATGGACTCGCTTGCGCAGCCCGCCGTTGAATTTCCCCGCACCGCGAAGAAACCCAGCTTCCCGATCAGCGACGATCTGCGCGCCTACCTCCGCCGCTACCGCCGCGAGCGCGAACTGCCCGTCTCCTATGAGCGGCTCCGCCGTTTCCACGAGGCCGTCCCGCTCACCGACGAGACCGGCAAGCCCACGCTCTGGGACACCGTCATCTACGATCCCCAGGAAATGCACGCGCTCAACGAGGACCTGAAGCTCATCTACGCCTTCCTCCGCACCGACGGCGACATGTCCGTCTTCAGCCACCTCTTCGTCGACCGCATCGACTTCTGCACGTTCGGCAACTCCACGCCGTTTCGCATCCGAATTGTCAACGCCTACAACGACAACCAGGACTACTTCTACGTGAAGAAGGCCGACGCGTCGCGCGTCTACGGCCTCGAACTCGAGCACCTGCTCTCGCCCAACCGGCTCAACTTTCTCACCCACGGCACCACGCTCGTGGAGGAGCACATCGTCGGCATCCCCGGCGACATCTTCGTGAGCCGCTGGCTGCAGCAGAGCGAGCTGCGCCCCATCCGCATCGCCAAGGAACTGGTCAAGTTCAACGAGCGCTGCTTCGTCCGGCTGCTCGGCGACATGCGCAGCTACAACTTCGTGGTGCTCCTCACGCCGGACTTCGACGACTGGCAGGTGCGCATCCGCGCGATGGATTTCGACCAGCAGAGCTTCAACGGCCGGAAAAATTTTTACCTCCCGCAGTTCTTCAAGGAGAACGCCCCGTTGGTGCAATACTGCCTCAAGCACCTGCGCCCGGAGACCGCCAACCAATACGTGCGCGAGGAGCACGCCATCATGCACCAGCGCGCGCACCTCGCCTCCGAGCGGCTCGGGCTGCTGCTCCAGGACATGTCGCGCGATCGCATCGCGCCGCGGGAGAAAATCCACGCGCTGCGCGAGGAGCTCGCCGCGCACTTCGGGCGCCGCGACTACCTGCGCTGTGAGACGATGGGCGCGCTCATCCGCCAGAACCTCGAATCGCTCCGCCGCGAAACCGGCCGCGCCATCGTGCCGGAACTCGTGCCGGAATGAGGCCGGCCGGCCCCGGCGTTTGGCCATTGCGGCGCGCGGGTTCCTCGCCGAGTTATTTCGGACACCCCGCCTCCTCATGCGTCACCTCCGCCTGTTTCTCCTTTCCGCCGTTTCTGCTGTTTCTTCTTTCGCGGCGGATGCCGCGCCGCTTCCCGTCACCATTCGGGTCGACGCCGCCAAAACCTATGGCGAGCTGAAGCCCATCTACCGTTTCTTCGGCGCCGACGAGCCGAACTACGCCTACATGAAGGATGGCCGGAAACTCCTGCGCGACATCGGCCGGCTCGGCGAGCCGCAGGAATATTTCCGTGCCCATAGCCTGCTTGTCACCGGCGACGGCACGCCCGCGCTGAAATGGGGCAGCACCAACGCCTACACCGAGGACGCCCTCGGCAACCCGATCTACGACTGGACCATCGTCGACCGCATCTTCGACGCCTATCTCGCCAACGGCGTGAAGCCCTACGCGCAGATCGGCTTCATGCCGAAGGCGCTTTCGACGAAGCCCGAACCCTATCAGCACGAGTGGCGGCCCGGGTTTCCCTACAACGAAATCTACACCGGCTGGGCCTACCCGCCGAAAGACTATGCGAAGTGGGGCGAGCTCGTCTTTCAGTGGGCGAAGCACTGCGTCGCACGCTATGGCGCGAAGGAGGTCGAGTCGTGGTATTGGCAGGTGTGGAACGAAGCCAACATCGCCTACTGGAAAGGCACCGCCGAGGAATTCCACAAACTCCACGACTACGCGATCGATGGCGTGCGGCGCGCGCTGCCGACGGCCCGCGTGGGCGGGCCCGACACCGCGGGTGACGGAGGGAAATTCATGCAGGATTTCCTCGAGCACTGCCTGCGCGGAAAAAACTTCGCCACCGGCGAGACGGGCACGCCACTCGATTTTCTGTCGTTCCACGCGAAAGGCACGACGCCGACCTTTCCCGACGGCCATGTGCGCATGGGCATCGGCGGCCAGCTCAAGACCATCGACACCGCCTTCGCGCGGTTCGCGTCGTTCCCCGAGCTGAAAGGCAAGCCCATCGTCATCGGCGAATCCGATCCGGACGGCTGCGCGGCGTGCCAGGGCGCGCATCTCGGCTACCGCAACACGACGGTGTATTCCAGCTATACCGCGGCGGCGTTCGCGCGGAAGCACCTGCTCGCCGAAAAGCACGGCGTGAACCTCGAGGGCGCCGTCACGTGGGCGTTCGAGTTCGAGGATCAGCCGTATTTCGCCGGCTTCCGCGCGATGGCGAGCAACGGCCTCACGCTGCCCGTGTTCAACGTCCACCGCATGATGGCGAAAATGTCCGGCCAGCGCATCGACGCCGTGAGCAGCGGCGATGTCGGTGTGGAGAACATCATCAAGGCCGGCGTGCGCGCCGCGCCCGACATCGCCGCGCTCGCGAGCCTCGATGTGGAGAAGCGCAAACTTGCCGTGCTTGTCTGGCACTACCACGACGACGACGTGCCCGGCCCGGCCGCTGCCGTCGAACTCTCGCTCGCCGGCCTGCCCGCCGCGGCCACGCAACCGAAGCTCACGCACTACCGCGTCGATGCCACGCACAGCAACGCCTACACGCTCTGGCAATCGCTCGGCTCACCCGTTGCGCCGTCGCGCCCGCAATACGCCCAGCTCGAAGCCGCCGCCCAGCTCGGGCTCCTCGAAAACACGCCCGCCACCGTGGCCGTCGCCGGCGGCGCGGCGACGCTGCGCTTCGCGCTGCCGCGCCAGGCTGTATCGCTGCTGGTGCTCGAATGGTAGAGCCGCGATCGCTTCAATTCGAAATCAATCGGAGGTTTGACCGCGGCCCTACCGGCCCTAGCGTGTGTGCCATGACCGCGACTCAGATCATTCGGGAAATCGAAACCCTGCCACCCGAGGAACAGGCGAAGGTCGTGCAGTTCGCCTACCGGCTCGATGCCGGGCGAAAACTCAGCGGCGGCGAGTTGTCGGCCCTCGCCCAGCGCATGGTTGATTCCCGCGATCCGGCGGAAAGCGCGCTCCTTCGCGCGTCGATTGCCCAAGGCTTCTACGGTGTGACACCGAATGCCTAAAATCCGGCGCCAAAATCTCCCGCCAGCGTTGCTCCAGCATTTGCTCGACCGCATCCAGCAGCGCGAGATTTCCGCCAGCCAGCTCGGTCTGCTGGCGGTCTGGCTCGATCAGAATCCCGAGGTGCCCGCGGGCAAATGGTTCAAGCGTTTTTCTAGCATGACGGTCTGCGGCGAGGGAGAACTTGTCCGGACTTTTCTGACGGGCGTGCAGACGCCGATTGGCGACGAAATCGTGTAACGGTTCGCGCGAGGCTACTGCTTCGGCGCGGTGGGTGTGGGCGCCAGTGTCGTGGGCGCGGCGCCACCGCCCCCAATTCCTTCGCGAGCTTCTCCGCCTCCGCCGGCGTGAGCGTGAAGCCGGGGGAGATGGAGCGCGTCGCGCGGTCGGCGAGGAACCAGCGGCCCCATTCCACGGAGGGCGCGTTGGGCGGTTGTGCGCCACTCACGGTCGCGGTTGGGCGCCGGGAGGCGTCGCTGCCGGCGCGACGGGTGCTTGGTCCGGATCGTCCGGATCGGTGGGATCGGCGGGTTGCGCAGGCGCAGGGGCGGCGGCCGTTGGCGGCTCCGACGCGGCGAATTCGGCCTGGAGTTTCTTCACGTCGGCAGCGGTGACTTTGAGACCCGGCGCGATGGAGCGCGTCGCGCGGTCGGCGAGGAACCAGCGGCCCCACTCGACGAAGAGCCCATCGTCGGGCAGCGCGGCGAGTTCGCGGCGGAGGTCGTCGAAGGCTCGCGGGGCGACGGTCTGCTCGCGAAACACCCCGCGCGCATCCATCTCGCCGCCCGCCACCACGGTCGCGAGTCGCAGCAGCCACTCGGGCACGGGCTCGCGGCCGGATTGCGGCGGCAGCGGCCAGACGACTCCGCCCGCGTCCATGAACCGGTCGCCCGCGAATGCGTTCAGTTGAGCGACGAAAGCCTGCCCGGCCTTGAGCGGCTCGCTGAGCAACTGGCCCGACACCGCGTCCCAGAGGCGCACATCGTTCGTCGTGCGCGCGTAGGTGGCGATCCGCGTGTCGTCCGCGTGGAACATGGCACGCGTGAGGTCGTTGCCGCCCACGAGCGGCTCGGTGAGTGGCGCGCCGGTGGCGACATCCCACACCCGCGTTTCCAATCCGGTAAACGTCAACAGCCGGCGGTTGTCGCGGGAGAACTCCGCGCCGCGCACGAACGTGCGGTGCAAAATCGGTTTCCCGACGGGTTGATACGTGGTCGCATCCCAGACCTGCACCACGCCGTCGGCGCCGCTGGTCGCGATCAGGCGGCTGTCCCAACTGAACGCTGGTCTATTCCCAGCCCCGAGCGAGCCCGCCGGCAATTCCCCGCGCGGTGTGCCGGTGGCGCAATCGAGGATGAGCACGCGACCATCCATCAGCCCGAGCGCCAGTTGCCGGCTGTCGGGCGACATCGCCCCCCTCCACCCACTATCTCCGGTCGGGCTGGCTACGAGCGCACCGGTCGTGGTGTCCCACAGGCGCGCGGTATTGTCCGAGCCGACGCGCAGCAATCGGGTGGAATCGGGCGTGAAGGCAGTGCTCGACAAGCTCTTAAATTCCCCGAGGGGATGCCGGACGATTTCAGTCCCACGCAGATCCCACATTTCCAAGGAACCGCCCCGAGAAAATTGGACGGCGGCGTGTTGACCATTCGGCGAGATATTTCCCCGAAAGATTGGCACCGGGATAGCGCGGGCCTCGCCGACGTTTCGGCCCGTGAGCCGGTCGAGCTTCTGAATCCGGTCGGGATAGATCTCCCACCCGACGGCTGGCCCGGAGGCGGAGGCGTCGGTCCATTGCAGCAGGCTAGTGCGGAAGCGCTGGGGCCCCTCGAAAGCGGCGGCGGCTCCGGGCTCGGCGCGCCAGCGGCGGAGGGCGCGGTCATTCCCGCCCGTGAGCAACTCGCTGCCGTCGGGGGCGACGGCATTGGCCTGCACGTCGCCGGTGCGGATTGGCTCCATCGCGAGCCGGCCGGTCGCCAAATCCCAGAGCCGGGCGATGCCGTCCGCGCTGACGGTGAAAAAGTGGCGGTTGTCCGGCGCGAGCGAGGCCCATGGGCCCACTCCGCCGCTGTGCCGCAGCGAAAACAGGGCCCGGCCGGACGGGACTTCCCAGACGCCGGCGGTGCCGTCATTCGAGGTGGTGATCAACTTTTTCCCATCGGCGGTGAAGATCGCGACGTAGCTCGGCCCGGCATGTGGCAGGCGCGCGCCGACCTCCGCGCCCGTGGTTGCGTCGTGGAGCTGCACACCCCGCTCGCTACACACGGCGATGAGCACACCGTCCGGGCTGAAACACGCTGCGGTGGCCCTGACGGGGGCCGTGTTGGCCCTGGCGTTGTCCCTGGTGGTGGGGCGCGCCTCGATGGTCGTGAGCAACGTTCCATCCGCCACCTGCCAAATCCGCAAGGGGCCGTTGCTCACGGTCGTGAAGCAACGCCCGCCGTCCGCCGAGAAACCAACGGTGTAGAGGAAGGACTCGTGTGGCAGGGTGAATTTCAGCTCGCCCGTCGCGGCGTCCCATAGCCTTGCCTTGCGGTCGTTGTTGCCGGTGAGGAGCCAACGGCCGTCGGGGGAAAATGCGATGGCCGCGGCTCGAAGGTTTTGCTCGTGGCGCAACGGCCCGGCCACGTGCCGGCCGCTCTCCACGTCCCACACGTGCACGTTGGTGGGTCCGTCGAGACCGACGATCGCCAGCCGGCGGCCATCAGGGCTCAGCACGAACGGGCCAAATACTTTCCCCGCATCGATGGTGCGAAGCAGTCGGCCGACCGCCAAATCCCATGATTGAATCAGGCCGGCCCTCGTCATGACCACCGCGTGACGACTGTCTCCGGCATACGCCACCTGCCCGATGCGGTCAGGGAACATCAGCGGCTCGCCCACCGGGGCGGCGAAACTGCGATGCACGAGCGCGGAAATCAGCCGCGGGCCGACGGCACGGTTGGTCGCATCCGAGCGCGCGGCGCGGACGAGATACGCGAGGCCGGCAGGCACCTTTTCCTGCTCGAGGAGCTGCGCGCCGAAAATGAAATCCGTGCGGCTCGACTGCGCGTCCGCCTCGCGCGCGGCCTGCTCGGCCCGGCGCTGGGCCCGAATGCCGAAGAACGCGCCGACGCACAGGCCGGCGACGGCGGTCGCAAGGCCGGCGATGACCCAGCGCTGGCGCTGCGCGCGGCGGCCCGACGCGGCGAGTGCGGCGCGCTGCTGACGCTCGTCGCGGGAGCCCCGGATCACTTCGGCCAGCACGTCGTGCGTCAGCTCCACGCGCTGCACGCCAAGGCGGTCTTCGAGGCGCACGAGCCGGCGGGCGACGAGCGTGTCGATCAGCGGACGCGTGACGCCGGGAGATTCGAGGGCGGTTTCGAGCGCGAGGTTGTCGCGGAAGCCGGACTTCGTGAGGAGCCGATCCTCGACAAACGTGCGTATCGCTTCGGGCAAATCGGCGACACTGCGCTCGTAGAAATCGGTGAGAATTTCGCGGCGGTTGCCGGACACTAGATCGGCGGTGATCTGTGCCTGCCCGAGCGAGCGGCGGCGGTCGTTGAGCTCGCGGCAGATTACGGAGAGGAGGGGCGGCTCGACATCGAGCTCGGCGAGCCGCTCGGCGGAACCGCCGCGCGCGCCGGCCACAAACTCCACGATGGCACGCGCCACCTCGGCGGTCACGAGCGCGCCGCCGGGCTTGAGGACGGCTTCCAACGCCTGGGTGCCCGTCATGCGGGCGAGCCTCATGCGTTTCTGCATCAGCGCCGGCATGATCGTCTTCAACGTTTCCAAGTCCGGCAGAAAATCCTCCCGCAGCGAAATGATCACGCGGTAGTCGGTGCGCCCGAAATCGAACGACTCCATTTCCTCCGACGACTGGTCGAGGCGCGCGACGAGTTGCGCGGAAGGCCGGTTCTCGACGAGCTCCGCCAGCTCACGAATGAATGCCAACGCGCGCTCGCGGCGCTCGCCCCGGGCCGCGCCAAGCGTGAACAGCTCCTCGAACTGATCGAAGACGAGCACCGGCACGACACCGAGCCCGTCGCGGTCGATCAGCCGGTCGTCGCGATGGTGAAAAAATTCCCAGAGCGTCTCGCCCGGCTTCGTGCTGTCCGGCTTGGTCCACTTGCCCCACTTCGCGGTTTCGAGGCGGACCATTGCCTTGATCTGCTCGGTGGGCGACGGCGCGGCGTCACTGTGATCGAGCCGAATGTAAATCGGGCAAAACCCATCCGTGCGCAGCCGCGGAAACACGCCGGCTTGAAGGATGGAGGATTTGCCGAGACCCGACTGGCCGAAGAGGACGACCAGCGGCCGCCGCTCGGCGAGCTGCGTGAGGTCGATGATTTCCTCGTCGCGCCCATGAAAGTAAGCGCGCTGATCCTCGGTAAACGTCGCGAGGCCCGGCCACGGATTGTCGCGGTCGATGGCGGAGGAGGACGTTGGGGAAACTTCAGACATCGGAGC
>Ga0163199_1000598_pt1 | contig 22730 bp, 19 predicted proteins | sample PL_2010_150m_FD_113537 | JGI IMG/M metagenome (GOLD analysis project Ga0163199, IMG submission 113537) | Freshwater microbial communities from Powell Lake, British Columbia, Canada to study Microbial Dark Matter (Phase II) - PL_2010_150m | ecosystem: Environmental > Aquatic > Freshwater > Lake ...
CCATTTTTGAAAGATCTTCCGTGGTGGTTTTTTGGTCTAAAATATATTTTTGGATACGATCAGGCTTCAGTATCTCAAAAAGAAATAATTCTTTTGATAAAAGCTGACATTCTTCCAACTTTAAGGGAAAGATTTTTAAGACCGAAGGCACAAACCACATTACAGAACACATTAGAGAAGCAGAGGAACGATATGGAGAAATATAAAGAGCAATCCAAGAACAAAGAAGACGATAAAAAATAGTATTAGAACAAATTATTTTAATGCGGTTAGTTATCTTACCGTCAAGCAATTAACAACAGCTCTTCATTCCGTTTTAATACTCATTAAATCGGAAGGTAAAATCACGTAATGAAGCTTAACTATAGATTTATATTGATTGCTTTTCTTATCGTTCTTGTCATGTCCATTGCTTCAACTTTTGTTTTTTATTCATTAACTGGAAAAGTTTTAACTCAGCAACAGTCAAAAATTGTTTTAAATTCTACTAATGATTTTGCATTTGCATTCCAAAACGAACAAGTAAAATTGGAAGAGGATTTTCGTCTAATCTCTTCCTTCGTTAATTCTTTTAATAAAATAAATCTAGATTCAACTTCAATAGATTTTTGTTTTACACTTGTTAATGATTCTCTTATTAACAATCGGGAATTCAAAGTAAAATCCGGCTCATATCTTAATATTAGATCCTCATCATTTAGACAATTTTTTTCCGATAATCCAAATGTAATTCTTAAATACGCACAATTTCCTAACGGCAAAACTGTTTATTATGGAAATCAAATTTCGTCCAAGTATTTAAATCGGATCTCTCAAAAAATACGCGCTGAAATTGCTTTGGTAATTAATAATTCTCCGGATGAGATCTCCAATCCGGGAAAAAATCAAGTTCATCTTTTAATGATAATAAATGCAGCAAGGAATTTAAAATACCGTAATAGTTTTGATTTATTTACTGCCGAGTTGGACAATGCAGATTTCACAGCCGCACTATTTATTCCAAAATCTATTCTAACTCCAGGTGCAAAAATTAATTTTATTGTTTTTAATGTTTATAAAGAAGGTGTTGAATTCCGGGACACATTAAGATTAGTAATGTTGCTTGTTGTAATTGCAGGAAGTGCTATAACCTTTATTGTTGTTTGGGTTTTTACTGCTAAGCTTAGAGAACAGGTCTCTCTATTAAGCCAGGCAGCAGAAATCACAGGAAAGGGAAATCTTGATCACCGCGTCCCGATTCTTACAAAAGATGAAGTCGGTAAGTTCGGCGAAACATTCAACCACATGCTTGATGAATTAGTCCGGAATAAAAGAGCTGAAAAAGAATATTCTGAATTCTTAACGCTCATTAATCAAAACCCAACTTTAATTGAAATATCCGATGCTTCACTTTCTAAAATAATTAAGTCAACCGGATTAACATTTGGTGTACTATATCTTGTTGAGCAAAAATCTTTAAGATTAATATCGTCATTTGGAATCAGTAAAAAATTTATTGAATTAAAACAAGATGTGAGTATATATAGTAATGCGATTGAGAAGAAAGAAAAAGTTGAATTCCGGTTCAACGATAACTTCCCCGAAATAAAAACTGGTATAGCTTCTATAAAGATTAAGTATTTAATGATATACCCGATTATTTATAACAAAGAGACAATTGGAGTACTTGAATTAGCTGCAGAGTCCGACCCGCATACAGATGTTCGTAATTATATTGATAATATTCATGAACAGCTTGCAGTTGGAATTATCAATGCAAAATCTTTTGAACAGCTTGAAAATTTTATTGGTGAATTGAAAAAACTCAATGAAGAATATCAAAAGCAGAACAAACAGATCATAAAGCAAAACGATGAATTGAAAGGGCTTCACGAGCAATTAAAAGACAAAGCTGATGAAATTGAACGACAGAGAATCAAAGCAGTTGAATTAACAAAAGTGAAATCCGAATTTTTAGCTAGTATGTCTCATGAACTCCGAACGCCTTTAATTTCTATTCTTGGATTAACAGAATTATTGATTAAAGATAGTTCTGTTGTTATAAAAGCTAAGGACCGCTTGAATATAGTTCATCGAAACGGGAAAAAATTGCTTTCTTTAATTACTAATATTTTGGAATTCTCAAAATTTGAGTCCGGCAAAATTGAAGTTAAGAAAGAAAGCTTTTTGTTGAATGATATACTTGAAGAAATTTATCCGAATATTCAACAAATCACATCAGAAAAAAATATTGAGTTTAATTTTGATGTTGAGAGAAATTCTAATGTTCTTCTTAATACTGATAAGAGTAAGCTGGAGCAGATTCTAATTAACTTATTGGTAAATGCAGTTAAGTTTACCGATAAAGGATCTGTCCGACTTAGTATTAAACTAATCAATGGAACTGATATCGAGTTCAGTGTAACTGATACAGGCATAGGCATCTCTGATGAAAACAAGAAAATTATTTTTAGCGAGTTTAGACAGGTAGACAGCAGCACATCCAGAAAATATGGCGGTGCAGGTTTAGGTCTTGCTATCTGTAAAAAATATGTTGAACTGCTTGGAGGAACACTTTCTCTTCAAAGCGAATCCGGAAATGGTTCACGATTTTATTTTATGTTACCTGATACCGTACTCGATGTTGTTGAAGTTCAAGAGCATCAATTTTTAACTTTAACTGATCCAGAAAAAGAAAGACAACTAACAAAATCCATACTCATAATTAACGATAATATTGATACGCAAAAGCTAATTGGTGATTATTTGGCTTCTTATGATTATGATGTTATTATAACTTCAAACACTGATGACGGGTTACGTTTGGCGAAAGAAAAGTTACCTTATGCAGTTATATTTAACCCATTTATAAATGAAGGTAATCTCTGGACTTTTATTCCTGCCATGAAAAACTACGGATCAACACGACACATACCGATAGTTCTTACAATAATTGTAGAAGAAGAAAAAGTCGGATGGGAACCAGAAATCTTTGATTTCATTATTGATAAAATTAATTACAATGAGTTTAAGGAATTGATATCTAAGGTTGAATCGCATTTTGAAAAAAATATTCGCAAGATTATTTTTATTGATACCCATCATGATGAATTTGAAACACTCAAAAAATCTTTTGGAGATGCTTTTGATATTGCTATTATTTCTACTTCAGCAAATGTTGGTGAGCGAATTCAAAAGGAAAAATCGCATCTTGTTATAATAGATATTGCTTCTTTTATGGAGCAATCATTACAAATGATTTATGAAATTTCTCAAGACAGACTTTTAAAAAATGTTCAGATTATTTTAAAAGTACCAAAAGTATTAACTCACGACCAGATAAATAAATTGAATAATAAGTTTAAGGAAATAGCATTAATAGTTAAATCACACCCGTTGGATGTGTTGAAAGTATTACGCGACAGATTAAAGATTGATGACGATATTACAAATAGAAAAAATAATCTTATTGAAGAAACGAATCCAAATGAACAAACAAATTATTATCTGAAGAATGAGAGCAGCAGAGATTCGAAACCAACCGTCTTAATTGTTGATGATGATAACGATGCACTTTTTACTATAGGTGAGTTCGTTAAGGAAATGAATTGCAATACCATATTTGCGCATAATGGAATGGAATGTTTATTAACATTGAATCATATTGAACCGGATTTAATATTTTTAGATATAATGATGCCGCAGATGGATGGATTTGAAACAATAAAACAAATACGTAATGAAAAAAGATTTGAAAATATTCCTGTAATTGCACTAACAGCCTATGCAATGCTTGATAATAAAGAGGTTATTGAAAAAAATGGTTTTAATGATCTCGTAACAAAACCGATAAACTCACAAGTACTTGCCTCTAAATTAAAAAAATATTTAAAAGCTAAAGTTGGTTAACCGCCAATGAAAAAAATTCTGATCATTGATGATAGTCCCGATAGCGTCTTTTTACTTCAAGACAGACTGGAGCGTGAAGGTTTTGAAATTGCAAAAGCTTATAATGGTGAAATGGGAATTCAGAAAGCGGTTGATGAAAAACCGGATCTAATACTTTTAGATATTATGATGCCTGATATTTCCGGTTATGACGTCTGTAAAACTTTGTCTTCTAAAGATGAGACAAAACTTATTCCAATAATTTTATTAACCGCTTTGACAGAAGCAGACAATTTAAAACAAGGATTGCAGTCTGGCGCTTTCGATTATATCAAGAAACCTTTTAACCGCATTGAATTAATTGCACGAATAAATTCAGCGCTTAGATTCAGTGAGACAAATAAATTTCTTATTGAAATAGAAAAGATTAAAACATTTGCTGCAACAGTTGTAACTGCAAATCACGAGATAAAACAACCTTTAACATTGATAAATCTTTCAACTGCAGCTATCCGCAGAGAAATTTCTAAAACAAATTATTCATCCGAAAACATCTTAAAGAGAATTGAATTTATTGAGAATGCAACAAGAGATATTATTTATGTTCTTGATAAGCTTGGTTCTATTAAAAAACCGGTAATCACGCCTTACGTTAACGATCTTAATATAATTGATTTGAAGTCAGAAGAGAAAAAAGACCTACCCAATTAATTCTTTTACTAAAGAATGCAATTCCTCAAAGTTGTACGGCTTGTTGATAATTTTACTTATAAAATTGTTGGGAAGAGTTTCATCAAATTCAGAAGGTGAACCTGAAGCAAGAACAATTGGTAAAATGTAACCTGCTTTATTCATTTCATGCAAGCATGTTAGTCCATCCATCTCAGGCATCTTTTTATCAATGATCAGCAGATCTGGCGTTCTCACTTTAAGTATTTCCAAAACTTCAATTCCATTTGATGCAGTAAGTATTGAGTAATCATAAGATTGTAAAAGTTCTGTAAGAAGTTCGCGAAGTATATCTTCATCTTCTGCAAGCAAAATTGTTTTTCCGCTTTGTGCAGGTTTGTCATGCAGTATCGGTGCAGAATTTAATGTGATAGTAAATTCAGAACCTTTGCTTACTTCACTTGAAACGGAAATAGTTCCATTATAATCTTCAATAATCTCTTTAACGATAGATAATCCAACGCCGGAAATTTTATTTTTATTTTTAGTTGAATAGTCTTCATTGAATACTTGAGAAAGAAACTGCTCTTCGATACCGCTTCCGTTGTCGTTTATGATAATTTGAACCTTATCTTCGTTTTCTAAATTGCATGTTTTAATTCTTATTAATCCTTTCTCTCTTATTGCTTCAATTGAATTAGTTACGAGATTTAAGATTACCCGATAAAAATCAGAATACTTGCCGTTTACTTGTTTAAGGTTTTTTTCAAGAGAAAGTTGAAAATCAATTTTGTCTTTTTGTTGTAATGTATATGAACGGACTATATCTGCGATAATCGAATTTAAATTAATTTTTCGCTGGGTAATTTTATTTGATGTATTGCCGAATGTATCATCAATCATCTCTGATGCTAGATAAGTTCCGCTTTCAATGTTATTCAGAATAGGAAGGATAGAATCAATATTAGCAACTTTTCTTTTAAGAAGGTCTATACTGTTTAGTATACGAGTGAAAATATTATTAAGATCATGCGCAAGATGTTTTACAGAGGAATCTTGTTTCATTCTATTTAAGATTGAACTTTAGAATTTTTGAATAGAGTGTCTTTTGGCTAATATCTAAAGCGCGGGCTGTATTTTCGCGGTTCCAATTATGATGTTCTAAAGCCCGCTTAACATGAATTTTTTCCAATTCATCCATAGTTAGAAGAGTGCCATCATCTTTTACAAAGTTGGCAAAATCAAAATCTTCTTTAGGCACGTTCAAATCTTTAGATTGAATTGTATCGCTTTCGGAAAATATTATTGCCCGCTCAATTATATGTTCCAGCTCTCTAACATTACCGGGGAAGTTATAACGCTGCAAATCATTTTTAGCATCGGTAGAAAGTTTTTTGATCGAACGAACCGGTGATTTCTTCTGAAGAAAATATTCTGAAAGCAAAAGCACGTCTCCTTCGCGTTCACGCAACGGAGGAATTGTTAATGTGATAACATTTAGTCTAAATAACAGATCGCGGCGAAAATTTTTCTTTTCCGCTTCTTCCATTAAATTTTTATTTGTTGCACCAATAACACGGACAGAAGAATTCAAATTTACTACTCCTCCTACTCTTCTGAATTCTCCATTCTCAAGAAATCGTAAAAGTTTAGGCTGTAAGGCTAAACTTAATTCACCAATCTCATCAAGAAAAAGTGTGCCTCCGTGTGCGATTTCGACCAATCCTTGTTTAGAAGATTTTGCATCAGTGAAAGCCCCCTTTTCATAACCGAAAAGTTCGCTCTCTATTAGCTGATCCGGAAGAGATGCACAATTGATAGCGACAAATGGTTTATCAGCATGATTGGAATGTTTATGAATAAATTCTGCGAATAATTCTTTTCCGGTTCCGGTTTCACCTTCAAGCAAAATATTGGAATCAGATTTTGCCGCACGTTCTGCCAAACGATTAATTTTTTTTATTACATCACTCTCTCCAATAATTGTATTAGAAGGGAGCTGACTAATTTTTGATGTAAGTATTTTATTTTTAATCAGCAGATCTTTATGATCAAGTGCGCGTTCAATAATTACACAAAGTTGACCGAACTCGTATGGTTTAGTAATGAAATCATACGCACCTTGCTTAATGCAGTCAATAGCTGTTCGCATATCTGACTTTGCGGTTAAAACAATTACTTGTAATGAAGGATGATTTTCTTTGGCATAACCTAAAACTTTTTCTCCATGAACCTCGCGCATTTCAAGATCGAGTAGAAGAATATCATAGAAACGTTTCTTCAAATTTTCGATGGCATCTTTTCCATCATAAACAACATCTACCGAGTACCCTTCGTTTACCAATTCTTCTTTTAAAAGGTAACAAAGAGTTTCATCGTCATCGGCAATTAAAATTCTTGAGTCTTTCATATGTGGTAAATTTTACTTGTGTTTCAATATATAAAAAAAGAGTGAGAAAAATAATTTTTTAGTGTGCGAATAAGTTGCTTTGGAATTTAAAGGGGAGAGGTTTATATTTACGCCCGCAATTTTAATGGTGAGGGCGCGTAGCTCAGTGGTAGAGCAACACCCTTTTAAGGTGAAGGTCGGTGGTTCGAGCCCACCCGTGCTCACAAAAAAGCTCAATTTCATTCAAGGAACTGGATTTTTTTGATAAAAAACGATTTATATATTGACAAAACTGTATAACGATTATACTTTTACTTTTAAGATGGTAAACACAAATAATATATTAAGCAATAATTGGTGGTGGAGAAATAATTCTTTGCCATCCTAATGCTTTAAATAAAAATTAACAACAAGCCGTGGATGGTAGAAACGTTCACGGCTTTTTTATATCCGGCCGTGAATTTCCATTCAGAGGCTTTTTCTTTTTAAACCAAAGGAGGTTCACATGTCAAGCAGTAAAATAGTTTTTCTCGATCAAACCAAAATGCCAACTCACTATTACAATATTTTGGCAGATATTTCTGTACCAATGAATCCGCCGCTTCATCCAGGTACAAAACAACCAGTTGGTCCGCAGGATCTATCCGCTATATTTCCGATGGAGTTGATCAAACAAGAAGTAACACTAGAACGCTTTATAGAAATTCCGGATGAGGTTCGTGATCTTTATAAACTTAGCAGACCAACTCCCTTAATACGTGCGACTAATCTTGAAAAAGCATTGCAGACGCCTGCAAAAATATTTTTTAAATACGAAGGTGCTAATCCAACAGGAAGCCATAAAACAAATACATCATATGCCCAAGCATATTATAACAAGCAGGTAGGAATAAAAAAACTTGTAACTGAAACCGGAGCGGGACAGTGGGGAAGCGCTCTTGCAATGGCTTGTAAACATTTTGGAATGGAATGCGAAGTGTTTATGGTGAAAGTGAGCTATAATCAAAAACCGTATCGCAAAACATTTATGAAATTATTTGGCGCCGAAGTTCATGCAAGTCCATCAATTCTAACTAATGCAGGACGAAATGTTTTGAACAAAGATCCCGAATCACCGGGTTCTCTGGGAATTGCTATAAGTGAAGCAATTGAAATGGCGGTTCAGCGTGATGATACAAATTACAGCTTGGGGAGTGTGTTGAATCATGTATTGCTTCATCAAACAATTATTGGTGAGGAAGCGCGGATACAAATGGAAATGTTTGATGAATATCCCGATATAGTTATTGGTTGTGTAGGCGGCGGAAGTAACTTTGCCGGAATTGCATTTCCTTTTCTGCGGGATAAACTTACGGGCGTAAATAAAAATCTTAAAGTGATTGCTGTTGAACCGGCATCTTGTCCCTCACTTACAAAAGGTAATTATGAATATGATTTCGGCGATGAAGCAGGAATGACACCGCTTCTAAAAATGTACACGCTCGGTCATAACTTCATTCCGCCTAAAATACACGCGGGCGGATTGCGATACCATGGTACAGCACCTTCTGTCTCGTTGTTGTATAATATCGGGGCTATTAATGCAAATGCTTATGAGCAGATGGAAGTCTTTCAAGCAGCACAGTTATTTGCTCAGACAGAAGGAATTGTTCCTGCACCTGAAAGTTCTCATGCAATTAAGGAAACAATCGTTCAAGCATTGCGTTGTAAAGAAACAGGAGAAAGAAAAACAATTCTATTTAATTTATCAGGACATGGATTTTTAGATTTAGGTTCTTACGAAATGTTTTTGGAGAATCAGCTTGAGAATTATTCTGGCGAGACAATTTGCGCAAAGGTTGCAGTAGGATAATAATCCAGTAGAGACTGGATAACTTGTCCCGACTTGTCGTGATATCCCGTCTCTACATTACTTTCCACACATACAATATTTTTTGATATTTTGAGTTAGTGAATTCAATCATACAAATATTTTTAGGAAGTCTTCTACTTAGCTTGGTTCACGCTACAATACCAAGTCACTGGCTTCCGTTAATTGCAATCGGCAAAGCTGAGAAGTGGACCGACAAAGAAACGTTGACTGTAACTGCAATAACCGGGGCTTCACATACAATTAGCACTGTTATTATCGGAATTATTGTTGGCTTGGTCGGTTACAAATTATCTGAGTCTTATCATTATATTACTCATTATGTTGCGCCGACAATTTTAATAATTCTTGGCATTATCTATTTCTATTTGGAATACCGGCACAGTTTAATAAAGACAGCGCATCACCATCATCATATTCACATTGATGAAATTATTGAAAAACGAAAGAGTAAAAGATCAATTGTGCTAACACTAAGTATAGCAATGTTCTTCTCTCCGTGTTTGGAAATTGAAGTATATTATTTCACAGCAAGCCGTTTAGGCTGGTTGGGAATTGGAATTGTTTCTGTAGTTTATTTTTTTGTTACAGTTCTTGGAATGATGTTTCTTGTGCACTTTGCTTCGAAGGGTGTTCGTAAACTGAACTGGCATTTTTTAGAACATCACGATAAACTGATTAGCGGAATAGTTTTGATAATTGTTGGCGTGCTGGCGTTTTTTGTGGAGTATTAAATACTACTTTTATTTAGCTGTCATTCTGAGCGAAGCGAAGAATCTGAAACAAATAATTCAAGACTCTTCACTTCGTTCAGAGTGACAAAATTAGTTTATCCCTATTTCTCTCAACAAATTATCTGCGCCACCAATCTTATCCATGACCCATAAAACATAACGTATATCAACGCCTATTGAGCGACTATAAGATTCATTCCAAGCAAAATCATTTATTGTTGCTTCATACGCACGGTCGAAATTAACTCCCACCAAATTTCCATAAGCATCCAAAACCGGACTGCCGGAATTTCCGCCAGTTGTATCCATATCGTAAAGCATTGCAACAGGAAGTTTGCCAGTTTTCTTACTTACATATTTTCCAAAATCTTTTTTATCATAAACCGCTCGCAATTTATCCGGGATAACAAAATCATCACCACCCGTTGCAGCTTTTTCAATTACTCCATCTATGGAAGTAAACGGTTCCATAAAAACCGCATCTGCCGGATTATAACCTTTGATATATCCGTATGTGAGTCTAAGCGTACTGTTTGCATCAGGAATGAAACCTACCTGTCCGGCAGGCATGTTAGTTTTTTTCCATAGCATTTTTACATCAACAAGGTCACCGTAAAGTTTGTTAAGCTTGCCTTCAATCTTTTGGTTTTCTTTATCATTAGCCTGGTTTTGCATTCTAATTTTTTTGGTGAAAATAAAAAGAGGATCTTGTAAAGCGGCAATCTCTTCCGGTTTCTTTGTAAGGAGTGAATTAAAATATTCTTTATCACGGATTTTCGAGCCGATAATATTATTGCTAATAAAAGTTTGAAAAGCTTCTTCGGGATTTACACCGTTGCCTTCTAATATCTCATCAACTGCCATTATTCGTGAGGAGTTTTTGAATCCATTTGCATCCATAAACATTTTCATCAGCATTGTCTCTTCAAAGTCGGCATTGTAATTCTGTTTTGCGTTTTCTATAGAAGTTAGAGTTTGTTTGATATTTTTCTCCTGGTAAGCTGTTCTTCTTTCAGCATCAGGTTTTAGCATATCTTCAGTATAATTTAATACAAATGTTGAAAGTGAATCTGTTGTAGAGAATTTGTTCAACTGCCTCAGCCATAAATTTGTTTGTGCATTTTGATTAACTTTCTCGAATACAATTCTGATCTCTTCTAAAAGATTTCCATATTTTGCCTTCAGTGCCGATTCTGAATTTATAAATAGCTGAAGCTGCTTTTCTTCTTCTTGTTTTTGTGCAACAAGATTAATCTTCTTCAAACCTTTAATCTTACCTTGATAATTTTTCATTGTGTTAGCCAAACCTTTTATGCGGTTAGAAAAAGCAAGTGTAAGTTCTTTATTTCCTGCACTAAGTTCTTGCATCGTTTCTATTGCATACTGGTTAAGATCAGAAATGTATGGGAGTAAATAATCCTGTTGATATTTCATATACTGTGCAGGACGATTACGAAATGTTCTGCCTGGATAACCGAGTTGAAAAACAAAATCTCCTTCTTCAACGCCATTAGGATTTATTTTTAAGAAATTTTTTGGTTTAAAAGGAACATTATCTTTTGAATAAGTAGCTGCTTTACCATCTGGTGCAACGTAGGCACGCATGAGTGAGAAATCACCAGTGTGTCTGGGCCAAACCCAGTTATCGGTTTCACTGCCAAAATTACCTATTGATTGAGGTGGTGCGTACACAAGACGGACATCGCGAATCACTCTATACTTGAACAAAACGTATGTCTTGCCGGCAAACATTTCGGAAACTTCTGCAACGATAGATTCTTTCTCATTTGCGGCAGCGTCTGAAAGTTCTTTTATTTTTTGTGCGATGACTCTTGTGCGCTCTACTGGATCAGTTACATTTTGAATGGCACCGAGAATTATATCTGAAACATCCTGATATGATTCAGTAATTTTGCAAGTTCCTCCTTGCGATGGAATTTCTTCAGCAAGTGTCTTTGCAAGAAAACCATTTTCAAGATAATTATTCTCAACTGTACTGGCTCTTGTAATAGCGCCAAATGCACAATGATGATTAGTTATAATCAAGCCATTATCGGATATGAACGATCCGGTACATCCGCCAAGACTTACAAGTGCATCAACAAGACTAACTCCATTAGGATTATAAACTTCTTTAGAATCAATTTTTAATCCGGCTTTTTGAAGATCTATTTTACTGATCTCACTTAAAGGATACATTCCTTCTTCCGGCGAAACCGGAATCATTCCAAGTATGAAAGAAAGCAAAACGAACGAGGAAAATAATTTGATCGGTTTAAGCAGCGTAAAATAATTTGTCATATTAACTCCGCCATAAAGTTAATTTAAAAATAATATTAAGCTGAAGAATAAAGAAACAAGAATAAAAAACTGTTAAACTATTTATAGTTTCTTCAATTGGATCACATGTAATCATCAAAGGGCTCACCTATATTTTTGGAACAGATGTGGGGAATAATATTTTAATTGAACATTCTATTCTTTTAAGAAAAAAAATATCCAAGCCGAATGGTGTAAAAGCGGACTATTATAATGTAAAATATATTTTACGGAAGCTGAAGGATTGGATGCAATACAAGATTTATAAAATGAAAAAGGCAACCCGAGACTGAATTGCCTTTCCGAATAATTCTTAATTACAAAAATTATTTAGCTGCAGATAATTTATTGACGTGTTTTGTAAGAGCAGATTTTTTTCTGGCAACAGTGTTTTTATGCATTCTGCCTTTTGATGCTGTTTTATCTAGAAATGCAACTGCTTCTTTCAAAGATTCCTGTGCTTTTGCCGTGTCTTTTAGGTCGAACACTTTTTTAACAAGCGTTTTAATTTTTGTTAAGGCTGCTTTGTTTCTCTCTGCTCGTTTTTTTGTTGATCTAACTCTTTTTTTAGCTGATTTGTGATGCGCCATTAATAAAACCTTATTTTGTTGAAAATCAGGTCTAAATATAGCACTCAAGGTTTAACAAATCAAACTTAGAGTTGATTTACTTTTTTCTCAAACATAGTGTTATTATCTTTGAGCACTTTAAGGATGAATTAGATCATTTATGCTCAAGATCAACGAAATATATTACTCTATCCAAGGGGAAAGCTCTAAAGCCGGACTGCCGTGCGTCTTTGTTAGATTAACGTACTGTAACCTCCGGTGCTCTTACTGCGATACCGAATATGCATTCTACGATGGGAATGAAATGACTATTGATACAATTATTGATCAAGTAAAAAAAGATAATTGCAAATTAGTTGAGATTACAGGCGGCGAACCCTTATTCCAAGATGAATGTTTTGAGTTGATGAAACAGCTTTGTGATGAAGGATTTGATGTTATGCTTGAAACCGGCGGAAGCTTACCGATTCAAAATGTAGATAAACGCGTAATGATAATTTTAGATTTGAAATGTCCATCAAGTAAAATGATGAAAAAAAATCTGTACGAAAATTTGGATTATATAAAACAATCCGATGAAATAAAATTTGTAATTGGTACGCTTGAAGATTATGAATGGACAAAAGAAATCATTGGCAAATATAATTTGGTTAAAAAATGTTCAATTTTATTTTCTGCAGTTTTCAGCTTACTAGAACCCGCAAAACTTGTAGAATGGATTTTAAAAGATAATTTAGAAGTACGATTTCAATTACAAGCACATAAATTTATTTGGGAACCAAGCAAAAAAGGTGTTTAATGAAAATTGCGAAAGAGTTTACATGGGAGATGGGACATCGTCTTTCGTTTCATACCGGTAAGTGTAAAAATCTTCACGGACATTCCTACAAATGTATGGTTGAATTAACAGGCGATCCGGATAAAAACGGAATGGTAATGGATTATTATGATTTGAAAAAAGTAGTTGAACCGATTCTCGACGAGTTAGATCATGCCTTTATGGTTTGCAAGAAAGATACTGAAATGATTGAAGTCCTTGAGAAATTAAACTCGCGTAAAGTAGTTGTTGATTTTGAAACTACGGCAGAAAATATTTGTGTTTATTTGCTTAATAAAATTAAATCAGCAAAATTTCCACAAAACATTTATTCGATCAAAGTTCGTGTACTGGAAACTGAAAACAGTTATGCGCAAGAAGAAACAAAAATTTGATTTTGTGTTACATATAATATTATTAAATTAAGAGTGCAATAGGATTGTAATGGAATTAGTGTTTGAATGGAATAGAGAAAAAGAGAGAATAAATTTCCAAAAACATGGTATTACATTTAATGAAGCTAAGAGTGTTTTTTATGATCCATTAGCAAGAATTTTTGATGATGTAATTCATTCCGTAGATGAAAGTAGAGAAATCATAATAGGTCATTCGTTTACTAAAAAATTATTGCTGGTTGTTTATGTAGAGCGAAAACAAAATCAAATAAGAATCATAAGTGCAAGACAGGCAACAAAAAAAGAGAAAAAAGATTATGAAGAAAACAAGAACAAATACTGAGTTAAAAGTTTCTGAAATGCTAAGCGAATATAACTTAGATTACAGTGGATCAAAACCTAATCGGTTTGCAAAAACTGAAAAACAAGTTGTAGTCCAAATTGACGAAGATGTTGCAAAAGTATTTTCTTCATCAGAAGATGTTAACAATGCGCTCCGTACACTTATTCGTATTTATCCTAAAAAAAGAAGAAAATCAAAAATCAATTCTTAAACTTCTTTACTTCCTCTAAAATCTTTGGTAAGATTTCTCCCGCTTTTCCAAACCAAGAATAATCAGTATAGCGTGATAATTCTGTTGGTTCAATATTAATTTCAACCAAATAAGAGCCGGCTCTCTTTGCGCTTATTGGAATATGCGCTGCGGGATAAACAACCGCGCTTGTTCCAACAACAAAACAAATATCACTCCACTCGGCAGCTTTTTCTCCTCCGCTAAATTCATCTTGAGGTAACATCTCGCCAAACCAAACTACATCCGGACGAATAAGTCCGCCGCACTTTTTACATTTTGGTACGGTGTTAGTTGTTTCGAGTTCCGGAGAATTATAAAAAGTGTGGCACTCAATACAGAAATTTCTTTCAATGTTTCCGTGCAATTCAAATATTTTTGTTGAACCGGCACGTCTATGCAGATTATCTATGTTTTGTGTAACGACTGATACTTCATAAAATTTTTCTAATTCTGCAATTGCAGTATGTCCTGCATTCGGTAGAGCATTGTTAACAATATTTCTTCTATGTTGATACCATTCCCAGACCAGATCGGGATTGCGAATGAATGCATCAAAGTTAGCAAGTTCTTCCGGTTTCATCTTGTTCCAGATTCCATCTTTACCGCGGAATGTTGAGATGCCACTCTCTGCAGAGATTCCCGCACCTGTGAAGAACACAATTTTTTTCCCGTCTTTGAGTTTGTCTAGAAATTCTTTTTTGAAATACATGATGGAAATGTTAATTCACTCTATTCCCGACTTATCGGGAGAAGAGTCTTATAAACAAAGGTTTTAGATTCTTCGCCCTCCGCCAACGGCGGAGGACTCAGAATGACAATCATAAAATAAATTATTCGTTCTTAATATCGTTCAAAGTTTTCTTTGCTTCGGCTAATCTCTTTTCATCTTCTTGATGCTGGAATTGACAAGTAAGTGCCTTATTCAACATCTCGCGTGCAGTTTTGTAATCATCTTCGCGGATTAATGAATTAGCATAATCAACATAGAACATCATATAGCCGGGATAAATCTCTATAGCTTTCTTGTATTCTGTAAGAGCGATTTCATTATCAGCCCAGCCAAGACCAAGTATAGCTCTTGCCGGTTTCCATTTTTCACTTGTCTTTGCGTGCGTTCTTGCTAAAACATAATGAGCAACACCCTGAATAAAATTTCCATCGTTACCTAATTGAATTGCTTTTTCAACATCAGCTCTAACGCTGTTAACAACTCCGGCAACAGAAAATACACCTTTGAACAAAGCGATCTTTCCGTTTGCGATTGCTTTACGTAAGAAACCAACAGACTGATCGGGTTTTTGTTTGATAGCTTTTTCCGCATAATCTAATGCCTTTTGAAAAACAGCAAGCTGCGCATCTTCTTGTTCGCCTGTACTTTTCGGCATCTTATCTGCAATGTCTACGTATGTGCGGGAAAGACGCCAGAGCACATCAAAATTATTTGCATCAGCTTTTTCTGCATTTTGCAGAACTTCCAGGGCTTTTTCATTATTAAATTGTTTATAATATTTTTCTGCATCTTCAACCGCTTGATCTACTGATTGAGCTATTGTTTTTGAAAATGCAACTGATAAAGCGAGGAATAGAAAAAGAATAAGCTTGTTTTGTTTTTTCATGTTGCTGTTCCTCTGTTGGTTTAAGAATTTGTAATTATGAATAATTATCTTCATCCGGTATGTATAAAGCAGTATTGGCAAGTGGAAGGAATCTAGTCCATCTTCCGCCTTTGTTTCTATCTGCTTCGATTGCTTTCTTATATGCATTTGTTTTAGCGCTTAATTCATCTGCCTGGTAAAGTACTATTGCTTCAAGAGTGCGCGGTTCCACCGGAGATGCAAATTCCAATTTACCCTGATGACTAAGAATCAAATGGATTAATTGATCTTTCAAATCTTTGGGAAAATTTTGAATTGTTGCCGCTGCTTTTTCAACTTCTAAAGCACCAATCATAATATGCCCGATCAATTTTCCTTTGTCTGAATAATCAAAAACGGAATCGTATGTAAGTTCTTCTGTTTTACCAAAGTCATGAAGAAGTGCACCTGTAATTAAGAGATCTCTTTTTAATTCCGGATGAACAGTACACATCAATTCGCAGATTCTAATTATTTCTAAAGTGTGTTCTAACAATCCGTGAATATAAGCATGATGCCATCCTTTTCCGGCAGGAGCCTTTGAATATTTTTCAAGCTTATCATCAGTTAATATTACTTTTATTAACTGATTGAGAAACGGATTCTTAATTGATGTTATAACTTGATCTAATTCATTAAACATTTCAGAAAGTGATCTTTGAGATTTAGGAAGAAAATCTTCGGGCTTAACATTATCACTTTCTTTTGCAGGACTAATTTTCCCGATCTTAATCTGCATTGCACCTTTAAAATCTTCTATTTGTCCCGTAACTTTTACTACGGTACCTTCTTTTAATTTTTTTGAATATTCCTCAGCATTATCCCAAACTTTTGATGGGAGAGCCAAAGACTTATCGCGCAGTTCAAGATTTAGAAATAGTTTACCATTGACGGAAGTTTTGACTTCACTTTTGGTGACAATAAGAAACATTGTAAAATCATCACCGATGGATAAATCATTAAGTTCTTTTTGATCAAGCATAATACATCATAAAATGGGTATGTAAATGTGATTCAATTTACTAAAAAATAATCTGATCTGCTTGAAGCATGTAATGATGGAAGAATTACTTTTCAAGAATTTTGAAACCGCTTTCTTTCGGCAGTAGTACCATAATCGAGCGATGTATTAGATCAATAGAGACTGCAAGCCATTTATCTTCTTGTGTTCCTGTTACAACTCCAATAACGCTATTCGAGTATAAGAAAATTCTTAGTATAAACATTCTCTTATCATTTGGATGAACTTATTATTATCTACGGGCTTTGTAATAATTCTATCAACACCTAGCTTATTATATTTTTTTGATATATCATCATTTAGTTTTGCCGATATAACAATAACCGGGACTGTTCTATTAGATTCTTTTTTCTGAATAGCTTCCACTAATTGTATTCCATTCATTAACTGCATATCGTGATCTGTAATAATAATAGCAGGAATAAGATCATGGTATAATCCAATTGCTTGATAACCGTTATCGGCAAATTTAACTTCAAAATTCGGTAACGCTTGCTCAATAATATTTTTGTAAAGTGTACGTACTTCTTTGTCGTCCTCAACTAAAAGAATGATATTTTTAGATTCGGTTACGGTGAAATGGAATTCACTTCCTTCACCTATTTGTGTGTAAAACCAAATCTGTCCGCCATGTTTATCAATAATTTCTTTTACAAGAGTTAAACCCAGTCCGTTTCCTCTTTCGCCCGTAGTACCAACAAGAGAAAATTTTTGATCTATCTTAAAAAGTTTTGTTTGATTCTCTTCGGCAATTCCTAAACCTTCATCCCGTATAACTATTTCAATCATTCCTTCCTTAAAGCGGCTTGAAGAAACCAACACTTCTTTACCTTCGGGTGTAAACTTGATTGCGTTGCTTGTTAAATTATAAACAGCTTGGCTTATAAGACGCTCATCAGCATTGATATTTAAGTCGGTAGGAATATCAATTTTTACATCAATATTTTTTCGAACAGCATCGCCTGTTAAAGGAGTGATTGCATTGGAGATCAGAGTTTTAACATTTAAGCGGACAGGATCAATTTTAATTCTTCCGGTTTGCAAACGCGACCAATCAAGTAAACAGTTGATTAATTCAAGTTGACTTTTCGATGCATCATAAATGTAACGCAGATATTCATTCTTTTCGTCTTCAGTTAGATCTTGTTCGTTAAGAAGAATTTCTGAAAATCCCAGCAGAGTAGTAAACGGAGCGCGTAAATCGTGAGAAATAATAGAAATGAATTTATCTTTAGTTGTATTAAGTTCTTTTAGTGCATCGTGCGATTTCTGCAGTTCGTTCTCATTGATTCTTATGTCAGTGATATTTTGAACAACACTTTTAACTGCAAGTATTGTAGAACTTTTTGTTGCTCTCTCTACATTGATTAATTCCTTTAACCAAATTTCTCTACCATCTTTATGTTTGATTTTATAGATAAGATCAAGTGTATTGAGTTTATCATTATCATAAAATTCCACTAGCTCTTTAGTTATTCTTGGCTTATCGTCAGAGGTAATTAATGAATAATGATTTTCTGGTAATTTTTTTATTTCGGAAGGTAAATATCCGGTAACAATTTGTACGGAATCAGAAACAAAGTTTTCATTAGAACCGTTGAAATACTTAACGGTAAAGAATAAACCGTTAAGGCCTTTGTTAAAGTTTTCTAATGTCTTTAAATCAATCTTACCTGACTCCATTCCTCTCGCAATTCGATGAGTACTAAATCAAATATAATAAAATAAACTTTAATCAAGAACCCAACCTTAACATTCAAATAATTTTTACCAGAGATAAGAATCATTGAGCACTCGTCGTTGGGATTGCAGCTTTCGATTTGAGTAAGTATAGAATTCAATATTATTTCTCAAAAAAGAATATGCTATTCTTCTTCCTTAGAAGATTTGGTCGGAATATTCAACTCATCCATCTTTCTGTACAGTGATGAAAGACCGATCTCTAAAGCTTTAGCAGCTTCATCTTTATTGTAGTCGAACTTTCTAATTGTCTTAAGAATATGTTCATGTTCAAAATCTCTTAGCGCATCTTTTAAGGAATCCGGATATCCAAGCTGAGTATTTCCTTTAATGTGTTCTGCTAGGTCGTTAACTGTTAGATATTCTTTCCCGGCAAAAATAATAGCCCGTTCAATTACATTTTCCAATTCACGAACACCTCCGCGCCAGTCATGATACGAAAGCACTTTCATTGTTTCATTATCAACACCAAGAATTTTTTTACCCATTTCATTACAATATTTTTCAATAAAATGATTGACAAGAAGCGGGATATCTTCTTTACGGTCGTTGAGAGTCGGGAGTTTTATTTCAACTACATTTAAGCGGTAAAAAAGATCTTCTCTAAACTCTCCGGCTTTTGTTTTTTCAAAGAGGTCTTGGTTTGTTGCAGCAATAATTCTAACATCCGTACTAACGGATTTGATTCCTCCAACAGGAATGAATTCTTTGTCTTCAATTGCGCGTAAGAGTTTTACTTGCAGATTAAGAGGCAGTTCTCCAATCTCATCTAAGAACAGCGTTCCGCCATCGGCAACTTTAAAAAGCCCAAGTTTATCATCTGTTGCCCCAGTGAATGCACCTTTTTTATGCCCGAAGAGTTCACTCTCTATTAAGTTTTCAGAAATGGCTCCACAGTTTATTGGAAGAAATATTTTTTCTTTTCTGCTACTATTATGATGAATTGCCTTTGCAACAAGTTCTTTACCGGTACCGCTCTTACCAAAGATTAACACATTAGAATTTGTAGGCGCTACACGTTTAATTAATTCAAAAACTTTTTTCATCGGCTCACTTCTACCGATTAAATTAGTAAACCCGGTATCGAGTGATATTCTTTGACGTAAAGATTTATTTTCTGCAGCAAGTTTCTTAAACTCAATCAGCCGTTTTACACGTATAATCACATCATCAAACTCGACCGGTTTGATTAAATAATCATACGCGCCTTGACGGAGGGAATCAATCGCAGTTTTAACAGATGCATAAGCTGTCATTATAATAAAAAATGTTTCAGGTGATATTTTGGAAGCGGATTCTAATAACTGCATTCCATCCATTCGGGGCATTTTAATATCTGTAATTACAACATCGTAAACATCTTCTTGAAGTCTTTGAAGTGCGTCTTCGCCGTCGCTTGCAACTGTTGTAGAATATCCTTCATCATCTAAAACTAATTTGAGTGAATCGCGTATTGGTTTTTCATCATCAACAATTAAAATTTTTGCCGGCATTATTTCTCCGTCAGTTGTTATGAATGGGAAGAGCTATTGTAAATGTACTTCCTTCGTTTAACTTACTTTTAACTTTTATTTCACCGTTAAATTTTTTTATTATTCCGTAACTAACGGAAAGACCAAGCCCGGTGCCTTTACCGACTTCTTTGGTTGTGAAGAACGGATCAAATATTTTTTCTAATGTTGCTTCATCCATACCGCATCCGTCATCGCTTAGTTCAATATAAATATTCTTTAAGTCGAAATTCGATTTTACAGTGATAATTCCGTTGCCGTTAATTGCATCAAGTGCATTTATCAGAATGTTTACAAACACCTGAAGAAGCTGGTCTGCGGCTATATTTACATTAGGAAGATTTTTTTTCAAATCAGTTTCAAAATTAACTTTACGAACCCGCTTGTCATATTTTACAATTCCTAACGCAGTTTTAATAACATCGGTAACATCTTGATCTGATGTTTCATAACTGGGCGGACGGGAGAAATCCACTAACTCTCGAACAATCTTTGTGATGCGGTCAATGTTCTCTTTTATATTAACAAATTGTTCGTTCATAAATGAATCTTGACTTTTCCGCTGTAGTATTTGTACAAGAGAAGAAATTGAAGTTAACGGATTTCCAATTTCATGGGCAACGCCGGCGGCAATCTGTCCTATAACCGCTAATTTTTCCGATTGATCAATTTGTGCTTGAAGACGCTTGAACTCAGTATGATCTTTAATAATAACAGAACGTCCGGCATACTCATTTTTTTTATTTGGTAATCTTGATACACTTAATCGCACACTTATAATATCACCGCTCTTAGTCTTTCTTTCGGTTTCCAGAATTAAAGATTGCCCGTTTCTTTTAACTTCATTTTGAATTCTATAGAGTTCATCTACATATTTATTTCCTACAGGTAAAAGTAATGAAGAGGGTTTTCCAATAACTTCACTTTCAGAAAATCCGAATATTTTTTCAGCACCTTTGTTCCATGAAATAAAAATCTCGTTATCATCAACCATCATTATAGCCTGGTCCGAAGTGTATAATATATTTGTTAGATATAGATTACTCAGCTCAAGTTTGGATGCAAGACGGTCACGGTCGCCTTCCAACTCTTTCATTTTTGTCTCTTGATGCAGCATACCGTAACGTGCATAGATCTTTTCAAGCAACTCATCAAAAAAGCCAAGTAAAATTACCGGATCGGTATTTTCTGCTTTATCTTTTTCAATACAATTGAGCACAGCAAATCTGCCGCAACTAAAGAGCTGGCTGACTTCTAAAAGATTTAAATTGGAATTTGAGAATAGCGTATAAATATCAATCAAGTACTGATCAGCCGAACTGTAATCACCGGTTTCCATTACATCTAAAATCGTATTAAGACTATTTTCAACAAAAGTATGAATTTGCGTTTCTGCAAGCTTACTGTTGGTTTGAATAAGTTGTGCCGTCCAATTTTCAATTATGGCTGTAAAATGTTTTTTTATGAGTTTGGTTAATAACTTTTTCATATATCCTAAAAATTATACTTAACAGATCAGATGAAATGAGGTGAGCCCTCAATTAAATCGCACGAAAAATAATGAAAGTGGCTCTATAAAGAAAGATGATTAGTTTATATAATAGCACGCATCAATTTTTATGGAACAGAAAAAATCAGTTTATGTATAAGAAACAGTTTGATTATCTTTGAACAAACAGAGAGAGGTATATTATGAAAAAAGTTATTTATACTTTTATTGCCGCTTTAATTATTTCACAGACTTTGTTTGCCGCAGATAATATTTTAGTTAAACCGTCTCTCTCGAACGTTAAGATTTTTTTGAGAGGTGCTCAATTAAGTTATTCTGCAAGTGTTAAAGTTGATAAAGGTTTTAATGATATTGTTTTTACCGGATTGGCATCTAACATTGATAGAAACAGCATTAATGTTTCGGCAAAAGGAGACGCAATCATTATGTCGGTTGTCCAACGCTTCGACTATTTACGCATCGCGGAAAAAACTCCTCAGATAAAAATGCTGGAAGATTCACTCGAATCACAGAATAAATCTTTAGCATTCAATCAAAATGAAATTGATGTTCTGAAATCTGAAATTGAATTAATTCTGGCTAATAAAAATATTGGGAATGAAAAAGTAGGCGTTTCTGTTACGGAGTTACAAAAAATGGCTGAGTTCTACCGGAAGCGTCTTCCGGAAATTAAAAATAAAATATTCGATCTAGCTTTGAGTGCAAAAAAAATCCAGAAGAATATTGAACGGATACAAAATCAATTGAATGAACTGAACAATCAATTAAACAAACCAACTAATGAAATTGTAGTTACAGTTTCAGGTAAAACTTCCGGCACTGTTGATATTGATCTTTCTTATTTGATTTATGATGCCGGATGGCAACCAGCTTACGATGTTAGAGTTGATAAAATTAATTCCCCCGCACAATTGAGTTACAAGGCAAATGTTTGGCAAAACAGCGGATTAGATTGGAAAAATATTGAAATCGTTCTTTCCACCAGAAATCCAAATGTAAATAACAATAAGCCGGAACTTTATCCTTGGTTCATAGATTTTATGCGTCCGGTTGCATATCGTGAAATGATGAAAGCCGGTGTTGTTTCAAATTCAGTTGCTTCACAGGTAC
>Ga0163199_1000600_pt1 | contig 22681 bp, 19 predicted proteins | sample PL_2010_150m_FD_113537 | JGI IMG/M metagenome (GOLD analysis project Ga0163199, IMG submission 113537) | Freshwater microbial communities from Powell Lake, British Columbia, Canada to study Microbial Dark Matter (Phase II) - PL_2010_150m | ecosystem: Environmental > Aquatic > Freshwater > Lake ...
AAGGAATTCAGGTGCTTAGCGTAAAATTCGTCCTCACCTAATGGGTAACCCGGCATAATTTTCTAACCTCTTGTTCTTCCTCCGCGTCCTTTGCGTCCTCAGCGGTGAACTGCGGCTATTAGGTTTATTCTGTCACTGCCTTCGGATGGCGCTGGTGCCAGCGCTCTATCCCGCGTTCCACCAGCGAATACACCGACGGCACCACCACCAGCGTGAGCAGGGTGGAGGTGATCATTCCGCCGATCACCGCGACCGCCAGCGGGCCGTTGGTTTCCGAACCGGCGCCCAAGCCCAGCGCGGCGGGCAGCAGCGCCAGAATCACCGTAAGCGAGGTCATCAGCACCGGCCTCATGCGTATCGGGCAGGCATCGCGCAAGGCTTCGTCGATGCCTTTGCCTTGTTCGCGCCGCTGGTTGGTCAAATCCACCAGCAGGATGGAGTTTTTCGCCACCAGACCGATCAGCAGCACCATGCCTATCATCGAGTAGATGTTCAGGGTATGGCCGGTGAGCCACAGCGCCATCACGCCGCCGATAATCGCCAGCGGCTGCGCCAGCATGATGATGAAGGGCTGGATGAAGGAATTGAACTGGCTCGCCAGCACCATGTAGAGCAGCACCATCGCCAAGGAAAAGGCGAAGATCATGTAGCCCACGGTTTTGCCGAATTCCTCCGCCTGACCGATCATTTTGACGCTATAGCCGAGCGGCATGATACTGGCCGCTGCTTCCTTGACCTTGGTTACCGCGTCGCCCAACGGGATGGTGGGCGACGCGTAGAAGGTGGCGGCATATTGCAGGTCGAAGCGGCCTATCACCGCCGCGCCGAGGATCTGTTTGACCCCGGTCACGCTGTCGAGACGCACCAGTTTGCCGTCGCGGCTGCGCAGGTAGATTTTGTTCAGGTCGGAAAGCTGGTTGAATTCGCCGTCCTTGGCCTTGAGGCGGATGTCGTAACGCTGGCCGTCGCCCGGCTCGTCGTTGTATTTGGCGATGTCCACGCCGCCGGAAAGCACGTTGAGCGCCAGCGCCACATCCTGGGTGGTCAGCCCGGCGGCGGCGATGCGGGTGCGGTCGGGGACGAGCGACAGCTGCGGCAGATCGAGCTGCAAATCCAGATCCATGCGCCCCATGCCCGGCTCCGCCGTGAGTTTCTGTTGCATCTGTTGCGACAGGCGTCCGATTTCCGCCAGGTTGGGGCCGCTCACCACGAATTGCAGCGGCTCGCCGCGTTGCCCGCCGACCATCGGGTAGGGCGCGGCGAAGGCGCGCGCGCCGGGTAGTTGCGCCAGTTCCTTGCGCAGCACCGGGATCAAGTCCTGCTGCCTGACGCTGCGCTCGCCGCGCGGCGCCATGCGCGCCACCACCGTCGCCTGGTTGACCTGGCCGGCGCTGCCCAGCCCGATCAGCGCGAATTCGGTGACGATCTCCTTGTGGCGGAAGAGCATTTCCTCGACCATCCGCAAGCGGCTGTCGGTGTAGTCTATGCTGGAGCCGAGCGGGGTGCGGATGTAGACCAGGAAGCGCCCCTCGTCCTCTTCCGGCACGAAGGTCTTGCCGACGTTGGCGAAGAAATAGCTGCTGGAGACCACCGTCACCAAGGTCAAAAACACCACTTTCCAGCGATGCCGCAACGCCTTGTCCAGCAGGTAGCGGTAAAGGTTGTCCATGCCGCGGAAAAACCGGTCGAGCGCGTAATACACCCGTCCGTGCTGCTTGGAAACTTGCAGGTAACGCGAGCACAGCATCGGCGTCAGCGTGAGGGAGACGAACAGCGACACCAGCACGCCGAACGTCACCACCACCGCGAAGGATTTGAAAAATTGGCCGATGATGCCGCCGAGGAAGATCACCGGGGCGAAAATCGACACCAGCGACAAGGTGGCGGCGATCACCGCGAACACCACTTCGCGGCTGCCGTTGATCGCCGCGGCGACCGGATCGGGGTCGATTTCCTCGCGGTGGCGGTAGATGTTTTGGCTTTGGCCGCCCGCCTGCGCGGGCTTAACATTCGCTGCGCTCATGTTAGCCTCCGCCGAAACATTCATCGCCTGATGGCGATAAATGTTTTCCAGCACCACGATGGCGTCGTCCACCACCACGCCGATCAGCAGCAGCAATGCGAGCATGGTCAGCGAATTGAGGGTGAAGCCGGCGAAGTAGATCACCGCCACCGCGCCGAGCAGCGAAACCGGGATCGCGGTGGCGATGATCAGGGTCGAGCGCACGCTACGCAGGAACAGCCAGACGATCAGCGAGGCCAGCAGCGTGCCTTCGACCAGGTGCTCCTTGAGCGAATTGACGATTTCCTGGATGAACACCGCATCGTTGGAGACGATATCCAACGTCATGCCGGGCGGCAGTTGCGGGATGATCTCGTTTTCCAGGCGCTGCTTGATCGCCTCGACGATGGCGACGGTGTTGGTATTGGCCACCTTGACGACGCCCAGGCCGATGGTGGTTTTGCCCATGAACCGCGCGAGCTGGCGGTAATCGGCCAGCCCGTCCTCGATTTCCGCCACATCCTTGAGGCGCACCGGCGCACCGTCGCGGTAGGCCACCACCATTTTTTCCAGTTCGTCGAGACGATGGAATTCCAGGTCGAGCTTGATCAGGTTTTCGGTGGCCTGGCCGACCAGGAAGCCGCCGGCCACCTGGACATGCTCGTTGGCGAAGGCGCTGGTCAAATCCTGGGCGGTGACCTGGAAAGCCGCCATTTTCTTCGGCAGCAGGTTGACCCGGATGGTGCGGTCGCGCCGTCCGCCCAAGCGCACTTCGCCGACGCCGTCGATGGTTTCCAGGCGCTTCTTGATCACATTGACCGCGTGCTGGTTGAGTTGCTGCTGGGTGCGGTCGCCGCGCAAGGCCAGCCACATGATCGGCATCGCGTTGGTTTCCACCTTGGACACCACCGGCGGGTCGGCGTCCTTGGGCAGGCGCCGCAGCACCTGGTTGACCTTGGACTGCACTTCGTTGAAGGCCACGTCGACTTTCTTGTCCAGGCTGAAGGTAATGTTGATCACCGACACCCCGGGCGAAGAGCTGGACTGGATGTGCTCGATGCCGGGTACGCTATTGACCGAGGTTTCCAGCACGTTGGTGATGCTCGAATCGACGATGTCCGGGTTGGCGCCCTTGAGCGCGGTGGAAATCGAGATCACCGGAAACTCGATGTAGGGGAAGCGATCCATGCCGATGCGCTGGTAACTGATCAGGCCGAACAGCACCAGCACGGCGGACATCATGAACGCCAGCACGTGGCGCTTGATCGAGAGTTCGGGTAGGGTCATGGTGGAATCTTTTTATCCTAAGTCGGGCAAGCCGGAACCAAAAAAGCTTTTACCGCAGAGGCGCTGAGACGCAGAGAAAGGCAGGCTTTCCTAGGTTCACTTTGCGTTGGGTTGCTCTGCGTCTCTGCGTCTCTGCGGTTAATGTCTTTAACGTTTATCACGGTTTTTTCTGTGCGTTGGCGTCTTTCACCGTCACCGCCGCCTTGTCGGTAAGGAATCCGGCGCCGTCCAGCGCCACGGTTTCTCCCGCGGCGATGCCTTCGAGGATTTCCACCAGGCCGTTGTTCTTGCTGCCGGTCTTGACGATGCGCTGTTGCGCCTTGCCGTCCGCCACCACGTAAACTACCGCGCCGGCAGGGCGCAATACCACGCTGATTTCGGGTACGGTCACCGCGTTGGCATGGGTTTCTACCACGACTTCGCCGTCCACCGAGGCGCCCGGCTTCCAGTCGCCGGGATTTTTCACTTCGACGATGGCATCGAAGGAGCGGCTGGTTCCGCCCACCTGCGGACGCAGTTGCGCGATCTTGCCTTCCACCGTCTTGCCCGGCGCGGTGGGCGTGGACAACAGCACGCGCTGGCCGGGCTGGATGCGCGATGCAGTGCTTTCAGGGAAGGGCAAGCGCACGCGCAAGGCTGCGCTGGTGGCAATCTGGAACACTGGCTTGCCCAACTCGATCCAGTCGCCCTCGGAAACCAGGCGCTGCTCGATGCGTCCAGTCACCGGCGCCACAATCCGCGTGCGAACCAGGTTCTTGGCGGCGCGCACGTTTTGTTCGTAGGCGGCCACGTTCTGCGCTTCGGCACTCTCCAGTTGGGTGGGCGAAATGAATCCCTTGGCAGCCAGATCGCGGTAACGTTCGGTCAGGCGTTGCTGGGTAGCCGCTTGCGCTTCCTGCTTCTTGGCGTCGGAGGCGTAGTCGCTGGCGTCGATCTCCGCCAGTACCTGGCCTTTCTGCACCGCATCGCCGATTTCCGCCCTGATCCTGACGATACGACCGGCCACTTCCGCACCCACTTTGGGTGCGGTGGCGCTGTCGGCATCGCCCACTGCGCGCTCGGTGATCGGCACGTCGCGCGCCTGCGCCTGGGTGACGGTAATGATCGCCGCCGCCGGGCCGCCGGGCTTTTTCTCCTCGGCTTGCTTGGCGCAGCCGGCCAGCAGCCCGGCGCTCAACAGGAGTATCGTCAATCGAGTGTGGTTTTTCATCGCTTCATCCAGGATCAGGATTATTTCGGGGTTATGCCGTGCATCAGGATATCCACCAGCAGCTTGCTGTATGCGGCGGGATCGGCGGACAAATGTTTTACGTCGGGCAGATGGGGCGATACTTGGCGCATCTGGAAAAAAAACATATCGGCGCCGATCAATAAAGCCGCCACCATCCCGGCATCGACTTCGGCGCGCAGTTCGCCGCGCTCCTGGCCGTTGCGCATGATCGCCACCAGGCGGGCGAAATTGTCGCCGAACACTTGCTCGGCCAGTTCCTGGCAGCGCTGCGGATCGTTCTCGATTACTTCGCGCAGGATCAGGCGGGAGGTTTGTTGGTTTTCCAGCAGGTGTGCCAGGTGCGCGCGGGCAAAATGGTGCAAGCGCTCGGCGAACGTGCCGCTGGTGCCTTCCAGGTTATCCATCAGCGGACTGGAGCGGCGGCAGGCGTCGCGCATCGCCGCCAGATAGAGCGCATCCTTCGAGTTGAAGTGATGGAAGATGTTGGCCTTGCTGACCCCCGCCAATTCCGCCACCGCGTTCATCGAAACCGCGTCGAAACCCGATTCGGCAAACAGCTTTTCCGCGGCGGCGAGAATTCTTTCGGTCGCATCGCCGCCGGTCTGCGACGATGTCTGGGCAAGGGTTTTGGACACGCATTCTCCATCGTGAAGCCAAGGATAAGCGGGCAAGATAGCACTGACTGACCGGTCGGTCAACGCGCGCTCAGTGCGCTTTAGCGGGCAAACCAACGGCGGGACTGGTCGCCCATGATCCGACCGCTCATATCCTGTCCGACCAGACCCTAGAGCTTGATATTCAAGCGGATATAGTAATAGGCGCCGTTGTAGCCGAACGGGGTGCTCTGCGGGTACTGCATGACCCCATTGCCGCTGGTGAAAGCCTGGCCGGTTATGCCCCACTTGTCGGGCATGGCGTTCAATATATTCTCCCCCCCGACGGCGATCTCGATATTTTTGCTCAGCTGAAAAGCCAAATCCAGGTCTGCCGTCCATTCCGCGCCGAACTCGGTACCTACGTAACTATAACTGCCGAACCGGTTCAGGTTCAGCGTGGTGCGATACTTGCCGGTCTCGTATTGGGTCCACAGCTTGAGTGCGTCGCGCGGTTGAACGCTCTCGATCCAGGCTCGCGTCGCATCGTTGATGACGGCAGTTTGAGTTTGATTGCCGAGGATGGAGGCCAGCGGGTAGATGTCGGTGATCTTGGTCCTGTCGGTATGGTAGGAAAGCAGGGTTTTGATCTTGCCGCCCCGGTCGAAGTTGTGCTTGAAATTTAGGCGCAGATCCACGCCCTGGGTCCGGGTGGCGATAGCATTGGTGAAATAACGCGCGTACTGGACGCCGTAGCGTTCAAGTATCGCCCTGACTTGCTCGGAAACGGTTTGGGAAATGTTCCCGGTGATCATGATCCGGTCGTCGATCGCCGTGTCGAAATAGTCCGCGCTCAGCGAGAGCTTGCTGGTCGGCTGATAGACCACGCCCAAGCTGTGGTGAAGCGACGTTTCCGGCTTGAGCGGCTGGGCGCCGAGCGCGATGGCGACCGGGTGATGGACGCCGAAGGTACCGGCTTGAATGATCCGGTCGGTTTCGTATTGCGCCGAAACGGTCGCGGTGTAATAGGACTGGGACAGCGAGGGCGCGCGGAAACCCGTGCTCGAACTGGCCCGCACCAGGAAATCCTCATGCGGGCGGTAGGCCAGCACCAGCTTCTTGTCCAGGTTGTCGCCGAAATCGCTGTAGTTTTCATATCGGGCAGCGCCTTCGATGGTCAGGGCGCGGGAGAACTCGTATTTGGCATCGAGATAGAGGGCGCGGTTGTCGCGTTTGGCATCGACCTCGTTTTGCGGCTGAAAGCCGGGGAATCCTTGCGCGCCGGCAATGTTGCTGGCGCTGCCCAGCTTGTACGACGCCTCGTCGCCGCGTTTGATGCGATAGCCTTCCTGGCGATATTCCGCCCCGCCCGCAAGATTGAGCTTGCCGATTTGTTTTACCAGATCCAGATTGAGCACGTCCTGCGTATAGGAAGTCGCGCCACCGTCGAAGGAAGTCGGGGATGCGTTGCCGAGCGAGTCGTTATGGGAGTTCGCCACGTAGAAGTGGAAATCGTTGTTGCCGTGGGTATAGCTCAAGTCCCAGCGGACATTCGCCGCAGTAACGCCCTTGGCCCCGAAGCTGGCCGAATAGTCGTCGATCCGCGGCTCTATCAGCGGCAGGAAGCCGTTGGGGTAGAGTGCCGGGTTGTTCCTGGCATCGTTTGCCAGTCGATACAAGGCCCCCGCGCTGCTGCGCCGGCGATCGAGCGTGCCATGGCCGTAGAAAATCAGATCGTCACCCGGAAGCTCCGCATTGAAGGCGAACAGCCCATCCTGGGTATCGGCGTCTCCGATCAGATGATTGATGCGGTAATTGTCGCGCGAGTCGCCGCCCGCCCGGTTGCTCGGGCCGCGATCCCGCGCCTCGGCGGTGACGTTGAAGAAACCGTCATTCTTCAGCAGCGACGAATAGAACAGGTCGGCCTGGCCCATGATCCCGTCGCCTTGCGCGGTGCGCCCGTAGGTCGCCGTGACGCGGCTGTCATGGCCGTAGCCCTTGAGGATGATATTAATGATGCCGGCAATCGCGTCGGAGCCGTATTGCGCCGCTGCGCCATCGCGCAGCACCTCGATGCGGTCGATCGCCCGTAGCGGGATGGTGTTGATATCGACACCCGAGCTGCCCCTGCCGACCGAGCCGTTGATGTTGAGTAGCGAGCTCTGGTGCTGGCGCTTGCCGTTGATCAGCACCAGCACCTGATCGGGGCTGAGGCCCCGGAGGGTGAACGGCAGCGCATGATCGGTGCCGTCGGTGACGGTCGGACGGGGAAAATTGAATCCCGGGAGGAGCTTGGTCAACACCTTGCCGAGTTCGGTATAACCGCTGCTCTCGAGTTGCGCCGCGGTGATCACGTCGATCGGCACTTCCGCCTCCAGCGCGTCGCGCGCCCCGCTGCGCGAACCCACCTCCGCCAGCGGTGAAAACTCGATCAGCAATAGCTCGCCGAGCGGTTTGTGATAGTAGTCGTTGGCTTCGCGCAGGGATTTATCCTGCGCCAGCAGGGTAGCACTCGCCAGCAGGGTGACGCACAAGGCAAGCAGGCGCTTCATCGTGCTTCTCCCTGAATGACCGTTGCCATGGCAAGCAACGTCGCGTCGATTCGGATATGGGACTTGACGGCCGCCTCCTGATTGATCTTGATGCGCATCCGCTGCTGAACGAAATCGAGCTGGATAATGCCGCCGTGTTCGGCGAAGCCATTGGCGCGACTGATGCTCAGGATGGAATGATTTTGCGCGTAGGCTATGGCTGCCTGTCGGGCTTGGGGGTTGATCGACGTAACGAACAGGATGTCGCTGCGACCGATCTCCTCGACCTTGGCGGCGTAGCGTATCTCGACCGGTTTGCCGGCGATGGTCTTGTCCTTGTAGAGGTCGTCGAGCAGGCTGCCGAAGGGATTCTCGTCGACCAGGGTGATCACGAATGTCCGCGCCGAGCGCTCCGGCAACTCGATGTAGCTGGCCAGGCGCCCAAAAAACACCGCCATCAACTGTTTCTCTTCATCGCTGGCCAATGCGGGCAAGGAAAACAGCTGTCCCACCAGCACGGCAACCAGCAAAACGACCCATTTCTTCATGCAAGCTCCCCTTTCACCTTGATCGCTACATAGTGATGCGAGCGGTCAAGGCAGGATTTTTTCGAGTTGATAAATCTGCGCCACCGTCTCGCGCTCGCGCACCGGATGGATCGCCCCCCCGTCGACGATGACTTCCGCCGCGCGCGGCCGGGTGTTGTAGTTGGAACTCATGCTCATCCCGTAAGCGCCGGCGGACAGCACCGCCAGCAGGTCGCCTTCGGCCAGCGCCAGCGGGCGTTCGTGGCCGAGGAAATCGCCGCTTTCGCAGATCGGGCCGACGATCTCGTAGGATGTTTCCGCCCCCGCGCTTTGCTTCACCGCGACGATGTCGTGCCAGGCATCGTAGAGCGCCGGGCGCATCAGGTCGTTCATCGCGGCATCGACGATGGCGAAATTCTTTGCCTCGCCGTGTTTCAGGTATTCCACCTTGGTCAACAGCAAGCCGGCATTGCCGACCAGCGCGCGCCCCGGCTCGACCAGGATTTTTTGCGCCCGCCCGCCCAGCTTGGCCAGCAGGGTGGCCGCGTATTCGGCGACCGGCGGCGGGGTTTCGTCGCGGTAGCGTATGCCCAGGCCGCCGCCGAGGTCGAGATGATGAATAGCGATGCCCGCCGCTTCCAGTTGATCGAGCAGCGTCAGCACCTTGTCGAGCGCATCGGCGAACGGCGCAACTTCGGTGATTTGCGAGCCGATATGGCAGTCCACCCCGGTTACCGTCAGATGGGGCAGGGCCGCCGCCTTGCGGTAGAGCGCCAGCGCCTCGCTAATCGGCACGCCGAATTTGTTGCCCTTGAGCCCGGTGGAAATATAGGGATGGGTCTTGGGATCGACATCCGGGTTGACGCGCAGGCTGACCGGCGCTTGCTTGCCCATTTCGCCGGCTACCCGGTTGAGGCGCTCCAGTTCCATTTCCGACTCGACGTTGAAGCACAGGATGCCGGCTTCCAGCGCCAGGCGCATTTCCGCGGCGGTTTTGCCGACGCCGGAGAACATCACCTTGCCGGCATCTCCGCCCGCCGCCAGCACGCGCTGCAATTCGCCGCCGGACACCACGTCGAAACCGGCACCGAGGCGCGCGAACAGGTTGAGGATGCCCAGGTTGGAGTTGGATTTGACCGCGAAGCACACCAGATGGTCGCGCGCCGCGAAGGCCTGGTCGAATTCGCGGAAGGCCGCGCTCAGCGCGGCGCGGGAATAAACGTAAAGCGGGGTGCCGAACTGCTCGGCCAGACGGCTGAGCGGAATGTCTTCGGCGTGCAACTCGCCGCGACGGAATTCAAACGGGTTCATGGCTGTTTTTCCTGGGATGGCGCCGCAGCTGGGGCGGCGGGCTTCTCGACCGTGGGTTGCGGCTGCTCGATTTTGGATTGTGGCTTTGCGGGCAGGTACAATGGCCCTTTGTGGCCGCAGCCTTGCAGCAAAAGCACAAGCGCTACTGGTAAATAAACGGATCGCATATTATGCTCGGTCGTTTAGAAGATAGAAGCAGGATTATATAAGGATTATCCATGACGGACAGCGAATTCACCCGCCTGGCGGATGAAACACTGGCGCGTATCGAGAACGCGCTCGACCATTGCGACGCAGATATCGATTACGAAACCCACGGCGGCGTGCTGGAACTGACCTTCGCCAACGGCAGCCAGATGGTCATCAACAAGCAATCCGCCGCGCACGAAATCTGGCTGGCCGCGAAGGCCGGCGGCTTCCACTTCACCTGGAAAGACGGGCAATGGCGCGATACGCGCGACGACAGCGAACTGTCGGCGGCGCTGAGCCGCTATGCCAGCGCCCAAGCCGGCGAAACGATCTCCCTGGCCCTTTGATTTTCCGCGACCGATCTTGCTGACGCTTTTCGCCAAATTACCCTTGCGCTGGCTGCACCGCCTCGGCGCGCTGCTGGGCTGGCTGGTGTACCTCGCCTCGCCGCGCTATGCGGCGCGCCTGCGCGAAAACCTGGAAACGAGCGGGGTGTGCGTCGATCCTGGCGCGTGCCGCAAGCTGTTACATCAGACAATAGTCGAGGCCGGCAAGAGCGCCGCCGAACTTCTCAAAGTCTGGCTGCGGCCGGAACACGAAACCTTGCAGCTGATGCGCAATCGCCATGGTTGGGAGCATGTCGAAGCTGCATTGGCGCGCGGCAAGGGGATTATTTTCCTCACGCCGCACCTGGGCTGCTTCGAAATCACCAGCCTGTATTACGCCGCCCGCCATCCCATCACCGTGCTGTATCGCCCGCCCAAGCTGCGCCGCCTGCAACCGCTGCTGGAAATCGGCCGCCGGCGCGGCCAGGTCACGCTGGCGCCGACCGACATGAGCGGCGTGAAAGCCCTGCTCAAGGCGCTCAAGCGCGGCGAGGCGGTGGGCATCCTGCCGGACCAGGCGCCGGGCGAAGGCGAGGGCGTGTGGGCAGAATTCTTCGGGCGCCCCGCCTACACCATGACGCTGGCGGCACGCCTGGCGCGCGCTACCGATGCGGCGGTGATCCTCGCCTATGCCGAACGGCTGCCGCGCGGGGAAGGCTTCGACCTGTGGCTGGAGCCCTTGCCGGCCGGGCTCCCCGACCAGCCGCGGGAGGCGGCGAATTTCCTCAACCGCGCCATCGAAAACCTGATCCGCAAGCTGCCGGCGCAATATCTGTGGAGCTACAACCGCTACAAGACTCCGCGCGGCGTCGAGCCGCCGCCCTCCTCGCCATGACCCGTTTCGGAATTTTCTTGCTGTGGTTGCTGCATTTCCTCCCGCTCGCGCTGCTCTCCCGCATCGGCCAGGCTTTCGGCATGGCGCTTTACGCCTTCGCCCGCGAGCGGCGGCGGATCGCGCGCACCAATCTGCGCCTGTGTTTCCCCGAACTGGCGGATCAGCCGCGCGAAGCGCTGGTGCGCAAGCATTTCCGCGCGATGGGGCGCGGCCTGCTGGAATTGGGGATTTTGTGGTGGTCGTCGAAGGAACGCATCCAGCGCCTGGTGAAAATCGAGGGAATCGAGCATTGGCAAGCGCTGGGAGATAAGCCGGTAATCTGGCTGGTATGCCATTTCGTCGGGCTGGACATGGGCGGGATGCGGCTGTCCACCGAATATCCCTTCGTCACGCTATACCGCCAGCAGCGCAACCGCTTTTTCGACCGGATCTTGCGCCGCGGCCGCACCCGCTTCGGCACCACCACGCTGTTTTCGCGCCAGGACGGCATCCGCCCGGTGGTCAAGGCGCTACGCGGCGGCCTGCCGTTCTATTACGTGACCGACCAGGATTTCGGCGCCAAGGATGCGCTGTTCGTGCCGTTCTTCGGCGTCCCCGCCGCCACCATTACCGGGGTTTCGCGCCTGTGCAGCGTGGCCGGTGCGGCGGTGGTACCCTGCATCACCCGCCAGTTGCCCGGCGGCGAAGGCTATGTGCTGAAGCTTTACCCGGCTTGGGAGAACTACCCCAGCGCCGACCTGGCAAGCGATACCCGCCGCATGAATGCCTTTTTTGAAGAACGTATCCGCGAAATGCCCGAGCAATATTTCTGGCTGCACCGGCGCTTCAAGACCCGCCCGCCGGGAGAAGCGCCGATTTACCAGTAAAGGCTACAGAATGATCTGGGTTCCCAGTTCCACCACCCGGTTGGGCGGCAGCTTGAAGAAGTTGGTGGCGCTGCCGGCATTGCGGAACATGCTGATGAACAGCTTTTCCCGCCATAAGGACATTTCGGAACCGACCCGCGGAATCAGGGTTTCGCGGCCGATGAAGAACGAGGTGTCCATCATATCCAATGCCAGTCCGTGTTGCGCGCACAACTCCAGGTCGCGCGGCAGATCGGGGCCTTCCATGAAGCCGTAGCACAACGTGACGCGGTAAAAATCGTGAGGTAGCACCTCGACGCTAACCCGCTCGGCGGCCGGAACATACGGGATGTCCTTGATGGTGACGGTGGCGAGCACGATTCTTTCATGCAACACCTTGTTGTGCTTGAGGTTGTGCAGCATGGCGTGGGGTACGCCGTAGAGGTTGGGAGTCATGAAGATCGCGGTGCCGGCTACGCGCGCCGCCCCGCCTTGGGCGAGGCTTTCGATGAAGGGCTCGAGCGCGATGGCTTCCCCTTCGAGACGTTTATACAGCAGCTGCCTGCCGCGTTTCCAGGTGGTCATCAGCGTGAAGATGACGATACCCATGACCAACGGGAACCAGCCGCCGTCGGGGATTTTCAGTACGTTGGCGAACCAGAACGTCAGCTCGACCACCAGGAAGCAGGAAAACAATGCAATCGCCCGAGGCCAGCCCCAGCCCCAGACGCGCGCGGCAACGATGGTTGCCAGCAGCGAGGTGATCACCATGTCGCCGGTCACCGCGATGCCGTAGGCCGCCGCGAGGTTGTTGGAGGATTTGAAGCCGAGCACCAGCACCATCACCGCGATCATCAGGCCCCAGTTGACGCCGGGCAGGTAGATTTGCCCCTGCTCTCTTTCCGAGGTGTGCTGCACTTCGACGCGCGGCACGAAACCGAGCTGCATGGCCTGGCGCGTCACCGAGAAGGCGCCGGAAATCACCGCCTGCGACGCGATCACGGTGGCCAGGGTAGACAAACCGACCAGCGGATACAGCGCCCAGTCCGGCGCCGAGTGGTAGAACGGGTTGGCGACCGCAGCCGGATCGGAAAGTATCAGTGCGCCCTGGCCGAAATAGTTGAGGATCAAGGCCGGCAGCACGAAAGCGAACCAGGCGAGCTGGATCGGTTTCCTGCCGAAATGGCCCATGTCGGCGTAAAGCGCTTCGGCGCCGGTTACCGAGAGCACCACCCCGCCCATCGCAATCAGCGCGATATGGCTGTTATGCATCAGGAAGCCGATACCGTACAGCGGGTTGAGCGCTTTCAGCACGCCCGGCGCGGCGACGATGTTGTAGACCCCGAGCAGCGCCAGGGTCGAGAACCATACCAGCATCACCGGGCCGAACAGCGCGCCGACCCGGGCGGTGCCGGCCTTCTGCACAAAGAACAGCCCGAAGATCACCAGCAGCGTGATCGGGATCACGAAGACCTTGAGCGCCGGTGCCGCCACTTCGAGGCCTTCGACCGCCGACAATACGGAAATCGCCGGCGTCACCATGCCGTCGCCGTAGAACATCGCCGCACCGAGTATCCCGAACAGGATAATCATGCGCTGCCGCGCCGGATTATCCTTGGCATCGCGCAGCGCCAGCGCGATCAGCGCCATGATGCCGCCTTCGCCGCGATTGTCGGCACGCATGATGAAGACCACGTATTTGATCGAAACGATGATGATCAGCGACCACAGGATCAGCGACAGGATGCCGAGCACGTTGTCCGGCGTAAGCGCGATCGGATGATTGCCGGCGAAAACCTCCTTCATCGTGTACAAAGGGCTGGTGCCGATATCGCCGTACACCACGCCCAGCGCGGACAAGGCTAGCGCGGCCAGAGGGGTACGTTTTGTTTCTGCGTTTGATTCCATGGGATGTCTCGTTAGATCAGGCTTCGTTCTTTTTGGCGAAGCGGATGCCCAGCTGTTTCAGCTTGCGGTAGAGGTGGGTGCGTTCCAGGCCGGCATAATCGGCAACGCGGCTCATGTTGCCGTTGGCCTTGCGCATCTGGTGCTCGAAATAAACCCGCTCGAATTCGTCGCGCGCCTCGCGTAACGGCAAATCGAGCGGCAGTGCCTGTTTTCCGGTGTTGGATGCTTCCGCACCGAACGGCGATAAAGCCATCTCGGCTTCCCGTAGCGAAATTTCTTCCGCCAGCGAGGTCAGCGCCAGCGTTTTCACGACGTTGCCGAACTGCGCCAGGTTGCCTGGCCAATTATGATTGCGCAATGCTTCCAGCGCAGCCGTACTGAAGCGGCGGGCCGGCGATTCTCCGCTTGCCGCGAGCCGGATCAGCATTTGACCCGCCAGTTCGGGAATATCTTCGCGGTGCTCGCGCAGCGGCGGCACGGTCAGCATCACCCGGCTCAGGTTCTGGAACAACAGCGGATCGAAAGCGCCGCTTTCCACCGCTTGCGCCAGGGCTTTCGAGGAAGCGCATATCAGCCGAGCCGCACTCTTTTCCAACTTGCCCAGCAGCAGCAGCAGGCCTTTTTGCTCCAGCCGCCCCATCTCGGCTACATCGTGCAGGTACAGGATGCCGTCGCGCGCCTGCTCCAGCAAGTCGAACGGGCGCTCCGCCAAGTCGGAAAAATCGTCCGGGACTATCCACGGGGTATCCGGCTGGTGCAAAAAGCGGGCGCAGATTTCCAGGGCCGTGGCATCTTCGCCGCTCAAGATCAGCGGCGCCTGGCTACGGGCGATCATTTCCAGACGCTTTTTCAGGTCGCTGACCAGCGCGCCGCGTCCCAAGCCATCGAGGGTTCCCTGGCAATGCGGGCGGTTGCCGTTCTTTTTCAGCGCGCGCTCGACGGTTCCCAATAATTTTTGCAGCGCGATGGGTTTTTCCAGGAAATCGAAAGCGCCGATTTTGGTCGCTTCCACGGCGGTATCGATGGTGCCATGGCCGGACATCATGATCACCGGCATGGTCAGCAAACCGTTGCTGGCCCATTCGCGCAGCAGCGTTACGCCATCGGTATCCGGCATCCAGATGTCGAGCAACACCAGGTCGGGGACTTTCCGGTTGCGGGAAAGCCGCGCCTGCTCGGCATTTTCCGCCAGCGTTACCTGGTAGCCCTCGTCATGGAGGATTTCCAGCAGCAGTTCGCGTATGCCGATTTCGTCGTCTACCACCAGGATTTGCGTCATGTTAGCCAATGCGCGCCTCCAGACCGGGGAAAAACATGGCTACGCTGGCGCCCGCCGCTAAATTCTCTATTTGCATTTTGCCATTGTGCTCTTCTACGATTTTCTTAACAATCGCCAAGCCCAGCCCGGTTCCCTTCGGCTTGGTCGTGACGTAGGGCTCGAACAGGCGCGGCATCAGGTGTTCCGGGAAACCGCCGCCGTTATCGCGTATCGACAGCCGCACCCAGCCGCTTTCCACGCTGGTCTGCAACGCGATCTCCGGCTGCGCCGTTTCCGCCACGGCATCCTGGGCATTGCGCAGCAGATTGTGGATAACCTGGCGCAACAAGGTCATGTCTCCGGCGATTTCCGGCATCTCCGGCGCCAGTTCCGCCTTGATCCGGCAAGCGGAGTTTTCATACAATCCCAGCACTTCCTGCACCAGATCGTTCAGTTTGAGTTTTTGCAAATTCAGTTTGGGGGTGCGCGCATATTCGCTGAAGGCGTCCACCATGTTTTTCAGCGCCGCCACCTGGTTAACGATGGTTCCCGTCGCACGCCGCAGCATGTCGGCGTCGGCATTATCCAGTTTTTCCGCCAGTTTGTGTTCCAGGCGTTCGGCGGACAGCTGGATCGGCGTCAGCGGATTCTTGATCTCGTGCGCCAGGCGCCGCGCCACTTCGCCCCAGGCCGCATCGCGCTGGGCTTGCAACAAATGGGTAATGTCGTCGAACACCACGATGTAGCCGTTGCCGACCGCCACCGGCAAACGCGTGCCGCGCACCAGCAGGACTTGCTTGCCGCTCTTGCCGACGAATTCGATCTGGCGCTGCCATTCCTTGTCGTCGTTTTCCTGGAACTGCTGCGATATTTCATCGGCGAATCCGCTGACCGCCGGCTCCTGCCCCTCGCCGCCGGTTAAACCGCGACGGCGAAAGGAGGGAAAATCCACCCCGAGGATGTGCGCGGCGGCCGGGTTGACCGTGCGTAGCGCGAATTTGTCGTCGAACGCCAGCACGCCGCTGGAGAGATGGGCCAGGATGCTCTCCAGGTAGACCTTGGCGGTCTCCATTTGCTGCTGGTTGAATTCGACCACCGCGCGGGCGTCCGCCAACTGGCGCGTCATGCTGTTGAACGATTGCATCAGGATGCCGAGTTCGTCGCGCGCCCGGACTTCGGGCATTTCGCTGAAATCGCCGGACGCCACCGCGCGGGTACCCCTGGCCAGTATCCCCAGCGGAGCGGACAGCCGCGCGGAAAGCAGGAAGGCCAAGGCAATGGCCGACAGCAGCGACAGCAGCAGCGTCAGGGTCAAGGTCAGGCCGTAAATACGTTTCAGCCCTTGGCGCGACAGCGACAGCTCCTGGTAATCGCGGTAAATCTCCTGCACGGTTTCGGCGTCGCGAGCCAGTTGGGTCGGCACCGGTTCGAGCAGTTGCAGGATGCGTACGTCCTCGCTCAAGGTCAGCACGTTGACCGGCACAATCACACGCAGGTACAAACCCTTGCCCTGGATCGTCTCAATCGCAGCGAAAGTCTGTTGCTGGCGCACCTGGCGCAGGATCGTGGGGGTCGGCTTGTCGTTCAGCAGGCTGGCGCGCTCGTTGCCGGAAAAGGCCATCATTGCGCCGCGCGCGTTGTACAGCGTGACTTCCTGTACCCCGGCCTGTTCGCGCAAGGTATTGAGATAGGTGATATGGGCGCTGGCCGGCTGGTCCGACAGCGTCAGCGCCATCGTTTCGCCTTTTTTGGTCAAATCGCGCAGCAGATTGTCGAGCGCGCTGCGCCCCAGGCTCAAGCCGCCCTCCAAGGCGTTGTCGACGCGCACATCGAACCAGGATTCGATACTTTTGGTCAGAAATTGTACCGACACGCCGTATACCAGCAGCCCCGGCAGCACGGCCATCAGCGCAAACAGCATCACCAGGCGCAGCGTCAGCTTGGAGCCGAACATTTTGGCCTTCAGCTTGCGCCGCAAGATCCATAGCTGGTAGCCCACCAATCCCGCCAGGCAGACCACCAGCGCCCCGCTGAGGGCCAGCAGCAAGGTGTAATTCTCGGTGAAAGCGGTGCTGTTGGCACTGGCCTTGGACAACAGATAGAGCAGCACTCCGCCCAAGCTGACGCACAGGATCAGGATGTATTGCAGCAGCTTCATGTCGGTGTGCGGACTAGATCAGGAGGGAAAATTCCAGCGGTACCAGTCGGAATCGAGATTCCATTCCTTGGCGGCCAAGGCGTTGACTTGCAAGGGCTTGGGCAGATGAGATAAATCCAGACGAAAACGCAGCGCCGCGACGTAATTCTGCTTGTCCTTGAGTTGGCTGCGCTTGGCCACCGGCCAGTCGCGCAAGCGACCGAGTTCGCGGCGCGCTTCGTTGAGCTCTGAAAAATTGCGCAGCTGATTGTTGACGCTAAGCTGATATTGGCGCGTCAATGCATGGTAGCTCAGGCGGATGTGCTGTTGCGCAGCGGAAACCGTTTCGTCGAGCCAATACCAGCGGGGACGCCGGAGTTCGAACTCGGCGATAAAATTGAGCGGCACCCCTTTGTTCAGGGCATCCTCAAGCGTGGCGTTGAGGGAAACATCGAGTTCCGCGCGCAACTGGTAGGCCTCTTCAACCAACTCCAGTTCGGCACTTTTGGTTTCGATACCCTCGGCCTGGACCAGTGACGCCGCGCCCAGCCAAATAACGGCGGCCAGCCTCCAGCTAAATTTTTGCAAGCAGTGCATAAAAAAACCCATCATGTTGATCGTTCGGTATCAGTTGCCCATCCGCCAGCTCCGCGTCCGCCAGCGGCAAGCGGCGGGAATCCACGTGTTTACCCAGGAAATTCTCGATTTGCCGTTGATTTTCCTCGGTAAATACTGAGCATGTGACATACAGCAATTTACCATCTCTCGCCAGCAGCGGCCACAGCGCATCGAGGATTTTACGCTGCTGGGCGGCGAAGAGCGCCAAGTCGGCTTCGCGCCGCAGCCATTTGATGTCGGGATGGCGCCGCACCACGCCCGAGGCGCTGCACGGTACGTCGGCCAAGATGCGCTGAAACGGCTTGCCGTCCCACCAGTCTACCGGTAAAGCGGCGTCTCCGCAGCGGCAATCGGCCTGCAAACCCACGCGACGGAGATTTTCGCCGACTTTTTCCAAGCGTATGGCATCGCTGTCCAGCGCGGTTACCTGTACGCCGGCCAGTTCGAGCAAGTGAGCGGTCTTGCCGCCGGGCGCGGCGCAGGCATCCAGCACGCGCATTCCGTCAGCCACGTCGAGCAGTTGCGCCGCCCGTTGCGCACCGGCATCCTGCACCGAGACGACGCCGTCGGCAAAACCGGGTAATTTTGCCACGGCAACCGGCTGATGCAGGCGTAGCGCCGACTCACCGACCAGGTCGGCGTCCATGCCGTGCTGCCGCAATAAATCCAGGTAGGCGCTCGCTTTAGACTTGCGCCGATTGACCCGCAAAGTCATGGGAGGATGGCCGTTATTCGCCTGGAGAATGGCTTGCCAATCGTGCGGGTATTGCGTACGCAGCTTGTCTATCCACCATTGCGGGTGGGAATAGCGGGCCACATCGCCGACAGCATCGGCCTGCGCCAGCAGTGCTTCGCGCTGCCGCAGGAAGTTGCGCAACACCGCATTGACAAGGCCCTTGGCCCAGCTTTTATTAAGCGCCTGAGCTGCTTTAACCGCTTGGTCGACCACCGTGTGGGGAGGCGTTTTGCGGCTTTCGAGCTGGTGCAGCGTGACCAGCAGCACGCCTCTGACGGCGTCGTCGCTGAGCGGTTTTTGCAGCAGCAGATCGAGGATCGCGGCATAGTGGCCGTAAAAACGCAGCGCGCCGAAACTCAAATCCTGAATCGCGGCGCGCTGTTGGGCGGTTAGATTGGGATGGCGCGTATGCAACGCCTGCAAGACTTCGTTGAGGTTGCGTCCGCCCAGCGTTTGATTAAGCGCCTGGCCGGCGAGGCGTAGCGTATCAAGCAAAGCCGCGGCCCATCGCCAGCAGGCGGGCAATGCGTTCTTCCGTCGCCGGGTGGGTGCTGAACAGGCTTTGCAGCCCTGCACCGGATAGCGGGTTGATGATCATCATCTGCGCCGTTTCGGGATGGGCTTCTGCCGCTACCAATGGCAACCCTCTGGAATAGAGTTGGATTTTATCCAGTGCCGAAGCCAGCGCCTGCGGATCGCCGCAAATTTCCGCGCCGCCCAGCAGCGCGCCGATTGCGCCGAACAGGGCAACGATGGCTGCCATTAGAATGCTTGTTTTCACCCAGTTTCCGAACATTTCACGACTCCAAAATCATTGCTGACGTTCCGGCAAATGGGGGCGATTCCCGCCAAAATCAAGCATCGAAACAGTCTCCCGCCACTAGCGGATTTCCGGCCAAGAAGCTGGCGGCAGGCATACGCTTGCTGCCGGCTTTTTGAATTTCCGTCAGCAACAGCGCGCCTTTACCGCAGGCGACCAAAATGCCGTGCTTGTCCGCCCGCAGAATTTCACCGGGATGGTCACAGGCGGTTTCGGCTTGGGCTTGCCAGATGCGCCACACTTCCCCGTTGAACCCGGTATACGCGACCGGGAACGGATTGTAAGCACGTACTGACAACGCGAGTTCGGCGGCACTGCGTTGCCAGTCGATCCGACCTTCTTCTTTGGTCAGCTTGGCGGCATAGGTCGCGATGGCATTGTCCTGTGGCGTAGGGATCAACTTTCCCCGCTCAAGCTGGTCCAGCGCGGCAACGATAGCAACTGCGCCCTGCTTTGCCAGCTTGTCGTGCAAAGTTTGTGCGGTATCGTCTGGCGCGATAGGTAGCGTGTACTCGAGCAATTTATCGCCGGTATCCAGCCCAATATCCATCTGCATGATGGTAATTCCGCTTTCACTATCGCCAGCCAGGATGGCGCGCTGGATCGGCGCCGCACCGCGCCAGCGCGGTAGCAGCGAGGCATGGATGTTAAGGCAACCGAAACGGGGAATGGTAAGCACTGCTTTGGGCAGAATCAGGCCATATGCTGCCACGACCATCACATCCGCGCCGACAGCGGTAATTTCCTGCTGGATCGGGATTTCTTTCAGGCTTAACGGCTGTGCAACCCTCAGGCCATGGCTCAGCGCCAGCTGTTTAACCGGACTGGCTGCCAGTTTCATACCGCGCCCTGCGGGCCGATCCGGCTGAGTAAGCACTAACGGCAGGTGATGCCCTGCGGCGAGCAGCGCCGCCAATGCGGTTGCTGCGAATTCCGGGGTTCCGGCGAAGATGACTTTCATGGTTTGGCTATGCGCATTGCTGGGCTGCGCGCATCACATGGTTTCGTGCTGTTGTTTCTTCAGCTTGTTCTTGATGCGCGATTGCTTGAGTTTCGATAGATATTCGACGAACACCCGTCCTTTTATATGATCGATCTCATGCTGGATACACACGGCGAGTAAACCGTCGGCCTCCAGGGTAATGGTTTCGCCGGCGAGGTTTAAGGCGCTAACCGTGACGCGTTCGGCACGCTGCACCGTTTCATAAATCCCGGGAACGGACAGGCAGCCTTCCTCGCGTTCTTCGGTGCCTTCGCTCGCCAGGATTTGCGGATTGATCAGCACCATCAATTGATCGTGGTTTTCCGAAATGTCCATCACGATCACCTGTTTGTGAACGTTTACCTGGGTTGCGGCCAGCCCCACGCCTGGCGCGGCATACATGGTTTCGCTCATGTTTTTGGCAAGGGTTCGGATATCGTCGTCGATATGTTCAACCAATGCGGCTACCGTATGCAGCCGGGGATCGGGGTAATGCAGAATGGTTAGAATCGCCATAAATGCTTGCTTGTTTAAAGAATTACATGCAGAATTTAATCTACCTTGTGAACCGGATTGTGCCGGTTTTCTTCCTGACGCCGCGGTGGGGCTATCATGCGAAACTTTATTATATCCCTGATTCTTCTTTTCAGCCTAAGTCCGCTTGCCTTCGCCGATGAGATCACCTTGCAGGACAATCCACCGGATAAGCATACGGTCGTCAAAGGCGATACCCTGTGGGGAATCGCTGGACGTTTTCTCAAGGAACCGTGGCGCTGGCCGGAAATCTGGAACCTTAACCGCGAGCAGGTCAAAAATCCTCACTGGATTTATCCCGGCGATGTCATCGTGCTGGCGATGGTTGACGGTAAACCGCGTCTACAGCTTGCCGGGAAACATTATGGCGAACTGGAGACCGTGCGCCTTAGCCCGTCAATGCGTAGTGAGGCGCTTGAAGCTCACGCCATCGCCACGATTTCACCTTCCATCATCGCACCATTTCTTGCCCAGCCTTTACTGGTTGATGAAGCCCACCTGGGTACTGCGCCACGCATACTTCGCACCGAGGAGGGGCGGGTTTTGGTCGGCATGGGAGAAAGCGCCTATGTCATAGGCCTGAATCCGAATAATGGCTTATTCTGGAACGTTTACCGGCCCGGCAAGGTGTTGATCGACCCGGAATCTCAAGAAACACTGGGCCAGGAAGCCATATTCCTGGGCAAGGCGAAAGTTCAAAAATTCGGCAATCCCTCGACGATTTTGGTCACCGAGTCGACCCTGGAAATTTACGGCGGCGATCGCCTGATTCCGGTTACAGAAGCGCCTATCAACGCTTATGTTCCTCATGCTCCGGGAAGTGCCGTCCGCGGGCTGATCTTGTCGATTTACAGCGGTGCCGCCGAGGCCGGTCAAAATGCTATCGTCACGTTGAACAAGGGCAAGCGTGATGGCATTGAAATTGGCCACGTGCTGGCTATTTACCGACGCGGCGCGAGCGTTCCGGTTGTTGACGATAAGGGCGACAAGGTATCGCTCAAATTGCCGGATGAACGATCTGGCCTGCTTTTCGTTTTCCGCGCCTTTGACAAGTTATCCTATGCGTTGGTGGTTCATTCGACGCGCCCGATACATATTCTGGATACGGTCCAGACTCCCTGATTTTGCGTCATGCCGATCAAGCGTGAGCATTCCGGCTGGATAGGGCTTAGCTTGATCCCCAGAGTGGGGAATGAAACCTTCCGTCGTCTGCTAACCGCGTTCGGCGAGCCGGAAAATATCTATGCTGCCGGTTTTGCGTCCTTAAGCAATATAGTCAAACCGTCTCTTGCCCGCCTTATCTGCAACGGCCCCGAGGCAGGACTTGTCGAACCCACGCTGGAGTGGCTCGAGGATCCCGCCAATCACCTGGTTACCCTTGCCGACCCGGACTATCCTCAACTCTTGCTGCAAACCGAAGATCCACCGCCGGTTTTTTACTTAAAGGGACGCAGGGATCTGCTGGGATCGAATTTTCTGGCGATTGTTGGCAGTCGCAATGCCTCTTCCCAAGGCGCCTTGAATGCCGAGGCTTTTGCCTACAGCCTAAGCAACAGCGGTTTCTGTATTGTCAGCGGCTTGGCTGCCGGCATTGATGCCGCAGCACATCGTGGCGGCTTAAACGCGGCTTCGTCGAGTTTGGCGGTGATCGGGACCGGCTTGGATAGCGTTTACCCCGCGCGCAATCATGCGCTGGCTCATGAGTTGGCCAAGAACGGCGCCCTTATTTCTGAGTTTCCTCTCGGCACACCGGCCTTAGCGAATAATTTTCCTCGCCGCAACCGCATTATCAGCGGTCTGTCTCTCGGTTGCCTAGTGGTTGAAGCCGCTTTGAAAAGGCTATGTCGCAACTGCGCGTTGAAATTGCTGTCAAACCCGTAGACCTGTTGAGGAGGGCTATCCAATGAAAGCACGCGACTTTAAAGGTTTGCTCAAAGCAATTGGTGAATTG
>Ga0163199_1000601_pt1 | contig 22670 bp, 17 predicted proteins | sample PL_2010_150m_FD_113537 | JGI IMG/M metagenome (GOLD analysis project Ga0163199, IMG submission 113537) | Freshwater microbial communities from Powell Lake, British Columbia, Canada to study Microbial Dark Matter (Phase II) - PL_2010_150m | ecosystem: Environmental > Aquatic > Freshwater > Lake ...
TCCCAGTTCAACGCATTTTTTCTTTGCAAGCTCCCGCAGGTTTGTTTTCTTGACTCCTGCAGTAATCTGGTGCGTTGGAATGTCGCGGTCTACTCTCATTATGCGGCAGTATTCGGGAACGTGTGCCTTCATTCGCGCCACTACTTCGGCGGCTTGTTCGTCATTGTAGGGCGTGTATTTTCCGTCAAGCCACATTTCGTGAAGCTTGGTTCCCGCAATTACCAGCGCCGGGTAAATTTTGAGCATATCCGGGCGAAACGCCTCGTCTGAGAAAAGCCGCTGTGCCATCTTGACGTCCTTGGCCTGCGTTGAAAAAAGACCGGGCATCATGTGGAAGCCTACTTTCAAAAACGCATCCTTGCAGTTCCTAGTTGCTTCAATCGTCTCGCGAACGCCGTGGCCCCTTTGCGCTTTTTGCAGCGCTTTATCGTCAAGGCTCTGCACGCCTAGCTCTATTCTTGTAGTCCCCATTTGCAAAAGATGTTCTATTTCGCTTGCGCTTGCGTGGTCGGGCCGTGTTTCAACGGTTAGCGCAACGACGCGATGTTCTGCAGTCTCGTTTATCTTCATCGCTTCTTGCAGGTCGTTTGAAGTTCTTGCGTTAAACGCGTCGAATGCGTTCTTTACGAATTCGCTTTGAAAAGAGGGCGAAAGGGCGTTGAATGTGCCTCCCATTATGATTAACTCGCTTTTTCCAGTCGAATGGCCGTTTGCGTGCAATTGCCTAAGCCGTACCTGCACTTGCTTGGCCGGGTCGAACGAGTTCTGTCGCGCCCGTAGTGCGGCGGGTTCGTAGCCCGTATAGCTTTTCGGGGCAATCTCGCTTGTAGGGCAGTAGGCGCAGTTGTAAGGGCAGGAGGTTGGTGGAAGCATTATGGCGATGACTGAAATTCCGCTGTTGCTTCTTCCTGAAGCTTTTCTTAGCTTGTAGACTAAACGTTCGTCGAGGTCGCCGTTTTTTTCGCTCTTGGACGCGCGGAGCTGGGCGATCAATTCCGAGTTTTGCGGAACTGCGCTCAGCCCGAGTTTTTTTGCGTGCTTGCGTTTAAGCGCCTCAATGTCGCCGCTGCTGGCAGTCAGTGAAATCCGTAGTTCGTCAGCCATTGTGCCGCGTGAAACTTTCTTCAGTTAAAACACCGTCTTGTGCAGCGCCTCGCGTAACGCCTGTATATTCCCGCTGTTTTCCTTCGTGCCGCTTAGCCTAGAAATATGCCGCTAAGCACGGAAAGAAGCGAGTAGATTGCTGCGGCCGCGCTAGGGAACAACAACATTCCGCGTCCAGCGGCCTTAAGGTCGGAAGTCAAAGTTGTTCCTGCAAACAGGGTTGTTCCTTTTGCGTCCCATATCGCTGGGCTTGAGAGCGATACGGCTTTGAATTCAATCGCGTACTCGCCAACTTCGGCGGCAGTGACTGGAACGCTTACTTTGACTTTAGAGTTTAATGGCACGAATATTTGTTGGCCAGTGTTTTCCTCAGTTTGATGCGGCAGCCCGCTTAAGGAGAGCTGGAACGCGTCGTTAGCGCTTGCCAGGTTGTGCAGTTCTATCTGGAATGTTCCTTTGGTGTTCGACTCGAGTTTTACAGGCTCATCCACGATGCGCAGCGATAGCAGTTCGCGCCTCACTCTGGCCTTCGCCTTGATTGTCATTTGAGTTACACCTTCAAAATCGTCGTTGACCTTGAATTCGAAATAATAATCTCCGTCGGGCGCGTCCTTTGCGACTACCACAAATGCCTTCATAGGGCTTTCAAAACGTAGGCTGTCCTGCCCGCTCCAACCTTGTGGAAGCGAACTGTGCACCACTTGAAGCCAGTCCCACTCGGCCTCCTTCTTGCTGTCGGTCTGGCCAGCCTTGCTTATCTCGCCCGCTCCAACTGATACAATTAGTTCGAGTTTCTGGCCCGGGCCAACGAGTCCCAAGTCAAGAGCGTCGGCGTTGCCAACATCCACTGTCTTTTCTACGGGCGCTAGCACTTTGACGTGGGCAGCTGCAGCAGGCTGCAGCAGGAAAAGAAAGAATAACACGGCAGCAAGTGCCAAAAGCTTCATGGTTTCAACCTAAGATAACCTTAATACTCCAATAAGAGCTTAAAATTTGTTTGCCTAAAGGTGGTAAAATGCGTTGTTTCGTTGCAATTGAGTTGGACTCCAAAACACGCGCAGAATTGGCGCCAGTACTGGAAAAGATTGCAGTAATGAGTTTGGATTGCACTCCAGTGCTGCCGGAAGCGCTGCACTTAACTCTTGCTTTCCTTGGCGAAAAAAATCCTCGCCAGCTTTCCGATATTTGCGCCAACCTTTCGCAATTACGTTTTCCGAGCTTTAATCTTGAGGTTTTAGGGGTTGGCGTGCTTCCCAACGACAATTTTGTCCGCGTATTTTACGCCGGCGTAAGGCATTGCCCAGAATTGGCGTCGCTCGCAGCCGGGGTTTGCAGCGTGTTGGACGTGCCAGTTTTCCACGCTTTCTCGCCCCACATTACTTTAGCGAGGATAACGTCGCGGAAAAACATCGAAAAACTCATCGGGCTCAAAAGCGAGCTTTCGAACAAAGAGTTCGCACGGTTTGGGGTGGAAAGTTTTGTGCTAAAGCAAAGCATGCTCTCGCCGCAAGGTGCTTCTTACGTCGACCTCGCCTGCTTTCCCCTCCAACCGCACAAATAAATTGCTGGAAAGATTAAGCCCATCATGCCTAAAGTAAAACGAAAGCGGTTGCCCGCATTAAAAAAGCGCCTCTCGTCGGCAGCTCGAAAGCCTTCTAGGCAAAACTCGTTGAAAAATAGTAAAACGGCGCCGAGAAAAACATCGGTGCGAACGCCGGCCAAATTGCCGTTGCCCGCCGTCCAGCAGCCTAGTGTTCAAGTTTTAGACCCGGGGTTGGAAAAGCTTTTTGACGAAGTCTCACGGCGGGTAAGCCCGCTGCCGCACGAGGCCGAAACAGAGAAGGCGTTCGCGCTGAAGCTAGTGGGAATTCTGGAGAAGGCACTTTCCGGCGAAGGCGTGAAAGTCTTTTTTGTTGGTTCTACTGCAAGGGATACAGGTTTGCGTGGCGACCGTGACATTGACTTGTTTGTAAGCTATCCAATTGAAAAGACGCGAGAGCACATCGTTGAGAGCACCGTTTCTGCGGTAAAGGCTTCAATTCCAGGTTCTTGGGAAATGCATTACGCCGAGCACCCTTACCTGCAGGCGCGCCTGGGTACTTACAGTGTTGAAGTGATTCCGTGCTTCCAAATTGCGCCCAACCAGCCAATCAAGAGCGCGGTGGATCGCTCTCCCCTCCATATGGATTACTTGCAAAAGCGCTTGAGCGATTCGCAAAAGCGTGACGTTCGCGTGCTCAAGCAGCTGTTCAAGAATGCCAAGATTTACGGCGCTGAAGCGCGGGTGGGTGGTTTTAGCGGCCTGGTTTGCGAATATCTTATGCTTAACTTCAGGAGCCTGCAGGGCTTGCTTGGTGCCGCTGCGGGATGGAAACCCCCTGTTGCAATCGACTTAGAGGGACAGATTGCCGTTGCAGGAACTGAAGGCGTTGCGCAAATTGCAGAAAAGTTTGGTGCCCCTTTCGTGTTAGTTGACGCAATCGACCGCCGGCGCAATGCCGCTGCTTCAGTCTCAATGCAGAATTTGTGTGCGTTCATCTCGCTTTCCAAGGCGTTCTTGCAAAAGCCCAGTCTCGACTTTTTCTTTTGCAATACCACTGGCGGCAGTTCGCCTTCAGTTTCAGACGCTTCAAAGAAAGTTGCCGATTCAGTCAGGTCGCGCGGCTCATTTGTGTGCGTTCTTGAATTTCCCGCCCCCGACGAAGTGGAAGACATTCTTTTTCCCCAGCTTCGCCGCACGCTTACTTCAATTTCAGCGTTACTGGTGCGTGAAGGGTTTTCGGTTCTTGACAACACTGATTTTGTTTCGCAAGGCAAGGCTTTTTTTGTATTTGACTTTGCGGTAAGAACACGTTCTGCAGTCAGGGCGTTTGACGGGCCTCCTGCTTGGTCGCACGAGGACGTGAGAAAGTTTGCCGCCGCGCACAAGAACGCGCTTCGCGGGCCGTTCCTGCGCGGCGAGCGCGTGATGGTTGAGGAACGCCAGTTGCCAGTAGCGGCAGACGATTTTCTCGAGCAGCTTGTAAAAAGTAACGGCGCTGGCGCGTCAATAGGCTCAAAGTTTGAACGCCATTTCAGGCGCGCCAAGGTGGTGGCGGGCAAAGGCCTGCTTGATTTGCCGCAAGGCGCGGTCGTCGAGCTTGCAGGGTTTTTGCGCAAAAAAGAGTTCTGGCTTTAAGTTACCGTCGTTTTCTTTCTTTTCAGGCTGCAGAAATCATTTCCACTGTGCTTTTGTCGCCCTTGTCCTTGTCGCGCTCTACCTTGTATATTGCGGCGTTCGCGCCTTCCTTTAGCGCTTCGTCGTGCGTGATTATGAATACTTGTTCTACGGCCGCAGGCAGGTCTTCGCGCAGCGTCTTTGCCAAAGAGGCGGTGGCGTTCGCGTCAAGGTTGTGTGTCGGTTCGTCGAGAACTATCCAACTCAAGCTGGGCGTGAGTACCATTGCGAATGCAACGCGCAGCGCAAGCGAGGCGCACGTCCGCTCACCGCCAGAAGCGCGGTCTACTGAAATCCATTCTTCAGTGTTGGTAAGAAGTTCGACGGCGTAGTCGTCTTGCGAGGCGTTCAGCCTTGCGGATTGATAGTCTCTATAGGGGTATAGGCTTTTCCAAAGCGTTGCCGCAGTTTCGTTTACTGCTTGCACCAAGTCGCCGCGCATCGAGGCCTGTGCGTCAACTAGTGCTGTTTGGAACTTCAGTAGCACGTCTATTGCGGAGTTGAGTTGTGCGAGTCTTGTCGTGTGTTCCCTAATTTCCGTGTTTCTTTGAGTAAGCGCCTTTTCCCGGTCGCGCTTTTCCTCAAGCAGCATTGCTTCGACCTCCAGTTTGGCAGTGGTTTCTGCGGCTTTTCTTTCCAACTCTGCGTCGAGCGCCCTGGCCGTAGACAGTTCTTGTTGGTTAAAGCCTAGCGCCGCGAGTTTTTGTTTGGTTTGTCCTAGCTTTTCGATTGCATGTGCGTGCTGTTGCTGGAGTGCCGAAAGTTCAGCGTTGCGATCTAGCTGCATTTTTTCCTGTTCGAGCTGTTTCTTCTTTTCGGGAGAATAGCTTTCCCTTGCTTTTGCAATTTCAATTTCGTATGCCTTCTTTTCGTTGGCTAATGCCGCATGTCGTTGGCTTGCGTGGGCAAGTTCGGTTGCAGCAGCGAATGCCGCAGTCTTGAACGCCGCCGCTTCGCGGGATTCCTTGGCTTTTTGCCTGCTCTTCCATTCCTGCGCTTCGAGCTCTTTTGCTTCCGCCTCGAACAGTGCTTTCTTGGCGGCCTTATCCGTGGATTGTGCAAGCGCTTGCCCGAGCATCGCCTGCCTTTCCGCAAGCCTGCGCAGGTCTTCCGTTATTTTCAACAGTGCTTGCAACTGTTGTTTGATTCTGTCAATTGCCATTGCGCTTTCGCCGGTTTTCTTTTCATTACTGGCTAGCGTTTCCTTCTTCTTTTGCAGAAGTTGAAGCGCTTTTTCGGCGGCCAGCGGGGTTTCACAAACGGTGCAAGTTGCTGACGAAGATTCAAGCTGCCTTATTGCGTCGGTGTTCTCCATTATGGATGCGCGTGCAATTTTGTTTAGTTCCTCCTCGTTTGCAAGTTGTGTTTGGAGGTCTTTTTCTTCCGGTAGCTTGGTTTTTTCTTGAGTTGCGCGTCCAGCATTGTTTTCCAATTCCGCAGTTTCGCTTTCAATGCGCGCCTTTTCCTTTTCAGCCTGCGCGCACGCTTCCCGCGCGGCCTTGTTCTCGCCTATTTTCCTGGCTAGCTCTTCTACCGTTTTTTCAGCGGTGTTTGCGGTTTTCTCGGCGTCCTCGGCTTGTTTTTTAAGTTCTTCTGGCGCAATTGAAGTGGTCGCCTTTTCGGCCAGCCTTTCAATTTGGCTTGACAACGCAAAAAGCTCGCCTTGGGCGTGTTGCAGCTTGGCGCTTGCCGCTTGGATTGTCTTTTCAAGGTTTTCCTGCTCGACAATAGCTGCCTTTATTCTTTTTTCCTCAGCGGGCAGCGCTTCGAGAGGGACTACCTTGGTTATTTGCTGCCGTAGCCTTGCTATGGATTCATTCAAGCTGCTGCTGCGCGCCTGCAGCGAAGCAATCTCGGTTGAAAGTGATGCGGTTTGAGCTTGTTTTTCATCTAGCAGCCTGACTTTTTCTCGCGCTGCCGTAACGTCGCGTTCAAATTGTTTTTGGAGTTCGGCAAGCGTTTTTTGCGTTGTTGCAAGTTCTTTTACTTGTGCTTCAAGCAGGTGCAGCTCCTGCTCGACTTTTGCTGCATCTGCACCGATTAAGGCCCTTTCGGCTTCGCCTTTCATTGCCTTGAGCCGGTTTGCCGCAGTCTGCGCGCTTGTTCTTGCCTTTTCAAACTTGTCCAGCCCTAACAGCCCGTCCATTTGCGCCTTGCGTTCGCCTTTTCCCAAGGTTAGAAACGCGTCAATGTTGTTTTGCTCGGCGTAAATCGCTCGGGAAAACAAGTCGTAGTCTGTTTTTAGCAGCCGGCAAACCGCTTCGTTGACGCGCGCCGGCCCAGTTTCGACAAGCCGATTGCCTTCCAGAAGAAACGCTTTGCTTCCATCCTTGCCGATTGTCCTTTCAATCACGTACTTTTTGCCATCCATCTCCAGCGTGGCTTCAACTTTCGCGTCGGAGTGCTTTTCCGGAAGTTGCATGATGACCTCTTCAAGTTTTACTCGCTTTGCCTTCATCGCAGGGAACGTCCCGAAAAGCGCGAAGCACAGTGCCTCCATCAAACTCGTCTTGCCGGCCCCCATCGGGCCAATGATTACGTTAGTGCCACGGCTGAACGTCACTTCAGTTTTTTCGTGGCTCTTCCAATGGACTAACTTTAGCGTTGTCAGCATATTACTCTCCATGGAGTATCCGCCCCAAAACAATTAATTGTTCCGCCTCCACCCCTTTGTTTATGAAAAACAATGCGCGCGCGTTTGTCGCCGACTTCATGCTCCATCGCCTCTGCCGATGGCTGCGAATACTTGGCGTGAGTTGTTCCATGCCAGTAAATCCTCGCAAGTGGATAAAGGAAAAGCAGGCGCGACTTTCGAGTACGGTTGAAGAGTCAAACGACGACTTGTTGATTCGCCTGGCGCTGAAAAACAAGGCGATTTTGCTCACGCGCGACTGCGAGCTTGCCCAAAAAGCATCAAACTACGTCAAGTGCGCGCTCGTGCCCGACGTTACCCTCGAACATCAAGTGGCGTTCGTGGTGAAAACATTTCATTTAAACATAAAGTGCACTCGCACCAGCGGAAAATGCCCCGCGTGCGGCTCGCCAATAAAGCGGGCGCCAAAGACTTCAATTCGAGAACGCGTCTTTCCGCGCGTGTACGCTTGCAATGAAAGATTCTGGCAGTGCACTAATCACGATTGTGAGGCAGTTTACTGGCGCGGCACTCACTGGGCGAAAATGGTGGAGACCGCAGCGCGCATTGGCGCTGCAATTTCCGGTGCGCTGGCAACCAACAAAAAATCATATCGTGAAAAAAGGCTGGTTGCTGATGAAAACAAAACACAGCCCGTTGCTCTTTCGCCGGAAGCCCAACAGCGTCGGCAGGCAATTGCCGAAAGGCTGCGGCGGCTGGGGTTAAAAATAAAATAGGGAATATGCGGTCGGGCTAGGCGTTGTTCTAGCTAACAAGGCCGACTTCGTCGACTTGCACTTCGCTGACGCCTTTAACCGTGCGTACGATTTCTTCGTAGTCCTTGCCTGCAGAGTCTTCGCACGCGAACGAAGCTTGGATTACTTTGGCGCCAAAAACAAAGTCAATGATTTCGGCTTTTACGCAGCCTTCAACTGCCTTTACTTTTGCGAGGAGTGCGTGCAATTCTTCGCCTTCAAGTGGGAATATTTTCATTACTGTGACTACCTTGCCCATCAAAAACACCTCAAATTGTCTTTCCTACTTTCGTTTTCCTTTTCATTAGCGTCCCGCTGAGCCTCTTTCTGTCAAAGGCCGGAGCGCGGACTACTTTTTTTAGTTTTAGCTTGTTTTTTTCTGCAAATCGCAGAATTTCTTTGCCGTCTTTTTTCTGGTCGTGCCCCAAGACAATCGTTTCAGGATTGGCTTTTTTGACGGACTGCAGCCAATCGCTGCTTCCAATAAATGCAAAGTCAACGGGTTTTAGCGCCAGCACCATTGCTAGTCTTTCTTTCTCGTTGAAAAGCGGCGTGCGTCCTTTGATTTTGCGCACGCTTTGGTCGCGTGCAACAACCACGCCTAATTCTTGCCCGAATTTTCTTGCGTACTGCAAGAACTTTAAGTGTCCGGGGTGTATCCCGTCAAAAGTTCCTGCAGCCAAAACGCGCTTCATTTCTAGGGGCCTTCAAAACCACAGTTCTTGCAGGCGTATTTGGTTTCATTATCCCTGCAGCCCTTGCATCGGGTGTGCTCTGCATTGCACTGGGGGTTTGGGCACGGAAAAGTGACGAATTCGTACGAATTCCTACCGCAACTTAGACAAACTGCCATTCAAATCAACTCCGTAAAAACAAAAGCCATTTTGGGGCGAAACGCCTTTTTGCTCCTGTAATAATTCTGCCGAAAACCGTTTTTATAGTGTTTCTTGGACTTGTTAAGCGGGCCCGCCGGGATTTGGACCCGGATCAAAAGCTGTCTACACTCATCGCCGTTGGCTATGCAACTGCGGAGAATTCCGCAAGCTCTCGTACTGTCCAGGTTATACTACGGGCCCTGAATAATCGAAAACCCTAGTTTTGAGTATACTTATTTGTGTGGGCAAGGAATTTAAGCGCGCTGCGAACAACAAAAAAGGCGTCAATCCGGCCTATGCCTCGCCTTAAGGCGATGGTTGTCGGCGCCTGCGAAATAAGCCTAGTAAACCCTTGTGCCTGGGGGCTGGTGCAGGTTTTTGTTCTGCCCTGTCTTCTGGTTCTAGCAGTTTGTCAAGGAACGCCTTTGCCGAAGCAGCATATTTTTGCTGGTACCTCGTCTTTTGCTCTGGTCGAAGCGTGTTGTTGATCAAGTAGCCGGTAGCAACCTGTTCTCCTCCAATTGCGGTTGCCGCAACCCATGCATGAGGGTCGAATAGCTGTTTGGAAGGCTCTGGAAACTGTGGGAGGCCTCTTTCAATCGTCATTCTTGATGGACGCCACGTTGTCTTGTCTATTTCTAATCCCGCGCTTGCGGCCGCTTCAATTATTCGCCTATCGGGGGTTGGGCTTTCCGGAAGCAGGAGGTTTCCTTCGTCGTACATAGAATGCAACAGTACCATCTTGGCTTTTGGAAAGCGGCGTCTTGCCAGCTCTGAAAGCTTGATTTCTTCAAAAGGCATTAACGCTCTGAATTGTTGGGTGTACTGGCTTACAAAACTCGCGAGCATTTCCTGCGTAATGCCGTGCAGTCCAAGGGTTTTTCGTGTGGCCTCTTGTCGAAACACGTCGTGTGCAAACTGTGCGTCCAAGCTAGAATGTTGCCGAAAGCTGTTCTCTCGGTCAGTAGTGTTCTTAATTGTTTCGCGATCTTTTTCCATGTCGCCGGTTATTTTGGTTCTTAGTTCGCCCACTATGCGCTGCGCTTGGTCGAGCCGTTCTTTCCTTACTGTTGCCGCGCAGGCAGACAATTGCGCTTGAGTTAGGGGAACATCTTGATGCGTGTAAGGTTTTCTTGCTAGATGGTCAGTCTTTCCTTTCTCGATTCTTTCAAGCCCTTCCAGGTAGAGCATTCCTGCTCTGGGCAGGAGTGGTTTTGCAGTCATGCGTTTGGGATACCTGATAAAAAGTACGTCGCTTCCGTAGTGTGCGTGCAGTGGCTTTCCGCTTACCTTTCTTTCCGGCACTAAGCCCGTCAGCTCTTCCGGATGCATACTGTGGAAGACTATTACTTTTGGGGTTTTAGCGCCAGCCATTGCTTTTTTGAAATCAGTGCGCGTGTTGCGCAGGATAATTACGTTTGAAGGTTTGTTTGCCAATTGTGCCGCCATTGTATTTTGTGACCGGTTTTGAATTATTAAATCCATCCACCCGTCGGCAGTCATGCCTGCCCGCGCTTTTATACCTTTTCGCACGCAATTCTTCTTATGGTTCAAGTTGGAACGGTGATAAGCACTTTTGAGGGGCCCAGCACGCGCGGGTTTGCCTTCGTTGTCACCGACAAGTCCGTGCGCAAGGGACAGTTCGTGGTTGTGCAAGGCGATGACGGCGGAATAGTTGGAGTAGTAAAGGAATTGCTGCGCGCCAACCGTTATTTCGAGCGCGCGGAAAGCGTTAGCGAGTACGAAAAGCGAGCTCCGCCAGGCCAAGGCTTTTTGCAAAGTTTGCCGGTTGCTTCTTGGGAGTACATTATTGCTGACTGTTCCACGCTTGGTTCTCTTGTCAAAGAAAAAGGCGTAATGCTGGGAAGGGCCGCCTTTCCTCCCTCGCCCGGCTCGAAGGTTTCAGTAATAGACCCTGTCGTGTTGTCTGATTTTCTCGGGTTTGCGCCTGAAGGGTTACACTTGGGGCGATTGCTGCAGCACGATGTTGCCGTTAAGGTAAGCTTGTCGCGCCTTTTGCAAAAACACTTGGCAATACTGGGCATAAGCGGTTCCGGAAAGAGCTATTTCACGAGCGTGCTTTTGGAAGAATTGCTCGACCGCAAGCCTTCAACAGGCCGGATTGCCGTAGTAGTTTTCGACGTGCATGGCGAATACGCTGGTTTTGCCGACAAGCACCGCAACCCGTCTTTCGCCGAAAAGGTGACCGTCGTTAAGGGTAAAGACGTCAGGATTGCTTTTCACAAGCTTGGGGTTGACGCGCTGGCAGACATCTTGCCTGACATGTCTTCCACTCAGGCGCGCGACTTGGAAAAGATTTTGCGCGAGCTTCGCGCCAAGATGAAGGAGGGCGGCAAGGCGTACGACTTGCGCGATGCGCTTGGCGCAGTGGAAGCAAGCCCGTTGAAAGAAAACGTCAAGGCGCCCCTTTTGGGTTGGCTTGGCAGGCTGCGCAGGCTCAAGTTGTTTGCGCGCGCAGACAGCCCTGCAGTGCGCGACGCGGTAAAACCCGGCAGGATGCTGGTTTTCGACCTTAATAGTTTGACCAACCAGATGCAAAAGCAAATGATTCTAGCTTATTTTGCCAGAAAGCTCTTCAAGGGAAGGCGCGAAGGCGTTATACCGCCGTTCGTGCTGTTCGTCGAGGAAGCGCACAGCTTTGCGCCGGAAAAAGTGGCCAAGGCAGGCAGCCAGGCGAAAAGAGTAATAGAGACGATTGCGAGGGAAGGGAGAAAGTTCGGAGCCTGTCTGTGCCTGATTTCCCAGCGGCCAGTTCAACTAAGCACAACCGCGCTGAGCCAGGCGAACACTTACGCGATTTTCAAGATTACCAATCCTTACGACTTAAAGCACATCCAGGAAAGCTGCGAGGCTCTAGACAGTGACGTGCTGGGCGAAATAACCTTGCTCAAGACGGGCGAGGGAATAATCATTGGAGAGGCAGTCCAGCACCCCGTATTCGTGCGCGTGCGCGGCCGCAAGAGCGTCAAAAGCGGCAGGGCGGAAACACTCGAACAGATTGCGCGCGACTTCGAGGATTCTTCGCAACGGATTACTCAAGCTGCAGACGTCGAGCAGTTCATTTGAGGTTTGGCTAGCTCGTCTGCCAGAAAACTATTCAAATTGGCCGGGCGTTTTTCAGTTACTGTAAAAAAGCAAGCGATTCAAGTTGTTGTTTATGCGCGTTCAAAGAGTTGTTTGCGAGATTGGTGCGGGCGATTGCCGCAAGGCAATTGCGCTTGCGCGTCAAAACCCGCGCACCGTTTTCGAGGTTGTAGACCTCGAGCTGCCAAGGCTAATTAGGGCGCCTTCCAACTTGCATTTCCACCGTAGCGATGCAGTCGATTTCTTGAGCAGCCAGCCTGAAGATAGGTTTTCAGGAGTTTACGCCGACTTTTCTTTGCAGCATATTCCTTTTGACCGCCGCCAAGAATTGATTAGGCAAGCTTTCCGCACCATGCGCCCGCAAGCGTGGTTTCATTCGATTGACTTCGCGTACGCCGCGCCTGTTTTGAAAGCCGAGTTTGACCGACATCGCTTTGAAACAAGCCTAAGACGCTTTAGGAGCATTGACTTGGCAGCAGAATCTTCTTTGGCTTCATTCCAACACGCCCTTGCAACAACCGTGCTGGCCGAATCATTGAGGGCAGTCCGGCGGCTGAAGGGCGAGGAGGTGACGGTTGTCGATCTCGCGGCGCGCTTGAATCACGCTAAAGAAGTTGAAAAGTTTCTGCGCAGGATTGAAGGCGCAAACCCTTCTTTAGAAGCGCTTCGTTCTATAGAAGACCGGGTTGCCATGACTTCCCTGACGCTTTCGGACAAGCCGTTTGCCTTGCTGCGCGCAGTAAAGCCGCGCGTCAAATAACCGGTTTGTTGCCTTTCGGAAGGCTTTGCCCACTTTTTTATTGCTTGCCGCCCAGAATCTTGTTGTAGTTTAGGGTTGATTATCTTGGGAAAGACGGAATTGGACGATGCCACTTTACAGCGAGTTGCGCAAGTGTGCAGGCTCAAGCTGGGTGAGAAGGAGAAGGCCGAGCTGCGCGTCGACTTGAATTCTATTCTTTCTTACTTTTCGCAGATAAACGAGATTGAAGAGAAAGGCCGCGAGTTGTACTATGTTGTAGATTCCAGTAGCGTGCCGCGCCAAGACGTTGCGCGGCCGTCAAACGAAGCCGAAGCGATTCGCAAGGGGTTTGCCAAATGCAAGGACGGCATGATGATGGCGCCAAAGAGTCTTTAGTGGCTTAAGTTTTAGGGTTTGGTTTTGTTTATGGGTTACACAAAAAACGTTCTTTCTGAAATTGCTAGTGGCAAGCGCACTGCCGTTTCCAGAGTGCAAGTGTTCCTGCAGAAGATTCGCGAGCAAGACGGGGCGATTGGTGCGTTCATTGAAGTCTACGAAAGAGATGCGTTGGCGCAGGCAGCCGCAGTTGATGCGAAAGTCAAGGCGGGCAAGAAGCTCGGAATACTGGGCGGGCTGGTTGTTTCAGTCAAGAACACGGTTGCAATTGAAGGCAAGCTGTTTACGTGCGGTTCCAAGATGCTCGAGCATTACCGCGCTCCTTACACCGCAACTGCAATCGAGAAGATTGTTGCGCAAGACGGAATAGTAATTGGCAGTACTAACATGGACGAGTTCGGGTGCGGAAGTGATTGTTCCAACAGTGCTCTCAAAGTCACGAAAAACCCGCTTGATTTGAATCGGGTGCCTGGAGGAAGCAGTGGTGGTAGTGCCGCCGCAGTAGCCGCAGGTTTTTGCGACGTTTCGCTGTCGGAAGATACTGGCGGAAGCATCCGTTGCCCGGCAAGTTTTTGCGGGGTTGTAGGCCTAAGGCCTACTTATGGTTTAGTTTCGCGTTATGGTGTTGGAGACTTGGCGATGAGCTTTGACCAGCTCGGCCCGATGTCACGCGATTCTCTTGGCAGTGCGTTGTTGCTTAGTGCAATAGCTGGAGTAGACTATCGCGACAGCACTACTTCTCATTCGAAAACAGCCAATTATTCGGAAAACTTGGGAGAGATTCCAGCCACGCTGCGAGTTGGCGTGCCGAAAGAGTTTTTTGATGGCTGCGATGATCAAGTCGAAAAACAGGTCAGAAAAGCAATAGCTGCCCTGCAGGCAAAGCGAGGGGTAATAGTTGAAGAGTTTTCTTTCCCAATGGTAAAGTTTTCGCTGCCAATCTATTACCTGCTTGTTTTCAGCGAGTTTGCAAGCGCTATGCAGAAGTATGATGGATTAAAGTACGGGTTGAAGTGGGAAGATGCAAAAGACTTCAACGAGGCAGTCAGCGCAGTGCGTGACAAGGCGTTTGGAAAAGAAGTAAAACGGCGCATACTTCTTGGCGCGTACATCACTATGAAAGAGTTTCGCGACGCGTGGTATACCAAGGCACTCAAGGCGCGCGATGCGCTCAAGACGGATTTCGCCCGCGTTTTTGCGAAGTACGACGTGCTGCTTGGCCCGACAATGCCGTCTGCTGCTTGGAAACTCGGAGAAAAGTCTCACGACCCGCTGCAAATGTATTTGGCAGACGTGCTTACCGTTCCCGTAAACTGCGCCGGAATCTGTGCAGGCACCGTACCGTGCGGAGAAACTACGGAAAAAATGCCGGTTGGCATCCAAGTCGCAGGAGCGTGGAACGCCGACGCACTAGTGCTAAAAGTAATGTCGGCGCTTGAGGAACTGGTTAGGTAATCTAGCCGTTTCTTACTAACATGCCGCTTCTTCCAACTCTCTCGGTTTTTGGCCTGTTTCTTGCGGCTTGCAATACATGTTTTAACTGCGGAGAAACTCTGAACGCTTGGCGAGAGAATCTTACGCCTTGCTCGGGCCATCTCATTGCCTGTGGATGGATTCCTTTCAGATCAGCAAATAACTTCGTGGACGGTCTGATTTTCATGGTTTTCTCCTCTTGAAGGGTGGGTTCTGTCTTGTATCTCTTCTTTTTTGTTTAAATTCCTTTGCGCTTGCACCCTTTTTTATTTGGGCGCTTCCAAATGGTTGCGATGTGAGAGGGTGTAGTCATTGGTTTGGGAAACGCTTGCTATTTTTGCCGTGTCGCTGGTGGTTCTTGGAAGGGCCAGCTACTGGGTCATTGATTCGGCGATAAAGCTCTCCGAGTTTCTCGGCATTTCGGGAATTGCGGCAGGATACATTTTCATTGCTTTTGGAACTTCGCTGCCGGATTTCATGGTTGCGGTCCAGGCATCGCTTTCCAACCAGCCCGGCATAGCTTTCGGAGACGTGCTGGGTTCAAGTATTGCTAACATTTGCCTAGTGCTTGGAATTGCCGCGCTCATAAAACCGCTCTACATCCGGCGTGAGCAGACTCTTGAAAGCGCCGAATTGCTGCTCATAACCAGCTTGATTCCTCTTGTCTTGATCTACCTGGGCGCAATAGATTTCACTGCCGGCTTGTTCTTGCTGTTCGTTTTCTTGCTGTACGTCTTTTTGGTGTTGCGCCAGAAGTTTACCATGGACTTGCCAGTAGAGCACTCCAAAAAAGAGCTTGGAAGGAACATAGCCGTTTTCGCAGTAGGTTTGCTGGCGGTTATTTTGTCGGCGCGCTTTGTTATTTCTTCCACTTCCGATTTGGCGCGTCTTGCCGGAGTGCCTGAAGCACTCATAGGCATGACTCTTATCGCCTTTGGCACCACGCTTCCCGAGCTTGCAGTAGACTTTGTAGCGATACGGCGTGGCCACGCCGCTTTGGCAATCGGTGATGTTCTTGGTTCAAGCGTGATAAACTTAACGTTAGTTCTGGGCAGCGCAGTAGTACTCAACCCGATTATCAATAACGCTGCGATTTACGGTACTGCGATGGTGTTTCTGGTCGGCGTGAATTTCTTCTTGTGGTATATGCTCATGAAGCACGAGGGAATCTCTCGCAACACGGGGCTGATACTGGTTGTCAGCTACATACTCTTCCTGGCGATTGAAATTCTTGTTTCATTCGGCCTTCTTGGGCGCAGCCCTACTGGCGCCATAATCGCTGGCGGAATCTAGTTACAAAAAAGCAGTATGAACTTGCGCTTGGCTTCCAACAAGCTTACGCCTGGCCTGCAAGCATTATTTGCGCCAAGAGCGCTTCGAGCTGGATTCTTGGGTCGGCGCCTTGAGAGATCCTAAAGTCGTACTCGCCAATCTTGTCGATTATCCCGACTTTCTTCTTGTCTGAAATTGCAAGCTGGGAGACTTCGCGGTAAATCTGTGAAATTACGTCCTCGCCGCTCATCCCGTACTTTATCATCAGCTCGTCAAGGTTCTTGCGCGATTCGGTGAAGTTTCCCTTGAGTGCCAGCGATACCATTTCGGCTATCTCCTTTGGCCTTGCGCGCGATGCCAGCGCGAGAACGTCGTCTTCCTTTACGTTTGATGAAAGCGCGCTTGCGCCTTGAAGAAGGTTTACTGCGCGCCGTGCGTCGCCGTCTGCGACGTACACTATTGCTTGCAGCGCCTTTTCGTCAAGCGTGATTTTTTCTCCTTTCGCGATGTGCGTCACTATGCTGCTTACATCTTCGGCTTGCAAGGGGCGGAAGCGGAAGATTGCGCACCTGCTTTGAATGGGCTCGATTATCTTCGAGGAGTAGTTGCAGCTCAGCGCAAATCGGGTGTTTTCCGAGTATTTTTCCATCGTCCTGCGCAGCGCATTCTGCGCGTCGTCGGTAAGACTGTCGGCCTCGTCAAGAAGTATAAGTTTGTAAGGCACGCTGCTTATCGGCATTGTGCGCGCGAAGTCTTTTATCCTGCCGCGCACTACGTCGATTCCCCTTTCATCCGAAGCGTTTAGCTCCAAAAAGCACTCGCCAATCGCTTCTCCGTACAGTTCGCGTGCGAGAGCAAGCACGGTGGTAGTCTTGCCCACTCCGGCGGGGCCAGCCAAAAGCAAGTGGGGAATGTTGCCGCTCTTTAAAAATGCCTGCATTCTTTCAGTTGCCTGTGCCTGGCCTGCAACTTCGGAAAGCCTTTTCGGCCTGTATTTTTCCAGCCAAGGCTGAAACTCGTGTCCCTTCTTTTCTTCCACCACTTTTTACACCGCAAATAGTATGCTGCGAATGGTTTTTAACGAGGATGCAAGCGCCCGAGTGTTTTGGGCTCCAGTGAGGTGGTTTGACTATCCTGATTAGTGTTCTTTCTTTGGAAAGGAGGCCGATTCATGCGCTGCGTTCCGGCACGGAAACTCGAAACAGGGCGTTTCGGGGCCCGCACAACCAATTGTTTCCGACCTCGCGAGGGCAGTTTGGTGGCTGAAACGATTCTTCGGCTTTGGGAACGGTTAAACCGTCTTACTCGCCTACAAACCGCTGAACCACAACGCCAGTCCGCAGGTTGCACTCTCCTCCTTTCCTGACACTTTATCCTTCTCCGGCGGAAGTCCTCCGTCGAGCAGGATTTTTCCGATTCGTCCGCCACGGCAAACGAATCTTGGTGGGCGTTACTAGTACCTATACTGGCCTTTTAAAACTTGCCTTTCCAGTAATCCGTGTTTTAGAGGCGTTTTTAAAATTTATCCAAGGTCGCGGTTTTTTCTTGGCGAGCCTTGCCCAAGTATAAATAAGCCAGCGCAGTAATGCGTGCAATAAGGCCACGCGTGTATTTCATGAAGAAAATTTCCAAAGATTCTCCTGCCGCAGACGAGGCTGGCGCTTTCAAATCCCTTGCGCGCGGCTCTTCAGTAGTTTTGGCAAGTTTGATGCTTTCCAAAGTGATTACGGGCCTGAATACGTGGGTGATTGCGAGGGCAAGCCCGGAATTGCTTGGTGAATTCGCAGTTGGAAGCGCGTTTTTAGCGTTGGCTTTCCTTCCGGAACTAGGTTTTCCTGCTGGCTTGGTGCGTCTTATTCCAGAGTATGCTTTCAAGCGAGACTTGAAGAAAGTCAAGGAACTGGCGGGAGTTGCGCTCAAAGCCAGTTTTGTTTCTTCGCTGATTTTTTGTGTAGCTTTGTTTGCCGCTTCAGACTGGATTGCCGCAAGGTTTTTCGTTTCTTACACCTCAATGGCGGTAGTGTTGAAGGTTTTTGCGTTCGGGATTTTCTTTCTTTCTTTTGTCGAAGTGCTTGCCGCAATCATGCACGGTTTCAAGCGCGTTGAGCTTGAGGCATACTTGCGCAGCCTTGCCGAAAACTTGTTGCGTCTTGGCGCAGTTGTCGCTGCCGTGTTTTTTGGGTTTGGCGTTGTTGGGCTTTCCCTGGCGTACGTAGCTGCAGAACTCGTTGCAGCAGTGTTTGGCTTGTGGTTGGTCAACCGGTACGTGCTTCCCCTAAAGCAAGTTTTCTCAAGCGCCAACCTCAAGGGCGCAGTGGCAGGCCGGTTGTTCTACTTTTCCGCTCCAATTTTGTTCGCGCAGACTTTTGCAACGGCCTTGGGCGCGGCCGGCACTCTGTTTTTGGGACACTTCAGGACGCCTGTTGAGACTGGAATTTATGCTGCGGCTTCCGCGCTGGTAATGCTTACTCTGCTCGCGCCAAGCGTGATTGCCAATTTGAGCCTGCAAGTCATGGTTGAACAGCACGCGCAGGGCAATCGCAAGACTGTCGAAAAGATTTACGCTTCGGTCTGCAAGTGGATTTTCTTCGCAAACCTGCCCCTCGTACTTTTCTTTTCCATCTTTGCCTCCCGCATAATGGAAATATTCGGCTCTGAGTTTTCAGCAGGCGCGCAAACTCTTGTCGTGTTGTCTGCGGGGTATCTCGTCTACTCTGTAGGAATGCCCGCGGTGAACGCGTTGAGCGTGTTCGACAAGCCAAGGCTAGTCTTGGTTAACTCGATTGCCGCAGCACTCTCGGCAGTCCTCTTGTGCTTCCTGCTAGTTCCAACTTACGGCATGTTTGGAGCTGGTTTCGCCTATGTGTTCGCGCTTTCCCTAAGCGTAATTATGGCGCAAATTGAAATTTTCTTTCTCCAAAAAATGCAGCCTTACTCTTTCGAGTTCGTCAAGGCGTCTGTTGCGGCTTGCGTTGCGCTGGGCCTAGCATACTTTGGCTTTCGGTTGGCCGACCAGTATTACTTGCTTGCCCTAGTGCTCGCCGCAGCAGTTGCCGCCGTCTTGTACACTGCTTTCTTGTTCTTTCTGCGCGCCTTTGACGAGAAGGACATCCTGCTTTTGAAAGTAGCGGAAAGAAAATTTGGGGTTGCAAAACTCGCGCCATTGCGCGAACTGGCGAAGAAGTATTACTTTAGAAAATAATCAGCTGCAAGAGCGGGATTGTTGCTGGCGTAAAGCCAAGGCTAACTTGTTTTTGTCTCTAGCTGGCGTTGCTGGAAAAAGCTTTACGCGCTCTTGTAGGCCTTGCGCTTTTTCATGTCGCCCCAGCAGTCCTTGCAGATTACCTTGCGGTCTATCTTGCTGGCAGTAAGCGAGCTTTTCTGGCAGTTGCGGCAGACGTTCCTCTTGCAATAATCGCATGGTTCCAGGTAGTACGCTTCGTCGCTGCATCTTCCACATTTAGTAGTCATTTTGTTTCAACCCTTTCGCCTTCGGTATAATAAGGCCTTTACGCAAATCTTTTTGCACGACAATCAATAAATACCCGTGCGGTGGGCGTGTCGTGGCAAAACCGGCAGTTGGTTGGTGTCCTTGAAAAGCTTATTTCTTGCTTTACTTGTTGTTGCAGCGGTATCCCCTGTCTTTTTGGGTGCGTTCGGTTCCTTCCTGACTTTGGATTGCGGATTCGCTTCAACTTCCAGGTTAATCAACGCAACTGCAACGTTTTATTCTTCGGACGCGCCTTCGTGCGTTCCAATGGAAATGCGCTTGACTTTGCCCAACGGAACGGTTTCAATGTTTTCGCCGTTTTCGTGCCAAAACGGTCGGCACGTCTTCGTGCTTCCGGCTGGCACTAACGGGCTTTTTACGCTTAACGCTTCGTATTCGCGTTTTTCTTCTTCGTGTGTTGTTGCCGCGCTTTACAGCCGCCAGCGCCCCCGCGTGCCCGAACTGCCGCCGGCAGCGGTAGTGCTCGCCGGACTCGTTTCCGCAGCCCTTTTTGCCAAGTCTAGGCGTTGAAAAAGGCTCGGTTTGGTTGCAACTCTGGAATTTCTGGCTTGCTTGCCGCAAAACAAACGATTTTAAGCTGTTTTGGCAAAGTCTTATCGTGGTGGAAAATGTCTTTTGAAAAGGTAGTGTCGCACGCAATTGAAGCTTACAAAACCAACGTCAAGCTGATCTCGTTTTTCAGCATTCCCCTAATAGTGGCGTTCCCCCTATTGCTCTTGTTGCCCAACTATGCCTCTTTGGGTGGGATTTTCCTGCGGTTCAACAGTATTGGGACCGACGTTTCGTCTTGGGGCGTGGCGTACATGCTGGTAGTCCTCCTAATTTCCCTCATACTTTTTTCATTCGCAATAGTTGCAATTAATTCAGTCATCAAGGCGCAGCGCGCAATGCTTTCCCTCAAGCACGCCGACGTCGAGAGGATGGAAGACGCGACTTTCAGGCTTTTTGGGCTGTTGCTGCTTGTCTTTCTTGCCTTGTTTGCATTCAACCTATTGCTTTTCGAGATGAACGTGGGCGAACGGCTTCGGCTGGTGCTTAACGGCTTGTTCTCGCTGGCCGCCTCGATGCTAGTGTTGTTCGCGCCTCAGGCAATAGTGATTGACAATGCGAAAATTGAGCACGCAATTTCGCTGAGCGTTTCCGTGCTTGTCAAAAAGCCGGCGCTTGTAGTCGCGTTCCTGACCCTTGGAGCGCTGCTGGTTTTGGTAAACTCGTTTGTGTTCACTTCCCTTCAAGGCGTCTGGGGGATGTTTCCTTACGTCGCAATCGTAGTCAATTCGCTGCTGATCGTCCCGTTCCTCGAAGTAGTCAAGACGCAAATCTACTTGACCAAATACTCGCTTCTTTGAACGGTGGTTTTGTGAAAAGCGGTTCCCAATCGTTTCTTGGTCTGGGCGTTCTTCTTTTGTCAATAATCCCAAAGTTAGCGTTTGCGGACATAGCTCCGCCAGCCCCGGTGGGCGAGGCGGTTTTGCTTGCCAGAGTAGGCTTGGCTTTGGTCATTACAATAGGCTTGGAGTTGTTAGTGTGGTTCGCGTATGTTTACTGGAAAAAGCTGTCAAAAAGAATGCTTTGGTTTGTTCTTTTGGCTAACTTGATTTCGTTGCCGCTACTGTGGTTTTTTGTCTCGCGTTTTTCTGGGAGTATGCTTATCAGTTATATCGCGATTGGAGAACTAGCCGTATTCTTGTTCGAAGGCAGCTTGGTTTATGCGTTCAATAAACAAGAAATAGCCCTGGCAAAATCCGTGTCAATAAGCTTTCTTGCTAATCTGACCAGTTTCTTGGCAGGCGTTTTTGTTTTTCCGTTGGTTGCGGCAATATTCGGGTTCTAGCTGCGCGCCATGCGACAGTTTCCTTAGCTTGTTAACCCGAATAAGGTTTTCCCGTCAAGCGCGGGCTTATTTAGCCGGAGCAACATTATCCACCTTACTTCCACTAAATGGTGCATTACGATGGACAAAGTCTTGATTCTCGCGGAAAAGCCGAGCAGCGCGCAGAAGATTGCCGCTTCGCTTTCTCAAGGCAAGGCGGTCCGCAAGGCAGTTCACGGGATTGCCTACTTTGAGTTCGAGCGGCAAGGCAGCCAGTACGTGGTAGTGCCGGCAGTAGGCCACCTTTTTTCGCTTGCCGAGAGGGAAAAGTCGGGCGGCTACCCTGTTTTCGACGTCGAGTGGAAGCCTTCCCACGAAGTCAGCGAAACCGCGGCGTTCTCCAAGCCCTACTTGCAAAATATTGCCGCGCTTTGCAAAGGCGTAAAGCAATTCGTGGCTTCAACTGACTATGACTTGGAGGGAGAAGTGATTGCCGGCAACTTGATGGAGTTCGTCTGCAAGCAAAACCCCGGTAAAGTTCGCCGCATGAAGTTTTCAACACTTACTTCTGAAGAACTCGAGGAAGCTTTTACCAAGGCGGCGCCTTCAATGGACTTAGGGTTGCTTGACGCCGGCCGCACGCGACACCGGCTAGACTTTTACTGGGGAATTTCGCTTTCACGCGCGCTAATGGCCGCCATGAAGGCGGGCGGCCGTTTTAGCGTGATGAGCATCGGCCGCGTGCAAGGCCCTGCGTTGGCAGTGCTTGCAAAACGCGAGCTTGAGATTTCTGCTTTCAAGCCAGAGCCTTACTGGGAGGTTTTCGCGCTTGTGAAAGACACTCGTTTTGAAAGCGTCCGTGGAAAGCTAAAGACTGAAGCGCAGGCTGTTGAAGCTGTAAGCAAGGCAGGCAAGACTGGGTTTGTAGAGAAAGTCGAGCGCAAGAAGTTCCACCAGATGCCGCCTTTCCCATTCGACTTAACTACCCTTCAGACTGAGGCGTACAAGGCTTTCAGTTTTTCTCCAACCCAGACGCTGGAAGTGGCGCAGCACCTCTACGAAGAAGCAGTCATAAGCTATCCGCGCACTTCGTCCCAAAAGCTTCCCGAAAGGCTCAATCTTTCCAAAATAATTTCCAAGCTTGCAGACCAGCCTGCCTATTCCAAGCTTGCAGCCAGGCTTGTGAAGGAAAAGCGCTTTTCGCCGCACGAAGGAAAGAACGAGGACCCCGCTCACCCTGCAATTTTCCCAACTGGCGAAAAGCCGGCTCCCGCGCCCGGCCCCAAGGCAAAGCTTTACGACTTGATAGTCAAGCGCTTTTTAGCGTGCTTTGCTGATTCTGCAGTGCGCGAGAAAATGAGCGTTGCGCTAAAACTCGGCAGCGAACAGTTCGTTGCTCAAGGCGCTCGCACGATTGAAGGCAATTGGATGGAGTTCTATTCGCCTTACGCCAAATTCGAGGAAGTGACTCTTCCAGACTTCGGCCAAGACGAGGGAGTAATTGCCGACAAAGTGTGGAACGAAAAGAAAATGACGCAGCCTCCCAAGCGCTACACTGAAGCGTCGTTAGTCCGCAAGCTTGAAGCCGAAGACTTGGGCACCAAAGCAACCCGTGCCAGCATAATCAAGACGCTGTTCGACCGCGGCTACGTGAAAGGCAAAAGCATTGAGGCGACTCCACTTGGTTTGACGGTTTACAACGCCTTGAACGACAACGTTCCGCAAATACTCAGCGAAGAACTCACCCGCCATTTCGAGAAGGAAATAGTGGCAATACA
>Ga0163199_1000603_pt1 | contig 22636 bp, 23 predicted proteins | sample PL_2010_150m_FD_113537 | JGI IMG/M metagenome (GOLD analysis project Ga0163199, IMG submission 113537) | Freshwater microbial communities from Powell Lake, British Columbia, Canada to study Microbial Dark Matter (Phase II) - PL_2010_150m | ecosystem: Environmental > Aquatic > Freshwater > Lake ...
CGTCAACACCACCGACTCCGCGGTGCGCATCACGCACGTTCCCACGGGGCTCGTCGTCCAGTGCCAGGACGAGAAGTCCCAGCTGAAGAACAAGGCGAAGGCGCTGAAGATCCTCCGCTCGCGGCTCTACGACGCGGAGATGGCGAAACGCCAGTCCGAGCGGGCCGATCTGCGCCGTTCCCAGGTGGGAACCGGGGACCGCAGCGAACGGATCCGCACCTACAATTTTCCCCAGAGTCGCGTGACCGACCACCGGATCGGGCTGACCGTGCACCAGCTCTCCACCGTGCTCGACGGCGGATTCGACCCCTTCATCGACGCCCTGACGTCCCAGGCCCAGGTCGAGGCGCTCCGCAAGACCGGCTGAAATGTTCCTCTCGGAACTCCTTGCGCTTTGCAACCGGGAGATGAAGTGCGTACGGGACGCCGCGCCCGGCGAGGCGGAGATCCTCGTTTCCGCGGTCACCGGGATCCCCCGGAGCCGGCTCTTCCTTTCGATGGACGACGACGTCGGCGATGTCCCGGTGCGGCTGCTTCCGCTGATCGCGCGTCGCGGCGGCGGCGAGCCGCTGCAATACGTTCTCGGCGCCTGGGACTTCTTCGGGAGGGAGTTCCTCCTCTCCCCCGACACGCTCATCCCTCGCCCCGAGACGGAGGGGCTCGCGGAACGGGCGGTGGCCGCCCTTCGACGTTCCCCGGCGGCGCTCCCTATTGCGCTCGACGTGGGGACCGGGAGCGGGGCGATCGCGGTGACCCTTGCCGCCGAGGTTTCCTCATCGCGCGTCGTGGCCACCGACATTTCGCCCGGCGCCTTGCGGAAGGCGCGCGAGAACGCGGCGCGCCACGGCGTGGCGGATCGTGTCCTTCCCGTCTGCGCCGACCTTCTTTCCGCCTTGAAATGCGGGGGCCGTTTTGCTGTAGTGGTCTCGAATCCTCCGTACGTCGCGGAGGGGGAGTGGCCCCTCCTGCCGCCGGAAGTACGCGACCACGAGCCGCCGGGGGCGCTTCTTGCCGGAAGGGACGGCCTTTCGGTCCTGCGGCCCCTGGTGGCAGGCGCCGCAGGCCTCCTGTCGCCCGGCGGAGAGCTCTGGTGCGAGATCGGCGCCTCGCAGGGGGAGGCGGCGTCCGCGCTGCCATGCGGTTCCCTGAGGCCGCTCGGGATCTTTCGGGACCTTGCGGGTCGGGACCGGTACATCGGCTGGGAATATCCGGGACGGGAGTTTTGACACTGGAAATCTTCGTGATCAAGGGTGGCAGGCGGCTTTCGGGGACCTGCCGTGTCTCCGGAGCGAAAAACGCCGTGCTGCCGGCCATGGCGGCGTCGCTGCTCGCGGAGGGACCGGTGGAAATCGTCGGGGCCCCCCGGCTGCGGGACATCGCCACGTTCTCGAAGCTTCTCGGGATCCTTGGCGCGGAAGTCACGCACGGCGGCGGCGCGGACGGGGGCGAGGTGCTGAGGATCGCGCCCGGGGACGCCCGGAAGGCCGAGGCGCCGTACGAACTGGTGAAGACGATGCGCGCGTCGGTCCTGGTCCTCGGGCCGCTCCTCGCCCGGCAGGGACGTGCCCGGATCTCCCTGCCCGGCGGATGCGCAATCGGAGCCCGCCCGATCGACCAGCACCTGCGGGGGCTGGAGCTCATGGGGGCGAGAACCTCCCTCTCCGAGGGGTACATCGAGGCGTCGGCGGATCGACTTTCGGGCGCCGCGGTCACCTTCGACATGAAGACGGTCACGGGGACGGAGAACCTGATGATGGCCGCCTCCCTCGCCAAAGGGACGACCGTCCTTTCGAACGCGGCGCTGGAGCCCGAGGTATGCGACCTCGCACGGCTGCTGCGCGCCATGGGGGCCGACATCGAGGGGGAGGGCACTGACGAGATCGTGATCCGGGGGGTCCGTTCCCTCCACGGGGCGCGCCACGAGGTGATGGCGGACCGGATCGAGGCGGCGACGCTGCTCCTGGCCGGCGCGATCACGGGCGGAGACGTGACGGCGATGGGCGCGGACGCCTCGTCCATGAACGCCGTCGTCGAAAAGCTCCGGAGGTCCGGGGCCGAAGTGGATTCCGTCCCCGGGGGGGTGCGCGTCCGCAGGGAGGGGCCGATCCGCTCCGTGAACGTCAAGACCGCCCCGTACCCCGGGTTCCCCACGGACGTGCAGGCGCAGTTCATGGCCTACATGTCCCTCGGGGACGGGTTCAGCATCATTTCCGAGACGATCTTCGAGAACCGGTTCATGCACGTGGCCGAACTCCGGCGGATGGGGGCGAGGATCGACGTTTCGGGGAACACCGCCGCGGTGAAGGGGGTCCCGGCGCTTTCCGGGGCGCCGCTGATGGCGACCGACCTTCGCGCCTCGGCTTCGCTGGTGCTCGCGGGACTGGCAGCGAAGGGGACGACCGAGGTGCTCCGGATCTACCACCTCGACCGCGGGTACGAGGCGCTGGAACACAGGCTCTCTTCCCTGGGCGCCGACATCACGCGGGTGAAGGAATAGGAGGCGGGACGCATGCGATGGCACCGGTCGGGAACGGCGGGATTCCGGGAGGCGCTTGGAAAAGCGGAGGTCCGGGGTTCCGCCGGCGCGGAGAAGGTGTCCCCGGTGGTCGGGGAAATCCTCCGGAAGGTTCGGGAGGGAGGCGACGCCGCGCTGGCGGAGTACACGCGACGGTTCGACCGGTTCGACCCCGGGAAGAAGGGGTTCGCCGTTCCCCCGTCGCGGATCGACGCGGCGTGGCGGCGCGTTCCGGCGGCGTTGCGTCGGTCCCTCGAACTGGCCGCGGAGCGGATCGAGTCGTTTCACCGGCGCCAGGTCGAAGGCGGGTTCGGGGTCTCCCTCTCCGGGGCGACCCTCGGTCAGCGGGTCCTGCCGGTCGCCCGCGCGGGCGTGTATGTGCCGGGGGGGAAGGCGGCGTATCCGTCGACCCTGTTGATGAACGTCCTCCCTGCCCGCGTGGCGGGGGTCCCGGAGGTGGTCGCGGCGTGCTCCGCCCCCGGCGGCAAGGTTCCGGATGTCGTCCTGGCGGCCGCCCGGATCGCCGGCGTTTCCACGGTGTACCGCATCGGCGGCGCCCAGGCGATCGCCGCGCTCGCCTACGGGACGGAGTCCGTCCCGCGCGTCGATGTGATCTCGGGTCCCGGCAACGCCTACGTCACCGAAGCCAAGCGCCAGGTCTTCGGCTCCGTCGGGATCGACATGCTCGCGGGGCCGAGCGAGCTGGTCGTGCTCGCGGACCGGACCGCGATCCCCGCCTACGTCGCGGCGGATCTTCTCTCGCAGGCGGAGCACGACGAGGATGCCTTCGTGGCGCTGGTGACGAATTCGCGCGAGCTGGCGTCGGCGGTGGAGCGCGAGCTGGCGCGGCAGGTTCGTTCCCTTCCGCGCCGCGCAATCCTGCGGGCGTCCCTTTCCCTCGCGGAAGGGTTTCTGACGCGTTCCCTCGGGGAGTCGGTCGAGGTCGTCAACCGGCTTGCTCCGGAGCACCTGAGCATCGTGACCCGGGACCCGTGGAAGGACTTTTCGGGGATCCGAAACGCGGGCACCGCGTTTCTTGGCCCCTTCAGCCCGGTGGCCGTGGGCGATTATCTCGCCGGGATCAACCACACCCTCCCGACCGGGGGTGCGTCACGTTTTTCATCTCCCCTCGGAGTTGCCGATTTCCTCAAGAAAATTAACGTGGTATCATACGAGTTTTCAGCGCTCCGCTCCGATGCGCCGCATGTGGTGCGGCTTGCCCGGAAGGAGGGGCTGGTCGCGCACGCGGAGGCGGTCCTGATGCGGACCCGTGGAAGGGGGAAGCGGTGATGAGCCGGGAAGGCCAGGTCGAACGAACCACGAAGGAAACCCGGATCAAGCTCTCCCTGCGGCTTTCGGGGGACGGATCGGGAAAGATCGCCACGGGGGTTCCCTTCCTCGACCACATGCTGACGCTGTTCTCGCGTCATGGGCTGTTCGACCTGACGATCGCGGGGAAGGGGGACGTCGAGGTCGACTTCCACCACGTGGTGGAGGACGTGGGGATCTGCCTCGGGGATGCGTTCCGCCGGGCCCTGGGGGACATGAAGGGGATCCGACGGTACGGGCACGCGGTCGTGCCGATGATCGAGGCGCTGGCGGCGGTGACGGTGGATGTCTCCGCGCGGCCGCACCTGGTCTACAACTCCCCCCTCGCGAACGAGAAGGTGGGGACGTTCGACGTCGAGCTCGTGGAAGAGTTCCTGCGGGCGTTCGCCCAGTCGTCCGGCATTTGCCTCCACGTGAACGTCACGTACGGCTCCAACGCGCACCACACCGTCGAGGCGGTGTTCAAGGCGCTCGGACGCGCCATGTCGGGTGCGGTGGAAATCGATCCGCGCGTCAAGGGCATTCCCTCCACGAAAGGCATTCTCGGGTGAAGGGGCGTCCTTCATGACGCGTGGATCCTCCATCGGCGTCGTGGACTACGGGATGGGGAACCTGCGCAGCGTGAGCAAGGCCCTCGAGTCCCTCGGGTTCCCGACCCGGGTGAGCGGGGACCCGAAGGAACTTTCCTCCTGTCACGGGATCGTATTTCCGGGCGTGGGGGCGTTCCGCGACTGCATGGGGAACGTCGTCCGCCAGGGACTGCTCCCGTTCCTTCGGGAATACCTCGCCGGAGGAAAGCCGTTCCTAGGCATCTGCGTGGGGATGCAGCTCCTCTTCTCCGGGAGCGAGGAGTTCGGTCGCCACGAGGGGATCGACTTCTTCCGCGGGGACGTCGTCCGGTTCCCCGCCGACATGCCGGCCCGGGACGGGGGGGTGCTCAAGGTGCCGCACATGGGGTGGAACGAGGTGGAAGTGGTCGGCGATCCTCCGGCTTTCCGTGGAATCCCCTCCGGAACGTACTTCTACTTCGTACACTCGTATTACGCCGCACCGAAGGTTCCCGGGGACGTTGTGTGCCGTTCCACGTACGGGGTACCCTTCGCCGCCGCCGTGAGCCGGGGAAACCGGCTTGCCGTACAGTTTCATCCCGAGAAGAGCCAGGCCGCGGGACTGCGGCTGCTCGGGAACTTCGGCCGCCTGTGCGCGGAAGCCGCATGAAGCACTGAGAGAGGACATCGTGCCGTTCCAGGTCATTCCGGCGATCGACATCCAGGGGGGGAAGGCGGTCCGGCTGCGCCAGGGGCGCGCCGAGGACGCCACGATCTTCTCGGACTCGCCGCTGGAAGTGGCCCGACGGTTCGTCGCCGCGGGGGCGTCCAGCATCCACGTCGTGGACCTGGACGGGGCGTTTCTCGGAAAACCGGTCAACGCGGAGATCATCTGCCGCATCGCCTCCGGGGCGGGCGTGCCGATCCAGGTGGGAGGCGGCGTGCGGAATTTCGATTCGGCATCCCGGTACTTCGCCGCGGGCGTGTCCCGTGTGATCCTTGGGACTTCGATCGTGCGCAGCCCCGAAGAGGTAACCCGGATCACCCGCGCCTACCCGGGGATGGTAGCCGCGGGGATCGACGCCCGCGACGGTCGCGTGGCGATCCGCGGATGGGTGGAGGTGACCGGCGTCATCGCGGTGGAGCTGGCGCGCCAGATCGAGGAGGGCGGCGTCTCCTGCTTCATCTACACCGACATTGCGCGCGACGGGATGATGGTGGGTCCCAACTTCGACGCCATCCGCGATTTCGCGAGCGGGGTCTCCACCCCGGTCATCGCCTCCGGCGGCGTGACCACCCTCGACGACCTGCGCAGGCTCAAGGCGATGGAGGGCGAAGGGGTGGCCGGCGCGATCATCGGCCGTGCCCTGTACGACGGCTCGATCGACCTGGCCGAGGCGCTGAAGACGGAGCGCGAGTAGGGCCGGACAGGCCCTGCTTGCGGAGAATGCTGGCGAAGCGGATCATCCCGTGCCTGGACGTGAAGGACGGCCGTGTCGTCAAGGGCGTCCGGTTCGTGGAGTTGCGGGACGCCGGAGACCCGGTGGAGATCGCGCGGCGGTACGACCGCGAAGAGGCGGACGAGCTCGTCTTTCTCGATATCACTGCGTCCCACGAGAAGAGGGACATCCTGATCGACGTCGTGCGGAAGACGGCGGAGCAGGTCTTCATGCCGCTCACCGTGGGCGGCGGGATCCGCACGATCGAGGACATCCGGAGCCTGCTCCTCGCGGGGGCCGACAAGGTGTCGATCAACACGGCGGCCGTCGCCGATCCGGACTTCGTCCGCCGCGCCGCCGAGCGGTTCGGTAGCCAGTGCACGGTGGTTGCGATCGATGCCCGGGCGGTGCCGGGCCGGGCCGGGGAGTGGGAGGTGTACACTCACGGGGGGCGCACCCCCACGGGCCTCGACGCGGTGGCATGGGCCCGGCGGATGGATGCGTCCGGCTCCGGCGAGATCCTGCTGACCAGCATGGACCGCGACGGAACCCGGGATGGCTACGACATCCCGTTGACGCGCGCCATCGCCGACGCCGTTCGCATCCCCGTGATCGCCTCGGGCGGGGTGGGGAGCCTCGCGCACCTGCTGGAAGGGGTGACGGCGGCGGGGGCGGACGCGGTGCTCGCGGCCTCCATCTTCCACTACGGGGAGCACACCGTGGGGGAGGCGAAGGAGTATCTCAGGCGCCACGGCGTGTCCGTGCGGCCGGCCGCGACGAAATAACAGAAGGGTCCGGCGGAGTCGCCGCAGGAGGCGGGGCGGCCCCACTCCCGTAAGAAATGCGCTCCCTGGGGTACCCCCGCAGCAGGAAGAACGGGGGGCAAAGCCAATGGAGGGGCAATGACGGCGGAGGAACTGATCGAGCAGGTGAAATTCGACGACCGGGGGCTGGTTCCGGTCGTCACGCAGGACGTGAGCGACAACGTGGTTCTCATGGTGGCGTGGGCGAACGCCGAGGCGATCCGGAGCACCTTCACAAGGGGGCACGCGACCTACTGGAGCCGTTCCAGGAAGTCCCTTTGGGTGAAGGGGGAAACGTCGGGCCATTTCCAGGATGTGGAGGAGATCCTCTACGACTGCGACGTCGACACACTGCTGTACCGTGTCCGGCAGAAGGGCGCCGCGTGCCACACGGGGGAACGGACGTGCTTTTACCGCAGCGCATACCGGCGAGGGGGGAAAACGAATGAGTGACGAGTGCATTTTCTGCAAGATCGCGCGGAAAGAGGTTCCGACGCAACCGGTTTACGAGGACCACGACCTGCTCGCGTTCGACGACATCCACCCGGTGGCGCCGGTCCACGTGCTCATCGTCCCGAAGGAGCACATGGTCAACCTGAACGACGCGGGCAAGAACGACATCCCCGTGCTCGGGAAGGCGCTGCGCCTGGCGGCGAAGATCGCCGACGAGAGGGGCGTCGCCGAGTCCGGATACCGGGTCGTGGTGAACAACGGGGAACAGGGGGGGCAGGTCGTCCCTCACCTGCACTTCCACCTCGTCGGCGGTCGACCCCTCGCCCCGGGACTGGGATGACGCGGGGAGGAACTTTGTTGACGAATTGTTGGGCAGGTGTATGATACTATAATTTTCGGTTGTTACTTGGGAACGGAAGGGGTGATCCAACCATGCCGGGCGTCCGCGTGAAGGAAGAGGAGCCCTTCGAGAGCGTACTGAAGCGATTCAAGAAGCAGTGCGAGAAGGCCGGGATCCTTTCGGAAATCCGCAAGCGGGAACATTATGAAAAGCCCAGCGTCAAGAAGAAGAAGAAGACGCTGGCTGCCAGGAAGCGCGCGTTGAAGAAATTGAAGAAGATGGTCAGGTAGGCGCGTATTGGGACTCAAGGAACAGTTGCATAAGGATATGCAGACGGCGGCCAAGGAGCGCAACTCCTTGGCCCTTTCTGCTTTGCGGATGGCCGTGGCCGCGGTCCAGAATCGGGAGATCGAGGCGGTAACCCGGAAAGAGATGCCGCAGGGGGGGACACTCCCCGAGGAGGCGATCCTCAAGGTGATCGCCGCGATGGTCAAGCAGCGCCGCGAATCGATCGGGTTGTTCCTCCAGGGGAACCGGCCGGAACTTGCCGCGAAGGAGGAGAGCGAGATCGTCGTCCTCGACCGCTACCTCCCGAAGGCGCTCACCACGGAAGAGATCGAGGCGGCCGTGCGCGAGGCGATCGCGGAAACCGGCGCGGGGCTTCCGTCCGACATGGGACGCGTCATGAAGGCACTCATGCCGAAGGTGGCGGGCCGGGCCGACGGCAAGGCGGTCAGCGAAACGGTTCGGCGCCTCCTGGCACCATAGGGAGACTTTTGGGAGGTCGGATCTCCGAAAGCACGATCCGGGAAGTACGGGACCGGGCGGACATCGTAGAGGTGGTCTCCGAGACGGTCCCTCTGTCCCGGGCCGGGGCGAGTTTTCGCGGTCTGTGCCCTTTTCACCGGGAAAAGACCCCGTCGTTCTACGTCCATCCCGCCCGGCAGGCGTTCAAATGCTTCGGCTGCGGGGAGGGGGGGTCGGTCTTCCACTTCCTGATGAAGGCGCGCAATCTTTCCTTCGCGGATTCGGTCGAGGAACTCGCGGAGCGGTTCGGTGTGGCGGTCCGGCACGAGGGCGGGGCCGTCCGTTCGCGGCCGAAAGAGGATCTATACGCCATTCTCCGCCTCGCGGCGGACACGTACCGGAAACTTCTTGGCTCCCCCGCCGGAAAGGCCGGTATGGAGTTCCTGCGGCGGCGGGGCGTAACGAAGGAAGCCGAGCGCGAGTTCGCCCTGGGGTGGGCCGGCGCGGGCGGCGAACTGGTTTCCGCGTTGAAGCGTGAAGGGATCGACCCGGCCCGGGGGGAAGCGGCAGGCCTTCTGCTCCCGTCCGGGAGCGGGTTCCGGGAACGGTTCCGGGGGCGCGTGGTCTTCCCGATCGGGGACGCAAGGGGGCGCACCTGCGGTTTCGGGGGTCGGGCGGTGGACGACACCGTCCCGAAGTACCTCAATTCCCCCGAGTCGGAGATCTACCGGAAAAGTTCCCTGCTGTACGGCCTGTACCAGGCGCTCCCCGTCCTCCGGAGCGAGGGGCGCGTGCTGGTGGTTGAGGGGTACATGGACCTGATCGGCCTTTGGCAGAAGGGGGTCCGCGGCGTCGTGGCGACGTGCGGGACCTCGCTCACGGAGAACCACGCCAGAACCCTGAAGCGTTTGTCGGAAAACGTCATCCTCTTCTACGACGGGGACGTGGCCGGGAAAAAGGCCGCGGTGCGGTCCGGAGGTCCTTTGTACGCTGCGGGGGTGAGCCCGAAAGCCCTGTTTCCGCCGAAGGGGATGGATCCGGACGACTGGGCGAAGGCGGCGGCGCCGGAGGAGTTGAACCGGCGCATCGCGGGGGCGGTGCCTCTCATGGAGTCGATCGAGCGCGGGGTTTCCAGGAAGTACGATCTCGCGACCATTTCCGGAAAACTTTCGTACGTGCAGTTGATGGCGAAATATCTTCGATGGGTGACCGACCCGGCGGAGCGCGAGCTTTACGCGCAGCGGGTGGCGCAGACTTCAGGGCTCCCGGTGGATACGATCCACCGGGAGGTCGCTCCGTCGGCCCCCCGGCCCGCTCCGGGAGGGGGGGGGCTGCCGCGGAGGAAGGATTCCCGCAGCGAGGAGAGCCACCTCCTGCGGTTGCTGGCCGTGGACCCCTCCCTCGCCGCCACGGCGCGCGACGACGGGGTTGGGGAGTTTCTCTCCGGGGAAGACGCACGGGAAGCACTCCTGCACCTGGCGGATCTGGCCGAGCGGACCCCCGGGGAGACGGGGTTCCCGCTGGGGGAAGACCTCCCCGACGGCGCAAGGAAACTCCTGTCCGCCGAGTTCGTGCTGGCGGACGTTTCCCCGGAGGAGGCGCGCAGGTGCTACCCGGGGGCGGTCCTTTCCCTCCGGATCCGCCGGGCGCGGGAGGTGACCGAGGAGTTGCAGGAGAAGGTGAAGGGTACGTCGGGCGAGGAGGCTTCGCTGCTCTTCGACCGGGTGGTGGCCGCGAAGCGGGAACTGGAGCGGCTGGAATCGGAACGCAGATCCCGATGACGAGGTGAAGTGCAGATGGCGAGGCGGAAACAGCCGGACGGCATCGACGGACTGGTGGAAAAAGGGCGGGCGCAGGGATACGTCACCTACGATGAATTGAACAGCGCCCTTCCGCCCGACGTGCTCACGGGGGACCAGATCGAGGACGTCATGGCGATCTTCGGTGCGAACGCGATCGAGGTGGTGGACGACTTCCAGAAAGTCCCGCTCCACCCCGGCGCCAACCTCCTGATCGGCGAAGTGGAGGCCGGGGAGGAGGAGGAAGCGGCCGTCGAGGAGGAGCCCGCCGTCGAGGAGGAGGAGTTCGGGTACCCCGGCGGGGTGAAGGGGAACGATCCCGTGCGCCTCTACCTCAAGGAGATGGGCGCCATCCACCTTCTCAACCGCGAGGGCGAGGTCAGCCTCGCGAAGCGGATCGAGGACGGCGAGCGGGAGATCGTCTCCGCGGTGAAGGGCTGTTCCATCGCTCTGGCCGACCTGTTCAAGGTCGGCCAGAAGCTCAAGGCGGGCGAGATCCAGGTCCGGGATGTCATCAAGGATCTGGACGACGACTCCACGGAAGACGAGGAGAAGGCGGCGCTCGACAAGGTCCTGCGCATCATCCAGCGGATCCGGAAAACCTACCAGTCCTCCCTCGAGGTCGAACAGCGCCTCCGGAAGGGCGGGCTCAAGGAAAAAGACCGGCAGGCGCTGAAAACCCGGTACGCCTCCCTCAACGAGCGCGTCGTGGAGTCGATCCAGGAGATCCACCTCAAGGAGCGCCAGATCGAGGTCATCGGCGACAAGATCCGCCGGTTCGCCGACCGGATCGAAACGGCGGAGAGCCGCATCCGCGACGGCTGCGCGCGGTTGAGGCTCACGGAGAAGGAGTCCCTCCGCCTCTTCAAGGAGATCCATGCGAAGAAGGACGGCCTCGCGAAGGCCGCCTCGAAGTACCACGTGAAGAAGGAAAAGCTCCTCGAGATCGAGGGGACCCTCAAGGAGTCGCGGGCCGTCATCCGGAAGGTGGAGCGGGAGGCGGGGCTTTCCGCCGGGCAGATCCAGGAGACGCTCGCCGCCATCGAGCAGGGGGAGCGGAAAGTCCGCGAAGCCAAGCGGGAGCTGGTCGAGGCGAACCTCCGGCTGGTGGTCTCGATCGCGAAGAAATACACCAACCGGGGCCTCCAGTTCCTGGATCTCATCCAGGAGGGGAACATCGGCCTGATGAAGGCGGTGGACAAGTTCGAGTACCGCCGCGGGTACAAGTTCTCCACCTACGCCACCTGGTGGATCCGTCAGGCGATCACGAGGGCGATTGCCGACCAGGCCCGGACCATACGCATACCGGTCCACATGATCGAGACGATCAACAAGCTCATCCGGACGTCCCGGTACCTCGTGCAGGAGCTGGGACGGGAACCGAACCCGGAGGAGATCGCCGAGCGGATGGACATCCCCCTCGAGAAGGTCCGGAAGGTGCTGAAGATCGCCAAGGAGCCGATCTCCCTCGAAACGCCGATCGGCGAGGAGGAAGACAGCCACCTCGGCGACTTCATCGAAGACAAGAACACGGCTTCTCCGGTGGATTCGGTGATCAACATCGACCTCGCGGAGCAGGTGGACAAGGTGCTCGGGAGCCTCACACCGCGCGAGGAGCGTGTTCTCCGGATGCGGTTCGGGATCGGGGAGAAATCCGATCACACCCTCGAGGAGGTGGGCCAGGACTTCGAGGTGACCCGGGAGCGGATCCGCCAGATCGAGGCGAAGGCTCTCCGGAAGCTGCGCCACCCCAGCCGGAGCAAGAGGCTGCGGACCTTCATGGAGTGAGGGCCTGTCCATGAATAATCGGAGGGGGCGGACGGCGTTGACACCCCGCAAGCGGGCGGAAGATAATGAAAAGATGGACGCAGGTTCCTCGTGTTGGGCCCATAGCTCAGTTGGTCAGAGCCACCGGCTCATAACCGGTTGGTCCCTGGTTCGAGGCCAGGTGGGCCCACCAATATCGCTGTTGCCATGGGGCCGGGCGTGAACGGGCCCGCGATGGACACGGCACGAAATGCACCGGCTACCGGTGCATTTTCATTTTCGGTCCGCGCCGGGGTGCCGGCGTGATCCGTCGCGCCGCGGTCACGGTGAGCGACGTGTTGCGGGCGCTCGATGAACGGTTCCCGTTCGCCCACTGCGCCGACTGGGACAACGTCGGGATCCTGCTGGGCGACCCCGGCGCCCCCGTGCGGTCGGTCCTCATCGCGCTCGACGCCACGCCGGCGGTGATCGCTCGCCTTCGACGGCGCCCCGCGGACCTCCTCGTTACGCACCACCCCGTCGTCTTCACCCCCCTGAAATCCGTCCGCCCGGATCCCGGGCCCTCCGCCGCGGCGTTCGCCCTGCTTCGGATGGGTGTGGCGGTCATCTCCGCGCACACCAACGCCGACGCGGCTCCCCGGGGCGTTTCGCACGCGATGGGCCGCCGCCTGCGGCTGCGCGGGATGCGCCCGCTGATCCCCGGCGAACCGTCCTCCGGCGCGTGCAAGATCGTGGTGTTCGTGCCGCCGTCCCACGCGGAAGCCGTCCTGGCCGCCGCCGCGGAGGCGGGCGGGGGGCGGATCGGTGCATATTCCCGCTGTTCTTTCCGGACCCGGGGGACCGGCACGTTTTTCGGGGGACCGGATTCCTCTCCGCGCGCGGGGACGCCGGGGGTCGAGGAGCGCGTGGAGGAGGTCCGGCTCGAGACGGTCGCACCGGGGAGTCGGGTACGGGCCGTACTGAGCGCGGTGCGGAAAGCGCACCCGTACGAGGAGCCGGCGATCGACGTCGTGCCGTTGCGCGAGGGGGCCCTCGGAGGGGGAATCGGGATCGTCGGCGAGTTGCCCGAGCCGCTGCCGCTCGACCGGGCCCTCGACGCGGTGCGCCGGGCCCTTCGGCCTTCCTGGATCCACGTCGCGGGCCCCCGCCGGAAGACGGTGCGCCGTGTCGCGATCGTCGGGGGGAGCGGGGCGGAGTTCGCCCTCGCGGCGCGGGAGGCCGGGGCGGACCTCTACGTTACGGGGGACGTGAAATATCATCAGGCGCTGGATGCGGCGGCGGGAGACATGCCCGTCGCCGACATCGGGCACGCTTCGGGGGAACGATGGATCCTGCCGGAATTCCGGCGGGTGATCAATGCGCGGTTTCCGGGGGCCGTGTCGGCCCGTGTCATCATGGACGAAGAGCCCATGCGGGATGTGCCCGCCGGGCGAAGAAGGGGAGGGGAAAAGCCTTGATGGAGCAAGTGAGGATTCTGATCGATCTGCAGGATGTGATGGGGCAGGCGCGGCGGCTCGACCAGGAGAAGCAGAGGATCCCCCTGGAGGTGGCGGATCTGAAGAGTCTCTTCGAAGAGCGCGAAGCGTCGTTTCTCGCGGCGAAGCAGGAGTTCGAGACCCTCAAGCAGCAGCGCCGCGAGAAGGAGAGGGAGATCGAGGAGGAGCGGGACAAGGTCGAGCGGGCGAAGTCGAAGCTCATGTCGATCAAGACGAACAAGGAATATTACGCCATGCTCAAGGAGATCGAGGGGACCCGGCGGACGAACGCGGCCCGCGAAGAGGAGCTTCTCTCCCTTCTCGTGCGTTACGAGGAAGCGGAGAAGCGGCTCGCGGAGCGGACGGCCGACCTCGACGAGGTGTCGGGGAGGTACCGGGAGCGGATGGTCGATATCGACGCCCGCATGGGGACCTTCGACGACGACATCGGGAAGCTGGACGCGCGAAGGCGCCAGGTGACGGGCAAGCTCGATCCATCCCTCGTGCGCCGTTTCGAGATGATCTTCGAGCGACGGGACGGCCTGGCGGTCGTCGCCGCGAGGAACTACTCCTGCATGGGGTGCCACATGAACATCGCCCCGCAGCTGTTCAACCTCCTGCAGCGGGAGGACCGGATCCACACCTGCCCCAACTGCAACCGTGTCGTGTATTTCGAGGCGACGGAGACCGAGGTGGCCAGCGAGTGACCCCGGTCGAGATCACGGTCCGCGTCGACGGCGCCAGCCGCGGGAATCCCGGGCCCTCCGGCGCGGGGGCGGTGGTCGAGTTCGGGGATGGGCGTGCTCCAACGGAGCTCTGCCGCTACCTTGGGGAGACGACGAACAACGTGGCGGAATACAGCGCGCTGCTCCTGGCGCTCGAGGAGGCGACCCGGCACGACGTCTCCTCCATCACCGTCCACTCCGATTCGGAACTCCTCGTCCGGCAGTTGCGGGGAGAGTACAAGGTGAAGGCGGAGCACCTCAGGCCGCTCCACGCGGAGGCGTGCCGCCGGTTGCGCGTTTTCCCGGCGGTCCGTATACTGCATGTGCCGCGCGAGGAGAACCGGAGGGCGGATTCCCTGGCGAACCTCGCAATCGATCAGCACCGGAAGGGATGAAGGGTCCGAGGAGGCCAGGTGGCCGCCGGTCCCCGCGCCGCATCGGCGGGGACGGGAGGAAAGTCCGGGCTCCGCAGGGCAGGGTGCCGGGTAACACCCGGTGGGGGCGACCCCGAGGACAGCGCCACAGAAAAGACACCGCCTCCCGCCACGGCGGGCGGTAAGGGTGAAATGGTGAGGTAAGAGCTCACCGCGCGACGGGTGATCGTCGTGGCATGGCAAACCCCACCCGGAGCAAGACCAAATAGGAGGGCGACCCCGAGGCGGCTCCGCCGCCGGCGGGGGAAGGGCGGCCCGCCCGGGGCCCTCGGGTAAAGGTCGCTCAAGGCGGGCGGTAACGCCCGCCGTAGAGAAATGGCCGCCCCGTGGCGACAGAAGCGCGTCGCCGCGCACAGAACCCGGCTTACGGCCTCCTCGGACGCTTCATCCCGCCTGCCGCGATCGATTCCCCGCAAATCCCGTTTTCGATCCGTGGGTCCCCGAGGATTTTTTCATCGAAGGGACCGAAAACCCTTGACACCCCCGAAGGTCCCGTTAGAATACCCAACAAGTGGGTAATTGTGGGGAAAGGTGGGTAGCGGGCCACCATGATCTTCCGGGGACGCTTCGAATATACCATTGATCCAAAAGGGCGGGTCAACATCCCTGCGCCCTTCCGCGACCGCCTCCAGGAATCCGCCCAGGGATCGTTTTTCCTCACCAACTTCTCGGACTGCCTCTACGCCTTCGCAGCGGACGACTGGGCGCGCATCGAGGAGCGGCTTTCCCGTGTTCCAAGCACCGACCGGAAGATGAACGCCTTTGTCCGGTTTTTCCTCGGAGGCGCCGTCGAGGTCGTCCCCGACAAGCAGGGGAGGATCCTCGTCCCCCCCTCCCTTCGTTCCTACGCCGGCCTGGAAAAGGAGGTCGTGATCCTCGGGATGCCCAACCGGTTCGAGATCTGGTCGCTCGCCCGGTGGCAGGATGAGATCGGCCGGTTCGAAAAGGAAATGCACGAAGACCCGGGGCTGGCGCGGGAGATCAGCGCCCTCGGGATCTGATGGTGCCTGGTCACACCCCTGCTCTTTTACATGAGACGTTGGAATGGATGGCCCCCGCGCCCGGCGGGATCTTCCTCGACGGGACGACCGGAGCCGGCGGCCACGCGGCGGAGATTGCCGCCAGGATCGGCTCCCGGGGTCTTCTGGTCTGCGCCGACGCGGACCCCTCGATGCTCGCGATCGCCGCAACCCGGCTCTCGTCGTTCCCCTGGGTGCGGCTTGTACGTGCCGACTTCGCGGAGCTCGACGCGCTGCGCGAGGCCGCGGGCGGGAGGACGTTCGACGGCGCACTGCTGGACCTGGGGATCTCCTCCCTCCAGCTCGACGACCCGGCGCGCGGCTTCTCGTTCCGGGCGGAGGGTCCCCTCGACATGCGGCGGGATCCGGACGGCGGCGGGGTCACGGCGGCCGAGATCCTCCGGGACACGCGGGAAAAGGACCTCGCGGACCTCTTCTTCCAGTTCGGAGAGGAGCGGTTTTCCCGGCGGATCGCCCGCGCGGTGGTGGAGCGCAGGAAAAGGGACCCGATCCGGACGACCACCGGGCTCGCGGAGCTGGTTTCCTCGGCGATCCCCCGGAGATCGTGGCCACGGGACATTCACCCGGCCACGAGGGTGTTCCAGGCGCTGCGGATCGCCGTGAACCGGGAGCTTTCCTCGCTGGGGGTGTTCCTCGACGCGATCCCGAGGCACCTATCCCCCGGGGGGCGGGTGGCGGTGATCAGTTTCCACTCGCTGGAGGATCGCATGGTGAAAACGGCGTTCCGGCGGCCCGCGCCCGGTCCGGGAGACGAAGAGCCGATGCTTGAACGGTTGACCCGCAAGCCGGTCGTTCCGTCGGAGCAGGAAGCGCGGGAAAACCCAAGGGCGCGCAGCGCGAAGCTCCGCGTGGCGCGCCGGCGCGATGGAGGAGAGTGACATGAGAAGGATTATCGTTGGTAACGGCGTTTGCATGATCACGGAGATCCGGAAGGAGCGCCCGGCGGTTCCCGCGGTCCCACGGAGGCGCGGATTCGTCGTCCTGTTCCTGGTGCTTCTCGTCACCGGACTGTTCAACGTCTGGTTGTCGGGTCAATACATACGGACGGGGTACCGGGTATCCTCCGCACTGGAGGAGAAGCGCACCCTTCAGAAGGAGCAGGAGGTTCTCCGCCTGGAGGCTCTGGCGCTGAAAAGCCCAGCCCGCATCCACGCCATCGCCCGGAACGACCTGCACATGGTGTCGGCGCAGATGGACCGGGTGATCCGGTGAGATGACCTCCCGCGCGCGCCTCATCCTCGGCGTTCTCCTCTCCCTCTACGTCCTCGTCGTATTGCGGGCGTTCCAGATCCAGGTTCTCGGGGTCAGGGAGATCCGTGACCGCGGCGCGAAGCAGTACGGCTCCACCATCCCCCTTCTTCCCCAGCGCGGTGTGATCCTGGATCGGACGGGAACCGAGCTCGCGGTAAGCATCGCCACGAAATCGATCTTCGTCCAGTCGGCGAAACTCCGCGATCCGGACAGGGCGGCCGACCTCCTCGCCCCCCGGGTATCCCGTTCCGCCAGGGAGCTCCGCAAGCTGTTCGCCAGGGAGAAGGGATTCGTGTGGGTGCGACGCCAGATGCCTTCCACTGCCGCGGAGGAAGCGGTAAGGGAAGTGAAGCGGGCGCTTTCCGCGCTCGATCCAGAAGCCCGCGGGAAGCCGTCGGCTATCGAGGGCATCGGGACCGTAGAGGAGCCGAAACGGTTCTACCCGAACCGGGAACTGGCCGCGTCCCTCGTCGGCTTCACCAACGTCGACAGCGAGGGGATGGAGGGTGTCGAGCTCTCCCTGAACAGGTACCTGCGCGGCGAGCGGGGGTCCCTCCTCTGTGAGCGAGACGCCCGGGGCGGACTCATCGTACCCGCGACGACGCAGGTGGAGGTGAATTCGAAGGGGCACTCCGTTGCCCTCACGATCGACCGGAACATCCAGCACGTCGCGGAGACCGAACTCCAGGCGGCGGTGGAGAAGTTCAGCGCCCGCGGCGGCATGGCCGTGGTGCTTTCGCCCGGGACAGGGGAGATCCTCGCGATGGCGACGGCGCCGTCGTTCAACCCGAACACCCCCGGCCGCGCCCCGGCGGGGACGCGGAAGAACCGTTCCCTGACCGACAGCTTCGAGCCCGGATCGACCTTCAAGGTCTTCTCCCTGGCCTCGGCCCTGGAACTGGGGTCGGTGAAGACCACGGACCGTTTCTTCTGCGAGAACGGGGCCTACCGATACGCAGGGAAGGTGATCCACGACGACCATCCGCACGGGTGGCTCACCGTGCCGGAGGTGGTGAAGTTCTCCAGCAACATCGGCATAACGAAGATCAACGAGCGGATGGACGGAGGCCGGTTCCAGGAGATGATCCGGGCCTTCGGCTTCGGATCCCGGACCGGGATCGAGTTGTTGGGGGAGGTACCGGGGATCATGCCGTCCCCCCGTGCCTTCGAAAGCCGTCTCGGTCGCGCAAATGTCTCCTTCGGACAGGGGATCTCGGTCACGCCGCTGCAGTTGGCCACCGGGATGGCGGCCGTGATCAACGGTGGGAAGGTTATGAAACCTTACCTGGTTCGGGAGATCCGGGACCAGGAGGGGAAGACCGTGTTCCGCGGAGGGCCTCAGGAGCTTCGCCGGGTCCTCTCCCCGAAGACATCGGCGCAGATGCGCGAAATCCTCGGCAAGGTGGTCGAGGAGGACGGGACGGGGATGCAGGCGCGCATCAAGGGGTTCCTCGTCGGCGGAAAAACCGGGACGGCGCAGAAGGTCGAGCCCGGGTCGGGGCGGTACTCCGCGACGAAGCGAACCGCTTCCTTCGTCGGCTTCCTCCCGCTGAACGATCCGAAGCTGCTCATCCTGGTCGTGATCGACGAGCCGCGAGGGCAGGTATACGGGGGTGTCGTCGCCGCCCCGGCCTTCAACCAGATCGCGGTCAAGACGGCGTACTACCTCGGCATCCAGCCGACGGAGGCGGCGTCGCTTGCCGCCGCCCGTCCTTCGGGACCGTCGCCGCCGAGCCGTATGACGCGGGTGTCGACGGCGCGGCCTGCGGGCGCCATGGTCATGCCCGACCTCTCGGGGCTTTCGATGGGGAGGGTCGTCGACATCATGGGAAGGTACTCGGTCAAACTCACTCTTGCCGGAAGCGGAGTCGCCCGGGCGCAGACGCCGGATCCGGGGGCCGTCCTCGTCCCCGGGACGGAGTGCTCCGTGACGTTCACGGGGGAGCCGCCGTTAAAGATCGCCTCCGGCAAGGGGACGCGGTGAAACTGGCCGACCTCCTGGCGGGGATCGTTCCCGTGCCCGCAGGCTCATTGGGAGAGATCGGGATCGGGGGGATCAGCGTCGATTCGCGCGCCGTGCGGCCCGGCGACCTGTTCGTTGCCGTTCCCGGCGCCCGCGCCGACGGCCACGCGTATCTTGCCGAGGCGGCGCGCAACGGCGCGTCGGCGGCCCTGGTGGAGCGCGAACTTTCCTCTCCCCCCCTGCCTGTCGTGCGCGTCTCCTGCACGACGGCGGTGCTGCCGGGAGTGGCAGTGGCGTTTCACGGCGATCCGTCCTCGAAGTTGCACGTGACGGGCGTGACGGGGACCAACGGGAAGACGACGGTCACGTACCTGATCGAGGCGATCCTGGCGGCGGCCGGCCGCGTCCCCGCGGTGATCGGCACGATCGATTACCGGGTGGCCGGCAAGATCCTCCGGAAGGGGTTGACCACGCCGTTCCCCCATGAACTCCAGGCGGTGATGGCCGAGGCCGTCGCCCTCGGGGCCAGCGACCTGCTGATGGAGGTGTCCTCCCACAGCGCCGCGCAGGGGAGGATCGAGGGAGTCCGGTTCGACGTGGGGATCTTCACGAACCTCACCAGGGACCACCTCGATTTCCACGGCGACATGGAAACGTACTTTTCGGCCAAGGCCCGACTCTTCCGGGAATACCTCCCCGCCGGTGGAAAACGGACCGGCATCGCGGTGAACGGAGACGATGCGTACGGTGAGCGCATCGCGCAGGAGTGTCCCTCCGCGACGACGTTCGGGTTCTCACGTTCCTGGGACATTCATCCCGAGGAGATGGCGATGACGTGGGAAGGGACCCGTATGGTTCTCGCCACGCCGGCCGGCTCCCTTGCGCTGCGCTCGCCCTTGATCGGGGCGCACAACGTGTCGAACGTGATGGCGGCCGTCGCGGGAGGTCTCCTTCTCTCCATTTCCCCCGCGACGATTGCCGCCGGTATCGCCGCTTCCGGTACGATCCCGGGCCGGCTGGAGCCGATACCGAATGATCGCGGGTTCCAGGTGTTCGTGGACTATGCCCACAGCCCGGACGGGATGGACCGGGTTCTCTCGACCCTGCGGGGGTTGACGGAGGGTCGGCTCATCACCGTGTTCGGCTGCGGAGGAAACCGCGATCGCGGAAAGCGCCCCGCAATGGGCCGGGTTGCGGCGATGCGGTCCGACATCGTCGTGGTGACTTCCGACAACCCGAGGGACGAGGACCCGGCCGTGATCCTCGCGGAGATACTCCCCGGGTTGATGTCGGAGGGGCTCATGGAAGCGGATGAATCGGCTGCCTGGCGGGAGGGATTCTTCCGTGTGGAGGCCGACAGGAAAGCGGCGATCGCTCTCGCCCTCTCTCTCGCGGATCCGGGGGACACTGTGGCGATCGTCGGGAAAGGACACGAGGATGTCCAGATCATCGGAGATCGGCGCCTGCCGTTCGACGACCGGCAAGCGGTCCGGGACGTGCTTGCAGCGGGGAAGTAGGATGACGCTCCCCGAAGTGATCGGGGCGATCCACCCGTTGCGGGAGGCGGGGGGGATCTCCCCGTCGGAGCCGATCGGGGCGGTCACCGCCGACAGCCGTGACGTCGGGCCGGGTTCCGTCTTCATCGCCCTCCCGGGGGAACGCGCCGACGGCGCGGACTTTGTCGGAGAGGCGTTCGGGAAAGGCGCGCTCGCTGCGATTGTCTCGGAGGCGGGCGCGCGGAAGGTGCCGGGCGGACTGGCCGGTACGAAGCCGGTCTTCGTCGTCCGGGACCCCGTGGAAGCCCTCGGCGACATGGCGCGGGCCCATCGGCTTCGCCACAGGGACATCCCGCTGGTCGGAATCACCGGGAGTTCCGGGAAGACGACGACGAAGGAGATGCTGTTCTGTCTCCTCTCGCGGTCCCGCCGCGTGCTGCGAAATCCCGGAAACCGGAACAACCTGATCGGAATGCCCCTGGCGCTGCTCGAACTCTCCGGAGAGCATGACGCGGCGATCCTCGAGATGGGGTCCAACGCCCCGGGGGAGATCGCCCGGCTGGCCGGCATCGCCTGCCCGGACATCGCTGTGATCACAAACATCGCCCCTGCGCACCTCGAAGGGTTCCGCACCATGGAAGGGGTCGCGCGCGAGAAGGGGGACCTCTTCCGGGCCCTTGACGGCGCCGGCACGGCCGTGGTCAACGCGACGGACCTCCGCGTTGTCCGGGAGGGGGGGCGTTGCCGCGCGGAAAAGGTCCATTACGGCGTCGCGCTGAACGACTTCTCCGGGCGGATCGTCTCGATGTCCGACGCGGGGATGCGGATCGCCGTTCAAACGCCGGCGGGCGAGTTCTCTTCCTTCGTCGGAATCGCCGGGGAGCACCACCTGATGAACGCCCTCGCGGCGACGGCCGCCGCCTTCACCCTCGGGATGCGCCCTCTGGAGATGGAGGAGGGATTTGCGGATTTCGTCTCCGTGCCGGGCCGGTTTCACGCCGTGCCGCTTCGGGGCGGCGGGCTCCTGCTGGACGACAGCTACAACGCCAATCCCGCATCCACCGAGGCCGCGCTGCGCTCCCTCGCGTCGCTGGCCCGGGGTCGGCGCACCGTCGTCGTGTTCGGCGACATGCTGGAACTCGGAGAAAGCTCTCCATCCTCGCATTTCCGCATCGGTCATCTGATCGCCGCTATCTCCGTCGACCGGCTCTTCGCGTTCGGCACCGACGCGGCCCATGCCGCGCGCGGGGCGAAGGAAGGCGGGATGAGCGCCGACGCGATCGATCACACGACGGACCGCGGGCGGCTCCTGGGAGAGGTGCGCGGATTCGTCCGGGAAGGGGATGTCGTCCTGGTGAAGGGATCGCGGGGGATGCACCTCGACGAGGTGGCGGCGGATCTCATGGAGGTCATGGCGTAAGAAAATGCTTTATCACCTCCTATTCCCGCTCCACGAGAGCTTTTCATTTTTCAACGTGTTCCGCTACATCACGTTCCGGACGATCTACGCCGCGATCACCGCGCTGCTGATCTCCTTTCTCCTAGGCCCCTGGATGATCCGTGTTCTCCGGAGCCACCAGATCGGGCAGACCATCCGGCTGGACGGCCCGGAGAGCCACCTCTCCAAGGAGGGGACGCCGACGATGGGGGGGTTGCTCATCGTCCTTGCCACCGTCATCCCCACGCTGTTATGGGCGAACCTCACGAACCACTACATCTGGATCGCCGTGTTCGTGACGCTCGGGTTCGGCGCGATCGGCTTCGTCGACGACTACAGGAAGGTCATCCGGAAAGACACGAAGGGACTGAGCCCGCGCAGGAAACTTCTCGCCCAGTTCGTCATTGCCGCCGCCGCCGCCGGGCTCATCTACATGGATATCGGCTTCAAGGACACGGTGATCATCCCCTTCCTCAAGAACGTCCGCCCCGCCCTGGGGTTTCTCTACATCCCGTTCACCATCCTGGTGATCGTCGGGGCCTCCAACGCGGTGAACCTGACCGACGGTCTGGACGGTCTGGCGATCGGTCCTTCCATCATCGCCGCCGGAACGTACATGCTCTTCGCCTACCTCACCGGCAACGTCAAGATCGCGAACTACCTCCAGATCCAGTACGTCCCGGGCGTCGGGGAACTGACGATCTTCTGCGGTGCCCTGGCTGGTGCGGGACTCGGGTTCCTCTGGTTCAACGCCTACCCGGCGCAGCTGTTCATGGGGGACACGGGTTCCCTTGCCCTGGGAGGCGCGCTGGGGGTGGTCGCCGTCATGGTGAAGCAGGAACTCGTCCTCGTGCTGGTGGGGGGAGTCTTCGTGGTGGAGGCCCTCTCGGTGATCTTCCAGGTGACCTCCTACAAGACCCGGAAGAAACGGATCTTCCGGATGGCGCCGATCCACCACCACTTCGAGCTGCAGGGGTGGGCCGAGCCGAAGATCATCGTCCGGTTCTGGATCATCTCGATCATCCTCGCGCTGCTGGCGATCAGCACCCTGAAGATCCGGTGACCATGGAAACC
>Ga0163199_1000606_pt1 | contig 22575 bp, 24 predicted proteins | sample PL_2010_150m_FD_113537 | JGI IMG/M metagenome (GOLD analysis project Ga0163199, IMG submission 113537) | Freshwater microbial communities from Powell Lake, British Columbia, Canada to study Microbial Dark Matter (Phase II) - PL_2010_150m | ecosystem: Environmental > Aquatic > Freshwater > Lake ...
AAGATCGTCGACATCATCAGCGTCATCGACGGCATCGCCTTCCAGACCAACATCCTCGCCTTGAACGCCGCGGTCGAAGCGGCGCGGGCCGGCGAACAAGGGCGCGGCTTCGCGGTGGTCGCGGCGGAAGTGCGCAACCTGGCGCAGCGCTCCGCCGCAGCGGCGAAAGAGATCAAGACCCTGATCGGCGATTCGGTGGACAAGGTCGAGAACGGCACCAAGCTGGTCGGCGAAGCCGGCCAGACCATGGAAGAGATCGTCACCTCAATCAAGCGGGTGACCGACATCATGGCGGAAATCTCCGCGGCTTCCAGCGAACAAAGCGCCGGGATCGAGCAAGTGAACCAGGCGATCACCCAGATGGACGAAGTCACCCAGCAGAACGCCGCACTGGTGGAAGAAGCTGCGGCGGCAGCCGAATCGCTGGAAGAGCAGGCGCAGAACCTTTCTTCGTCGGTCAGCGTGTTCAAGCTGGACAGCAAGGCGGGGATGGGGATGGCGGTGGCGCGTAGCGCAGCTAAACCGGCGGCGGTGGCGCATCGACCGGCAGCCGTTGCCCACAGGCCTGCCGCCCATAAGCCAGCGGCCAAGCCGGCCAAGACCGCCGCCGGCGACGATGAATGGCAGGAATTTTGATAAATATAAGCCAGGGAAATGACAGAGGCTAATCCCTAGTCTCTAGCACACGAAAAATGAACGACCGCGAATTTGATTTCACACCCCAGGATTTTGAGCGGGTGCGCAAAATGCTCTATGACCGAGTCGGCATTTCGCTCAGCCCAATCAAGCAGGATATGGTGTACAGCCGCTTGGCGAGACGGTTGCGTGCTACCGGCATCCGCAGTTTCGTCGAGTACCTGGGACGTCTGGAACGCGGTGACGATGCGGAGATGGAGGCATTCACCAATGCCCTCACCACCAATCTCACCGCATTTTTTCGCGAGGAACACCATTTCCCGGCACTGGCAGAACATGTCAAACGCTATATGGGAAAGCACCCAATCAACCTGTGGTGCTCTGCCGCTTCCACGGGCGAGGAACCTTACTCGATGGCGATGACCATGGTGGACCTGTTCGGCAGCTACACGCCGCCGGTCAAAATACTTGCCACCGATATCGACACCAATGTACTGAAAAAGGCCGAGGCAGGCGTTTATCCGATTGAACGGGTCGAGAAACTTTCAGGCGATCTGATCAAGCGTTTTTTCCTCAAGGGATCAGGCTCGCAAGCAGGTTATGTCCGGGTTCGCCAGGAACTGCGCGATATGATCAACTTTCGCCAAGTTAACCTGCTGGAGGAAACGTGGCCGATGCGCGGGCCATTCGAAGCGATTTTCTGCCGTAACGTAATGATCTATTTCGACAAGCCGACGCAGCACAAAATCCTGCAAAAGTTCGTACCGTTGCTGCGCACTGATGGACTGCTGTTTGCTGGCCACTCCGAGAGCTTTTACCACGCAGCGGAGATTTTCAAATCGCGCGGCAAGACCATCTACGAGTTGACCCCGGAAGCGAAGGCAAAGGCCGGCCATGCCTAACAGCGGCTACGAAGAAGTCCTCGCCCCAAATATCTATTTCGACCGGCAGTTCGAGAAAGAGGCGGCCAAGATATTGCCGGGCGAGTACTATGCCACCACGCGCGACATGATCATCGTCACCGTGTTGGGTTCCTGCGTTTCCATGTGCCTGCGCGACCGCACCAACGGTGTCGGCGGCATGAATCATTTCATGCTGCCGCACAGCGACAACAATGCCGACAATCCGTTGAGCATTTCGGCCCGCTATGGCACCTATGCCATGGAAATGCTGATTAACCATCTGCTCAAGCTCGGGGCTAAGCGCAACAATTTTGAGGCAAAAATATTTGGTGGCGGCAATGTACTGCGCGGCTTCAGCGTTACCAATGTCGGCGCCCGCAATGCCGATTTCGCCATCGACTTCCTGAAAACAGAGAAAATAAACTTGGTTTCCAAGGACTTGCTGGATATTTATCCGCGCAAGGTATATTACTTCCCGAAGAACGGGCGCGTGCTGGTTAAAAAACTGCGCACCGTTCATAACAACACCATTATCGAGCGCGAAAAAGAATATGAGTCCCGCCTGGGTTATGCCAAGGTGGAAGGCGAAGTGGAGTTGTTTTAGATAAAGAGGCTAGGGACTAGAGACTAGAGACTAGGGGGGTATTGCCGCGCGAGCGCGGCAATACCTAGGTTCCGGCGAAGCCGGACAAAACCCACCAGCCTCTAGTCTCTAGCCTCTAGCCCCTAAAAAGAGGCTTTTGAATGAGCATCAAAGTACTGATTGTTGACGATTCAGCGCTAATCCGTAGCGTGCTCAAGGAAATTATCGAGAGCCACAAGGATCTGAAAGTGGTGGGCGCCGCTCCAGATCCTATCGTGGCGCGGGAAATGATCAAACAGCTCAATCCCGACGTGATTACACTGGATGTGGAAATGCCGCGCATGGACGGTTTGGGCTTTCTGGAAAAACTGATGCGCCTGCGCCCGATGCCGGTGGTGATGATTTCATCGCTTACGGATAAAGGCTCGGATGTGACTTTCCGCGCGCTGGAACTCGGCGCAGTTGACTACATTTCCAAGCCTAAGCTCGACATTACGCGCGGCTTGCAGGAATATAGCCAGGAAATTGCCGACAAAATCCGCGCCGCCGCCAAGGCGCATATCAAACGACCAGTGGCACTGGATGTGCAGCGCAGCCTCTCCGCCGATGCGGTTCTGCCTTCGCTGGCAAACCATATCGCTTCCACCGAGAAACTGATTATCGTCGGCGCTTCTACCGGCGGTACCGAAGCAATCAAGGATTTCCTGATAAAATTGCCGCCCGACTGTCCCGGCATCGCCATCACGCAACACATGCCGGAAGCGTTTACCAAATCGTTCGCCAACCGTCTGGACAGTCTGTGCAAGATTTCGGTCAAGGAGGCCGAACAGGGCGACCGCATTCTACCCGGTCACGCCTTTATTGCGCCTGGCCATTCCCATTTGCTGGTGAAACGCAGCGGCGCCAACTATGTATGCGAACTATCCGACGGTCCGCCTGTCAACCGGCACCGCCCTTCGGTTGATGTGCTGTTCCGCTCCGCAGCCAATGTCGTGGGAAAAAATGCGATAGGCGTGATTTTGACCGGAATGGGCAAGGATGGCGCTGCCGGTATGCTGGAAATGAAGCGGGCAGGCGCTTACAATTTCTCGCAGGACGAAGCGACTTGCGTCGTGTTCGGGATGCCCAAGGAAGCCATTGCCGCCGGTGGCGTGGACGAAATTGTGCCGCTCCCGCAAATTGCTTCCAAAGTAATGGGCTATCTGGCCACTCTCGGCCAGCGAGCGTTCCGGGTTTAACTTTTTTAGTTTTTTATTTGGAGAACTCAAATGACCATGCAAGTACAGGTTAATATCAACGCAGACAAGGCAACCCTCGCCATGAGCGGTCGTTTCGACTTCAACTCTCACCGCGAATTCCGCGCTGCCAGCGAAGAAGCGCTCAAGGCGCAGGGAGTCGGCGAAATCGCTATCGACATGGAGAAAGTCGAGTACCTCGACAGCTCCGCACTCGGTATGCTGCTTCTGATGCGTGAAAAAGCCAACGTCGCCAATCGCAAGCTGGTACTGTTGAACTGTAAGGGCATTGTCCAGCAGGTGCTGGAAGTGGCCAACTTCAGCAAGTTGTTCATCATCCAATAATCCGCTTCATTACCTGAAGGCTCCGCGTTCCCCGTGGGAAAACAACTCAAAATCCTGGTGGTTGACGACACCGAACTCAATCTGCGCCTGATATCCAAGTTGGTGACATCGGAAGGCCATTTAAGCATCACCGCCTGCAATGGTGAGGAAGCTGTCCAGAAATTCTTGAGCGAAGCACCGGACCTGATCTTGATGGATGTGATGATGCCGGTGATGGATGGCTACCAGGCGACCTTGCGGATTCGAGAATTGGCCGGGGAAAAATGGATCCCGGTCATTTTCCTGAGCGCCAAGGCGCAGGATCAGGATCAAGTTAAGGGCTTGGAAGCAGGCGGCGACGATTATCTCACCAAACCGGTCAACCTGACATTGCTCAAGGCCAAGATCAAGGCAATGCAACGCATTGCCGAAATGCAGCGGGTGATTGCCGACAATGCCGAGCAACTGGCGAGTTACCGCGAGGAAAACGAGCGCGAGCAAAATCTTGCCCAGCATTTACTGGCCAAGATTATCCACAACGACGAAATCAATAACCCGTTAATCCGTCACTGGCTGCTGCCGGCAGCCAACTTCAGCGGCGACATCATCGCGGCTGCCGCCACACCGGGCGGAGTGCTGCACATTATTCTCGCCGATGGCACCGGCCACGGACTTACTGCTGCCATCAACGCCATGCCGGTAATTGAAGTATTTTACGGAATGACCGAGAAGGGTTTTTCGATTGCCAGCATCGCTCAGGAATTAAATCGCAAAATCAAGCTGATACTCCCAACCGAACGCTTTATTGCAGCCACACTGGCTTCCATCGATTTGTCGAAACGCGCGATCCGCATTTGGAACGGCGGCGCACCGACGGCAATGTTTGTCAGCACGGAGGGCAAAATTCTCCATCAGTGGCGCTCAACCCAGCCCCCGCTGGGAATCTTCGATAGTGAAGAATTCGATGGCAAAACGGATACGTATTATTGGCACCAATCTGGACAACTGGTGCTGTTCTCTGACGGCGTGGCGGAAGCGGAAAACGACGCGGGCGATCGTTTCGGTGCCGAGCAGATTCTCCAAGCGCTTTCCTGTTACGGCGAAAACGAGCAATTCGACGGCCTGAAACAAACGCTGGAAGCATTTCTTGGCGGCAGATCCGGCCTGGACGATATTTCACTGGTCGGCATCCACTGTCCCATGGAATATGCCGGTGAAACCATTAGTCCGGAGCACGAAGAAAAGGAATTCAACTTCCGCCTTTCACCCGGCGAGTGGAAGCTCAACATTTGCCTGACCGCCGCGGAACTCAAATCACTGGATGTACTACCGCTCTTGATGAGTTGGCTGGGGCAGGCGCGACTTACCCAGAAGCAGTGCCGCGAATTATTTGTGATCATTACCGAGCTGTACAACAACTCACTCGACCATGGCATACTCCAACTCGATTCCTGCCTGAAGACCTTGGAGGATGGTTTCGACCGTTTCCTGACCTTGCGTGAAGAGCGCCTAGCCGCACTGCTGCAAGCCAGCGTGGAAATCGAGTTACAGCGGCAGCGGCGCGAAGACCTGGAGTATTTGGTGCTTCGCATCAAGGACAGCGGTCAAGGTTTCGATAGCGCACTGATTCAACAGTGCGACATTGCGGCCCAAACGGGATTTGCCGGTCGCGGCATCGCGCTGGTCAAATCGCTATGCGCCCGGGTTAACTACCTCGGCGCCGGCAATGAAGTGGAAGTGCAATATCTGCTGAAATAACCAGCAACGGCAGATTTTATCAGGCGATTTCCCGCCAACCTAGCCCATTTTCCTGATCGGCAACTGCTATCCAGCCCTCCTCGCAGTCCAAGGCAGTACTGAGTGCTGCCCGCACCAAACCGGGTTGATTGTTTTTTTCGCTGAGATGCGCTGCCACTACGTGTTGCAGCTTCCCATGAGCCAATGTGGCAAGCAGTTGTGCCGCGGCATCGTTGTCCAGATGTCCGTATTTCCCTGCCACCCGCTGTTTCAACGAGGGCGGATAGCTGCCGGCGCGCAACATCGCACTATCGTGATTGCTTTCCAGCATCAGCGCATCGCAACCGCATAATGTCGCTTCGATATGCGGCGTGGATGCGCCCACATCGGTCAGCACCCCCAGGCGTCGATTACCGTCGCCGAGTACATATTGGGCCGGCTCGCGTGCATCATGGGGTACGGGGTAGGGTTGAATTTCCAAATCGTCGATATTGAAGAGGCTATGGTCGTCAATCAACTCCACGGCGATGGAGGAAAACGTGTCGCCGGGAAGGCTTTTGAAAGTACCATGCGTCAACCACACCGCCAAACCAAACTTGCGTGCGAACCGCGCCACCCCACCGATGTGATCGGTGTGCTCGTGCGTAACCAGGATGGCTGATATGTCGGAAGGTTGCAGCATCAGGCGGGACAGGCGGTACTGCGTGTCTTTGAGACCGAATCCGCAATCAAGCATGACGCGGGTACGCCCGGCCTCGACAATCAGGGCATTGCCCCGACTGCCGCTGCCCAGCGAGGCAAATCTCATTTAAGTTGTTCGTGCAACAGCGTCAGGATACGATCAGCGGTCTCGGAATTCTCTGCCGTACCATCCTTGTTCAGCACGCTAACGACACTGCTGCCATTCGTTTCGGCGATCTGGATGCGATACTGCTCGTTTTTGTTCAGATTCTTTTCATTGCCTTTCCAGAAGGCCAGCTTGGAAAGGAAGCCCTTCTCGCCTTTTGTCCCATCCACTTCAGGATCGACATAGCGGACAAAATACATGCCTTTGGAGCGATCACGGTCTTCAACGGTGAAGCCGACACGATCCAAAGCCAGCCCGACGCGACGCCATGCCCGGTCAAATGGATCGACCATGACCAGTGTGCCAGCGCCTTCCTTGGCACGGGTAATCCTTGCGCGCTCAGTCACGCCGTCCGCGGTCATGAGCGTTTTGGCACGCGCTTCATCAACACCGAAGCGCACCATCAGACGACGCAACATGTCAGCTTCCAATTCCGGATCGGCTGGCCGTGGTTGCCATACGGTGCGCCCGTTGCTTGCTCCGGTCGAGCTACCCTCGAACACCTCAAACATGCCACGATGACTGACATAGACTTCTGTTGACCCTTGTCCGGCACGTTCCAGACGAGTGCGGAATTTGTCGCGCTCAGCGGTGGAGTACAGGCCATCCAGCACCTTACCCAGCGCATTGCGTATCATATCCTGAGGAATTTTGGCTCGATTTTCCGCCCAGTCGGTTTCCATCACGCCTGATTCCGGCACTTCAACCTTGATGAGAAACCCCATCTCCTGCCAGAACTCCTTGATTACCGGCCAAACCTGTTCCGGTGCGGCATTCACCACCAGCCAACGCTGTGTACCAGAACGCTCTACACGCACTTTGTCCGGGGAGGGTAGCAGATTGCTTTGATTGCCCTGCGGTTGTCCACTTCTGTCCTTATTGTAGGCAGAAAATGTGGCGCTGCCCTGAGGATTAATATCCGGCACGGCAAACCGGTCATCGGCGGCAAGCGCCGTCAAATCCGGAGGAATCTCCAACGGCGGCAATTTCCCGGATGACTTGTAATCGACCTTTTTGCTCTCCAATACGGAAAAGGAACCGCAGCCGGCAATTGTCACTACCAGCGCTGCCATCAAACAACTACCAATGAATTTGCGGCCTATCATCGCTACCCTTAAAATAATTTGGTCTGGAAACAGACTTAAACTGCTATGCCTGCCTGCTGCATCGCTTTTTTCATAACATCCTGATTGGCAGCAGACAACGGGGTAAGAGGCAAACGGATACCGTTGCCCATCAGCCCCATTTGCGCCACCGCCCATTTGACGGGAATAGGATTAGCTTCGACAAACAGCTTCTGATGCAACCCTAACAGCCTGACATTGATTTCCCTGGCGCGCGGCAAATCGCCGGCAAAGGCTGCCTCGCACATCTCGTGCATTAGCTTCGGCGCCACATTTGCCGTCACGGAAATCACACCATGTCCGCCCAACAGCATCAGCGCCAAACAACTCGCGTCGTCACCGCTGTAAACCGCGAAATCCGCAGGTACACGCGTCAACAAGTCGCTGCCGCGCTCGATACTGCCGGTAGCGTCCTTGATGCCGACAATATTGGGAATCCGGGCCAAACGTAGTACCGTGTCGTTGACCAGATCGCAGGCTGTGCGGCCCGGGACGTTATAGAGAATATGCGGCATGTCGACCGCTTCGGCAATTGCCTTGAAATGGAGGTACAAGCCTTCCTGAGTCGGTTTGTTGTAATAAGGCACGACGGACAGACTGTAGGCTGCGCCGGCTTTTTTCGCATAGCGCGCCAATTCGATCGCCTCGCTGGTGGAGTTGGCGCCGGTGCCTGCGATGACCGGAATACGACCCGCCACCTGCTCGACCACCAGATCAATCAATTGGCAATGTTCATTGTAATTGACCGTTGGCGATTCGCCGGTGGTACCAACCACGACGATGCCGTCAGAACCTTCACTGACATGAAAGTCAACCAGACCACGCATGCGCTCTAGATCAAGCGCGCCATCGGGGTGCATGGGAGTTACGACTGCGACCAGACTGCCTTTGAGCATGAATTCTTCCCGTAAGCGATGAATTTGCGGAAACACACAGTACGCGCTTCCGCACTATTTTAAGCGTGTTAGTTTACCCGAATATTATAGCGCGCGGAACACGCGCCCTCTTCCTCCGCGCGTCCCAAAAAAACGGGAAGCCGCTCAGCTTCCCGTTTTTTACTACATTGAACTGTGGCTTATTACTGTACGGCGTACATCTTACGCAGAAACGCATCGACATCGATTTCCGCGATCTCAGGCGGCATCGCATAACGATGTATCGCTTGGCCGGCCAACTCATCAACCACCGCCTGCATAGCCGTTACCACCGGATTCCATTCCACCCGCATCACCTCCTGGCTGCAACCCCAGTCCCGTTCGCTTTTAACATCCACGCCCACACTCATATCCATTGTTATCAACATGGCGCACCTCCTAATATCGCTTCAAGTATTAACGCCCTTGATGTTCATAACGGACGAATCGACAAAAAATTAAATATCCAGCGCTATGGAACAGGCGGCATCGACAAACGCGGAATTTGCAGCATCACCTGAGCCGCTTCGTGAAAATAGCGATCCAGCAAAGGGATGAAATAAGGCAGGGATACCGACAGCACGGCGAAACCAACCATCAATGTGATAGGGAAACCGACAGCAAAAATATTCAATTGAGGCGCGGCGCGGGTCATGATGCCGATGGAAATATTGGTAATTAGTAGCGCAGCTATCACAGGAAGTGCCAGCAGCACGCCACCGAGAAAAATTGATTTGCCCCAACTCACCAGCACCTTCAATCCAGCTGCGGTCATGGGCTGCACTATTACCGGCATCTCACGGAAGCTTTTCACAACCACCTCGATCATTAACGAATGGCCATTCAAACTGAGGAATACCAGAACCGCCAAGGTGCCGAGGAAAGATCCCACTACCGGAGTCTGGGTTGAATTCTGCGGATCGAAAAAAGTGGCGAACCCCAACCCCATTTGCATACCGATCAGATTACCGGCCATATCCACCGCACTGAAGACGGCGCGCATAACCAGCCCCATCGCCAAGCCGATGATGACTTGCTGAGCTAGAATCATCAACCCCAAAGCCGAACCGGGATCAACTTGCGGAATATTGCCTAAGGTAGGTGCAACCACCACAGTTACGACAAAGGCAAAACCGACCTTCACGCGAATAGGAACGCCGCGCGCGCCCAAGATGGGGGCACTGGTAATCAGGGCAAGAATACGAAAGAAGGGGAAGAAGAACGCAGCCATCCAGGCGTTCAGCTGGAGCGAGGTAATGCTGATCATCGCGCGTACGGGGTAACGCTACCCCACCAACCCGGGGATGCTGGAAAATATGCGTTTGGTGTAATCCATCATTAAAGTCAGCATCCACGGACCAGCCACCACCAGCATGACAAACGTTACCAGCAGCTTAGGGATAAACGACAAGGTCATCTCATTGATCTGCGTAGCAGCCTGAAACACACTCACTAGCAGCCCAACAGCCAAGGCAGTAAGCAACAGCGGCGCGGAAACCAAAATAGTGATTTCCAACGCTTGTTGACCTATCGTCATTACACTCTCGGGAGTCATTTCTTGGCGTCCTATGTGTAAAAACTCTGGACCAGCGATCCGACCATCAAATTCCAACCATCAACCAAAACAAACAACATCAGCTTGAATGGCAGGGAAATCACCATGGGAGAAAGCATCATCATACCCATCGACATCAGCACGCTCGCGACGACCATATCGATAATCAGGAAGGGAATGAATATCACAAAACCGATCTGGAATGCGGTTTTAAGCTCGCTGATCACATAAGCCGGCACCAGCACCTTCATCGGCACAGCTTCCGGCCCCTGCAAAGGCTGGCTATTTGAAAGACGAACAAACAAGGCCAAATCCTCCTGGCGCGTTTGACGCAGCATGAAGGTTTTCAATGGGCCGGAACCCTTATCGACGGCCTGCATAAAATCCAGCTTTTGTTCAACGAACGGCTTGTAGGCTTCGACATAGATCCGGTCAAACACCGGCGACATGACGAAAAAAGTCAGAAACAGCGACAACCCGATCAACACCTGATTCGGCGGCGCCTGCATGGTGCCTAGAGCTTGACGCAGCAAGGAAAGCACAATGGCAATACGGATGAAAGCGGTCATCATCAGCAACACTGCCGGTAAGAATGTCAGCGCTGTCATGAACAGCAAGGTCTGAATCGTCAGGGTATAGGTCTGACCTCCTCCCGGCGCAGGGGTGCTGATGAATGCCGGCAAACCGGGATCGGCAGCGACCGCGAGTAGCGGCGAGAACAATAACGCTATCCCGCCCAATACTGACTGGATACGGTTTGATAGCGAAAATATTCTCATAGAAACTGGATGGCGTGAATAACGAATGGAAATCAAACGAACTATTGCTTAGTTTCTGAACGCTTTTGCATAGCTTGCTTGAGCCATGCAGCAAAGCCTTGTTCAGCGGGTAGTGCGGTTGTATTAAGCGCATCCGCCGGTCGCTGCATGGTATGCAAAGTATTCACCTGCCCCGGCGCGACCCCCAGCAGCAACCAGGTTTCGCCCACCTCGACCAAAACCATCCGCTCGCGTGGCCCCAACGCCACGCCCCCCACGACCCGAACCGCCCCCCCCATCGCATGCTGCCCAAAAGAAAACCGTCGCAACAACCATGCGGTTGCTGCAACCACGGCAAGGACGATAAGCAGGCCGAACAAGACCTGAAGCATTCCCCCTATAGAGATCGGCGAAACCGGAGCGACGATAGCGCTTTGCGATGCAGCCTGCTGTGCCGCAGCATTCCAGGGCAGGAGAAAACCAGTGCACGCCAACAGGAATACGGTGGCCTGGTTGCGTAACTTCATCTGTGCAACTTGCGCAAACGTTCGGTCGGCGTAATGATGTCGGTCAGGCGAATACCGAACTTGTCATTCACCACCACCACCTCGCCCTGAGCGATCAGGCAGCCGTTCACTAAAACATCCATAGGCTCTCCTGCCAGCCCATCCAACTCCACCACCGAGCCCTGCGCCAATTGCAGCAAACTGCGAATGGCAATCTTGGTGCGCCCGAGTTCAACTGTCAGGTTAACCGGGATATCGAGAATCATGTCCAGATTGTTAACAGAACCGGACTGCACTGCATCGGGAACAAGCTGTTCAAAGACGCTTTTTTTAGGCACAGCTGAAGACGCACTGACCGCGGGCGCAGCTTGCACTTGTTCCGCTTCGAGCGACGTCTGCTCAGCCATCGCGGCGGCCCAGTCGTCGACTGCAGGCTCCTCCGTAGCGACGCTAGATTCCTGCTCTGCCAGCGCAGCGGCCCAATCGTCCTCCGCCCCCGCTGATTCCTTGACTTCGTCTTCAGCCATGTTGGTTATCTCCCGGCGCCGGTTCCTCATCCATCCCGGCTAGGATTTTGTTCACTTTCAGCGCATATTGGCCGTTCAGAATACCGTACTTGCATTCCAGCACGGGAATGCCGTCTACTTCGGCAATGACAGCCTCGGGAATATCCAGCGAAACCACGTCCCCGACTTTCATGTTGACGATCTGGCCCAAGGTCACTGGAGCCGTTCCGAGATTGGCCACCAAATCGACTTCCGCGATCTGCACCTGCTTGGTCATCAATTTCGCCCAGCGCTCATCGACCTCGAGGCGCTCGCCCTGCATCGTGCTGTACAGCAGATCGCGAATCGGCTCGATCATAGCATAGGGCATACAGATGTGAAAATCTCCCCCGCCGGCGCCCAGCTCGATGTTGAATGTCGTCACCACCACCACTTCGCTCGGGGTTGCGATGTTGGCAAACTGGGTATTCATTTCTGAACGGATATACTCAAATTCCACCGGGTAAATCGGCGCCCACGACTTCTGGTATTCCTCGAAAGCCACTTCAAGCATCCGCTGGATAATCCTCTGCTCAGTCGGCGTAAAATCACGCCCCTCGACACGCATGTGGAAACGCCCATCGCCACCGAACAAATTATCTACGACGAGAAACACCAGATTGGGATCGAAAATGAACAGCGAGGTACCGCGCAACGGCTTGACATGAACCAGGTTCAAGTTGGTCGGCACGACCAAGTTGCGGATGAATTCGCTGTATTTCAGCACGCGCACCGGCCCCACCGAGATTTCCGCGTTGCGCCGCATGAAGTTGAACAAACCGATACGAAACAAGCGTGCAAAGCGCTCATTGATGATTTCGAGCGTAGGCATACGCCCACGTACAATCCGTTCCTGCTTACCCAGATTGTAGGGACGAACATCTCCGCCTTCCTGAGACTCGTCCGGCGACTCGTCCGCTTCGCCGGTCACGCCTTTCAGCAGGGCATCGACCTCTTCCTGAGACAGAATGTCATCAGCCACTCAAGCACCCCAACTTCTTTTTGCGACCACCTTCGTGCGCACCGTTCACTGAATAACGAACTCAGTAAACAACGCCTCTGATGCGCCATGCTCCCCCTCTTTGAGGTGCAATGGCTCGTTAACGACCTTGGTAATTTCGGCGCTCAATTTTTTCTTGCCGGCAAGTGTAGCCAACTCCTCCACGCTCTTGCTGGAAATGAGCATCAACGTGCCATTAAGAATTTCCGGCATGTGTGACTTCACTTTCGCTGCCAAGATATCATCTTCAACCTTCACATCGACCGCAATCATCAGGAAGTGATCCGCGCCATCCGCCGATGACAGATTATAGGTCTTTCGGTCAAGCGACACATAAACCGGTGGCGCGTGTTTTTCTTCCTTTTTTTGATGACCATCATCGGTTTTCTTCGAGCCCAGCAACATGAAGGCAGCTCCGCCGCCACCGCCAATTAACAAAACAGCCATAATCACCAAAATAATCAGTTTGGTCTTTTTCGGCTTTGCACCGACCTCTTCCACCGGCTTTGCTTCTACTTTTGCTTTATCCTTGGCCATGCTTGCTCCGATACCACGCTAAATTCAATCTTGACTCTTGTTATACTAAAAATATCTGTAGAAAACAAGTGTTTTTCAGTGAAAGCTGATGTTCTTTATAACAACCATGCAAGAACACAACAAAACGAAAGAGCTTTTTAAAATATTTCCCACGAAGAAAAATCTTGCATCACATAAAACACAAGGGCACCTGACAGCGCCCTTGATGAATTGCCAGCTTGAAACACCACGCTCACACAAACATATCAACCAACCCCTTACCCATTGTAGCCACCGCCTCCGACTGCCCAAGCCCCCCCAGAGCGTCGACTCCCTGCACAGCGTTTTCAGCTTGCCTCAAACCTTTCCCACTCTCCGAACTTTGAGAAAAAGCCTGTTGTTGTTGCTGAAATGACTCAGCACCTACCATGGTATTGCCCAACATGATTCCACTATCGGCAAGCATTTCGCGCAAGCGCGGCATGGCCGATTCAATTGCCTCCCGTACTGCAGGGTGGTGCGACACAAATACCGCCGTCGCCTGATCGTTAACCATGGTCAACTGCACCTCCAACGGCCCAAGGTGCGGCGGATCAAGCCGCAGTTCCGCCACCTGATTCCCCTGCCCGCTCATCCACACCACCTTATCCCCCAGCGCTTCGCCCCATGCAGCCGAACCAACCGGCACCGCAATCTCCATCGCCGACGCCTGACTGACTGACGCCGAATTACCTGCAGACTGAATCATCGGCATAGCGATGGGTACTGCGGTGGCGGCCAGCAAGTCACCCCCTCCCTTTTCCTCCGACTTGGAGGAAAAGGGGTCGGATTTGCCAGCCATGACATTCTTGATTTCCGCCTCACTCATCGCACGCTCAAACACTGGCAACGCTTTGCCGTTTCCGGCAAATTCTTCCACACCGGCAACTCTCGCATCCTCTTCGGCGCCAAGGCGCTTTATATCTTCCGCAACATCACTCTTTGACTTAAGAGAGGACTGACCCAGCCTTATAACTGCGTCATTCGCCGCAACCGACGGCAACACCCCTTCCTCCCCCACCCCGCCTTCAACCTTGGCAGCCAACGGTCGCTGCTCCACAACAACCGGAAGGGAAACAACATTAATTCCTGCCGCCGCCAGCAAATCGCTTAAAGCAGCCGGAGTGATATCGATATCGGCTTTATCCTTGGCTTTACCCCCCCCCACTTTAGCCTTATCGACAGCACCATCTAGCAAAGCGATACCCTCGCCACTTTTAGCTGCGCCCTTACCCTTCATCTGACCAGCCAAGATGGCGCCAAACAGGCCCGCCGCACTGCCCACCTCATCCCCGTTGCCGGCATTTGCCGACGCCGCCCCGCTTACCGAAGACGCCGAGACAGTTGCTCCAGGCGCCGCAGGCGCAATTGATATTCCTTGCATTTTAATTCTCCCATTGGGATAACAAACCGACACCCCATGATCAGCAATTAACGTGCCATGCTAATCGGGGGGCTCTTTATCGGTGTGCTTCGCCTGGGCCGTCCTGCCTGCAAACTCGTCCTGCTCCAACTGTTCTTTCTTGGAATCGAGTTTGACTTCGTTTGCGACATGGCGCTGCGCAAGGGTATCGTAGGCCTTCAGTTGGCGCTGCCGTTCGAGCCATTCGCGCCGCCCACCCTCCCACTGCAGCTTGCACTTTTCGACCTCATTACCCTGAAGAGCAATAGCCTGATCCAGCTTGTCCATAAAAAGCTGGAATTCACGCCATGCAACCATCTGCATTCCTTGTTGCGCATTCTGCAAGAGGCGATTGCGATATTCCTCGCGGTAATCGATTAATTGGCTCAACTTAAAATCAGCCTCCTGCCACTTAACCTTGAGTTGCTGCAATTTGCGCCCGGCATCATCGCTATTGTTGTGCGCCAGATCGAGCAATGGCTGCAAGGGAAAACGGCGGGGCACAGAACGACCTCAGCTGATCAGGAGAACAATTCCGCCAATTGCTGGCGGCAACTTACATAATCCTCGCGCTGGCGTATCCCTTGTTGCAGAAAAGCCTCCAGTTTCGGATACATCTCTATGGCTTGATCCAACAAGGGATCACTTCCCCTGACATAGGCGCCGACATTGATCAAATCGCGGTTGCGCTGGTAGCGCGAATAAAGCAGCTTGAAGCGCCGCACCAGATCCAGTTCGTCAAGAGGAATCAGTTCGGTGATTGCACGGCTGATGGAGGCCTCGATATCGATGGCCGGATAGTGCCCCTGATCCGACAGCGTGCGCGACAGCACCACATGCCCATCGAGAATGGCGCGAGCGCTATCGGCAATGGGATCTTGTTGGTCGTCCCCCTCAGTCAGCACCGTGTAAAAGGCGGTAATTGAGCCGCCGATACCTGGATGCCCATTACCTGCGCGTTCGACCAATTGGGGCAACTTGGCAAACACCGAAGGTGGATACCCTTTAGTGGCCGGCGGTTCGCCGATCGCCAAGGCAATTTCGCGTTGCGCCATTGCGTAGCGGGTAAGAGAATCCATGATCAGCAGGACACTTTTGCCTTCATCGCGAAAAAATTCGGCAATCGCCGTGGCGTAGGCCGCACCGTGCAGACGCTGGAGTGGCGGGGTGTCGGCGGGAGCGGCCACCACCACCGAACGCGCCAACCCTTCCTCGCCCAGAATATTTTCGATGAACTCCTTGACCTCCCGACCACGCTCACCGATCAAACCCACCACGATCACATCGGCGCTGGTATATCGCGCCATCATGCCAAGCAGGATGCTCTTACCGACACCGCTACCGGCGAACAACCCCATGCGCTGCCCGCGCCCCACCGTCAACAACGCATTGATGGCACGCACCCCGACATCCAGCACATCGCGGATCGGCGCACGGTTGAGGGGGTTGACGGGACGGCTTTGCAAGGGAACGCGCCGCTCGACGTTGAGCGGACCGAGCATATCGAGCGGACGTCCGGTGCCATCGAGAATCCGCCCCAGCAATTCGTTACCGACCGGCACTTGGCGCACCCGGTCTTCAGTACGCCGATGAGGATAAAACGGCACGCGGACATGAGGAATGTGCTGCCTTTCCGGCTCGGCCGGCACCACCCTGGCACCCGGAACCAAGCCGTAGACATCGGAGGAAGGCATCAGGAACAGCTTGTCGCCGGAAAACCCGACCACCTCGGCATCGACATCATGGCCATCTGGCAAATACACTACACAACTGCTGCCTACCGCCAAGCGAATACCCACCGCCTCCATCACCAGCCCGGCAACCCGCGTCAGCCTTCCGGTCACCAACCATGGATGCGCCGTTGCCACCGCCTCGTTACAGTTGTGCAAATACTTTTTCCAGCGGACAAGCGGCATAAGCGCACTATCGCCAGCAGAAGCATCGCTATCGACGGATGGTTGGGAGGATTCCATACATTGAGGCTAACCCAGCCACTCGTCATTACGACCCAAGGTGGCGAGCACCTTGCCCCAGCGCCCCTGGAGCGTAGCATCGACGTCACTGGCTTCGGTTTTGACGCGACAGCCGCCGCGCTCAATATGGTCATCCTCCACAATACGGCAGTGAGTATGCGGCAACTCCGTCTCCATCATAGTACGCACCAGCGCAGCATCATCGGGATGCAAGATCAATTGGGCATGGTGATTCGGCTGCGGCAAACTCGCAATCGCTTCGCGAATGATCGGCAGCAAGGCTTCAGGACGAAATTTAAGAGCATTGTGCGTAACCTGCCGGGCAATCGAAATCGAAAGGCCAAGCATATCTTCGCCCAACTCCTGATCGAAGCGGGCAAGCGCCTCATCTAACATGACCATCAATTGCTGAAGGCGCGCCAACTCAGCCAGCGACCGCTCTCGGCCATCGCCGCTACCATCCTGATATCCGACTTCATAACCATCCCTCCGCCCGGCGGCCAGCCCCTCTTCTCGCCCTGCAGCGAACCCATCTTCATGCGCCTGCTGCTGAATTTGTTCGATTTCTTCAGCCGTCGGCCAAGTCAGATGCGACATATCCTGCTCGACCGCAGCGGATTGCGACTCAAGCTCAGCTTCAGAACCGGGTTGCCGCTCGTCAAAAGAATCAAGCTGCCAGCGTTGGTAAGCGCCAAGATTATCCCTGGAAATAATCCGATTAGACAAAAGCGTCCTCTCCCTTGCCGCCGATCACGATCTGCCCCTCGTCGGCCAAGCGGCGTACGATCTGCAAAATGCCTTTTTGCTCGGCTTCCACTTCGCTCAAACGCACCGGCCCCTTGGATTCGAGATCGTCGCGCAACATCTCGGCAGCACGCGAAGACATATTCTTGAAAATTTTCTCGCGCAAATCCTGGTTGGCGCCCTTCAGCGCCAACACCAGAGATTCGGACTGCACCTCGCGCAGCAACAGCTGAATGCCCCGGTCGTCGATATCCATCAGGTTCTCGAACACGAACATTTCATCCTGAATCTTCTGCGCCAACTCGGGGTCGTAGTCGCGCACGCTGGCAATTACCGTGGTTTCCAGCTGGGTACCCATATAGTTGAGGATTTCTGCGGCGGTCTTGACCCCGCCCATGACGGTTTTTTGGATATTCTTGGAACCGGCAAGCAACTTGGTGAGCACGTCGTTCAGCTCAGCCAGCGCGGCCGGCTGCACACCATCAAGCGTGGCGATGCGCAGCATCACATCATTACGCAACCGCTCCGGGAAAAACTTGACGATCTCACCCACCAGGTCAGGCTCCAGATGCACCAGGATGGTGGCGATGATCTGAGGATGCTCGTTCTTGATCAATTCCGCAACCGCGCTACCCTCCATGTATTTAAGCGCTTCGATACCGCTGGTATCGCCACCGCGCAGAATACGATCCAGCAGGCCGGCCGCCTTGTCATTACCCAAAGCCTTGGTCAATACCGAACGGATGTAGTCGTCGGACGACATCCCGAGCGAAGTCCTTTCCTTGGTATTGTCGCAAAACTCCTGAAGCACAGCGGAAATTTTATCCTTGGTAGTACCGCCCAAGGTAGCCATGGCCATCCCCAGCTTCTGCGCCTCCTTGGGATTCAGATGCTTGAATACTTCAGCCGCCTCCTCCTCGCCCAAAGTCAGCAACAGAATGGCGCTTTTCTGCAGCCCCTCATCAACGTCAGCTGCCACCAAGCCACTCCTTTACCACACTAGCCACGATGCGCGGCTCATTCTTGGCCAACTCCTTGGCTATCCTCAAATTCTCCTCATAGGTGTTCTGCCCCAGCCTGGCCTGAAGCTCCCCGGGCGATTCCCCACCTTCTTCACCCTCGACAACTTCCGGCGGAGGCGGTGGGGAAAAAATTTCCCGCAATGGCGGCAGAAACACCTTGAAGAACAGCAGCAAAGCTATCAGAACGATAAACAAATTCCGCCCCAACTCCTTCGCTAGCGCTATCAATTCAGGATCTTTCCACAACGGCACCGCCGGTTCTTCGGCAGCACTGAATGAAGCATTCATGACGTTAATCGAATCCCCGCGTTGCGGATTGAAGCCCATCGCCTCTTTCACCAAGTTATTTATTTGCGTCATTTCCTGCGGGGTCAACGGCTTAGCCGTCACCTTGCCTTCTTTATCGGTAATCTTGCGGTAATTCACCACCACCGCGGCAGTCAGTCGCTTAACCCCCCCTACCGCCTGACGCACCACCTTGACTGTTTTGTCGACCTCGTAATTGATGGTAGATTCCTTATGCGCACCCGCTCCGCCGCCACCTACCGCCGCTGAGGCCGGCACACCTGCCGGCGCGACAATCGGAGCGCTGGCGGCTCCCGGCGGCTGATTGGACAATGCGCCCGGCACGCCTGCGGCAGCCTGGCCTGCATTACCGCTCGTTTCGGTACTCTGCTGGCTGCGAATCGCTGCTTCATCGGGTGTGGCATTAGGCTTATATGTCTCAGCGGTCTGCTCGGATTGTGAAAAATCGACATCTGCCGTCACTCTTGCCCGAACGTTATCTGAACCCACGATCGGACCCAAAATATCCTCGATCCGCTTGGCAAGGCTTTGTTCCAGCACACGCAAGTACTCCAATTGCGTGGGATTAAGCCCGCTTTGCATCGCGCCATCCGGCGGGCCGCTCAATAAATTGCCGCCTTGATCCAAAATAGTGACATTCTTGATCGGCAAGTCCGCCACACTACTGGAAATAAGATGCTGAATCCCGCTCACTTGAGCGCCATCCAAGACCCTGCCGGTATGCATGGTCACCAATACGGAAGCGCTAGGTTTTTGCTGTTCCCGCACAAAAACCGATTGCTTGGGAAAAGCCAGATGGATGCGCGCAGATTGAATAGAAGAAATCGCTTGAATGGTGCGGGTCAACTCACCTTCCAGCGCACGCTGATAATTGGTCTGCTCGCCGAACTGGCTGGTACCCAGCTTCTGGGAATCCATCAACTCATAGCCGACCACACTACCCTTGGGCAGCCCTTGCCCGGCCAGACGCAAACGCAACTCGTAGACCTGGTTCGCCGGCACCAGAATAGCGCCGCCGCCCTCGGACATTTTGTAGGGGATATTCATTTGTTGCAGAGACGCAATCACCGGACCGCCATCGCGGTCGGAAAGATTGCTATATAGCACGCGGTATTCCGGTGGCTGAGTCAACCACAACCAAGCACCAACGCTCACCGCAATGGCAAGCGCCATCCCGAACATGATGCTTAATTTTTGATTATTGGATAACTGAGCGAATTTCTCTTGCAACCGGGCAATTCGTGCCTGCTGAGGTGCCAATGCCATAAAAGCGCCTTGTTCCCGGAGAAAGAGTAAAGTGGTTAACTGTTAAGCAATGCTGAATGATACCCCAGCCAGCGCCATTTTCCCAACTCGGCGACAAGGGCTATACCTGCATGTTCATGATTTCCTGATACGCCGTCACCAGCTTATTGCGCACCTGAACCATGGTTTGAAAGGAAACATTGGCTTTCTGCAAAGACAGCATGACATCCTGAACATTTGCATTGGGATCCCCCATTTCGAAGGCCTTTGCCAAATCGTTGGCCTGCTGCTGTGCAGTATTGACATTATCCAGCGAATTTTTCAGCGCGGATGCAAAATTTTGCCCTTCCGGCAACGCCGCGGGTTCTCCGCCACCGGCAGAACCCATTGATGCAGCCCGCAACTGCCCTAACAGCTGATCAATTCCCTGAGTATTCATTGCCTAGCCTCCAACCACGAATCAAAAATCGCCACAATTTCACTCTAGCACACGCCGTATAATTCCGTCGCCAAAAAAACATAAGCACTTTCCATACCAGAAAACACTTGTCATATGACACTCTCGCCGTCTTCTTCACGATATTGGCGCAGCTTGTAGCGTAAGGTTCGCTCGCTCATCCCCAATTTCTCAGCGACCAATTTACGCGAACCTTTAACTGCTGCAAGCGTTTCCATGATATGGGCTTTTTCCAGCGATTTCATGTCGACATTGCGACCGGCTCCGCCGACCCCGGCAATTTCTGCCGGAGCCGCCGTGGCCGACGGCAACAGCAGGTGCTCGACATCGATCGTATCGCCCGGGGCAAGAATCATCGCCCGCTGAATGACGTTTTCCAACTCGCGGATATTTCCCGGCCAACTGTGCTGTTCAAGGCGTTTGTCGGCAGCCGGCGACAAACACATGCCGTGCCGGCCGATGCGGGATGCCAACCGCCCGAGGAAATTTCGGGCCAGGGCGATAATATCTTGCGGACGCTCGCGCAATGGCGGCAATTCGAGCGGAAACACGTTCAGCCGATAGAACAGATCCTCACGGAACTCATTCTTTGCCACCGCCTCCGCCATATTGCGGTTAGAAGTAGCGACCACCCTGATATTCAGCGGAATCGCCTTATGCCCCCCCACCCGCTCGACTTCGCGCTCCTGCAGCACGCGCAGAAACTTGGCCTGCAACGGCAGGGGCATTTCCGTCACCTCATCCAGCAACAACGTGCCACCTTGAGCCTGCTCGAATTTTCCCGGCTGCGCCTGGCTGGCACCGGTAAACGCTCCTTTCTCAAACCCGAACAGGGTTGATTCGAGCAAATTCTCTGGAATCGCCGCACAATTGATCGCCACGAAAGGCTTTTCGGCGCGCGCCGAGTGACGATGAATGAAGCGTGCCACCACCTCCTTGCCGGTGCCGCTCTCTCCGGTCAACAAGACGGTAGCATCGGTTGCCGCCACGCGCCGCGCCAAATTAAGCACCTCCACCATGCGCGGATCCTGCGCCACCACTTCGCCGACATCCCCGGTCAGCGACGGCAACATATAACGCGCCACTTCAGCCAACAGCCGATCAGGCTCGAACGGTTTGGTAAGATAATGACATGCGCCAGCCCGCATCGCCTCTACCGCCTTGTCGATGACGCCATAAGCGGTCATCAGCAGCACCGGTACATGCGGGTGAGTCGTCTTGATTTCACGCAACAGCGTATGCCCGTCCATCGGCTGCATCTGGACGTCGCTTACCACCAAGCCGATTTGCTGCTGAAGCAACACTTTCAGGGCAGCATGGCCGTCGCTGGCGCCGATAGCCTGATAACCAGCAAGCTCAACGGTATCGCACAGCGCTTCTCGCAAATCGTCATCATCTTCGACAATCAGTATTGGCAATGCGTTCATAACATCAAATTAGGGTCCATCAAATGGCCACTATGCTAGCACACAAGCTCCCTGGAAATAATTCCTGCACCGCCGACGAAATTTCTTCACAATTTCTGTGGATAACTCTGTGTATATCTTGGCAACACCATCCTTAAGCGCCTTCCAGGCAAGGGAAAATCCACCAGTGCTGTTTTTTTGATCAAAATATTTTATATTTAAAATCAACAAACTAAGAAAATCACCCCTGATTTAACAGGGGTGTCCAAAGATTGCAGCAAGAACTTGACAACTGTGAATTAACCGATCCATAAAAAATGCCACCGTCATTACAATGACCTTAGGCTGCGGAAAATGCTATGCTGCTATCCAGGCTTTCGGACAATGTATGGACATGACCACCTCAACGCCGCACATCGCTTTGTTACTGCTTTTACTTTCCAGCCTCCCTGCAGTCGCCGGAAACTGGCGGACTGTCGTCGACAATGAAATGGTTCGCGCCGAAACCGACATAAGTACCTTGATGCGCAACGGCGACATCGTCAAGAGTTGGGAAAAGGAAACCTATCGCAAACCAGAGCAAGCCAAGCCAGGCGATTTCTATTACAAGACCGCCAAATCGCTGGCCCAACACCATTGCGCCAACCGCACCACCGCTTACCTGTTCAAAGCTTATTACAGCGAGGAAGGCCAAGAAATCAAGGCGATCACTTCCGGCGGCGACCTTGATAAAGCAGACCATATCCCGCCGGACAGCCTTGCAGAACGCCAACTGCTGTTTGCCTGCAACTTCAAGTCT
>Ga0163199_1000608_pt1 | contig 22479 bp, 21 predicted proteins | sample PL_2010_150m_FD_113537 | JGI IMG/M metagenome (GOLD analysis project Ga0163199, IMG submission 113537) | Freshwater microbial communities from Powell Lake, British Columbia, Canada to study Microbial Dark Matter (Phase II) - PL_2010_150m | ecosystem: Environmental > Aquatic > Freshwater > Lake ...
CTGCACGGTTTGACTTGTGTAGCTCTGTGCCGTATCCGCAATTCGGGAGCCCTTCACGCTGATTGCCACTTTAGTCGTCTCCAGCGCGGGCGGAACCAAGGTGAAATTGATCGCCGTGAAACTCATCGTGCCTTTCCCCTTGAAGATCTGGTTCGGATACGAATTTTTCAGTTTCGCGGTGAAGGAACCCGACGAGTAAAGCGTGTCCATGTAGGTGGACTTTGCCACCTCATCCAACCACTTGTAATTGGCCACAAGGCTGTCTGGAAGAGCGTTTGTGACACCGACCATGTTTGTCGCTGTCAATGCCGTATCAGGCAAACTGATCAATTGAGACACATCGTTTGTCGAGGTCACTGTTGTAGACGGCAATGTGACCACTTGAGACGCCCCGTTTGGCGTTAACACTGTCGTTTCTGCTGAATTTATTACGTGCCCATTACCATTAACGTCGCTAACCATAGACTGCGGTCCAGCCAACGTTGTGGTGACAGGCACAAGGACATTCGTTGATCCGCCTGGAACCACAGTAGTAGTTATCGTTGGCACAAGGACATTTGTTTGCCCGCCAGAAAGAATCGTAGTGGCAACCTCCGGCACGAGCACAGTGGTTGTCCCGCCATTCACAGTCGTATAATTCCCAGTCGCCTGATAGACTGAATCGACAATGGTCGTCGCTGTCCCATTTCCGCCTCGGGAAATGGAAGCCTCCATGGTGGCGGCAATGTTGCCACTGGCGGAGTCCATACTGGCATCCACGTTGCCGGTGTAGGATTTTCCTTGGTAGGTCACGGTGAATGATCCCGAGGCAGTGCTGTTCGATGAGGTGCTGTTTGAGCTGCCGGCTGTGGTGCTGAATGTGGCAACTCCAGAGAGGTTGACTCCGCGAATGGTGGTTTGAAACGAACCATCGTTGGGGAAGAACGTCCCATTGCTGAAAGGACTGCCATTGCCACCGCTGAAGGCGCTGGCCAGAGGTGCCGTGAGAACTGGCAGCGACAAGAACAGTGCCAGCAATGAGGTTCTGGTTCGAGAGACGGGGAGAATGAATGACGCTTTCATAAATACGTATTTAAGGCGTATAATTTGGTTTCGGCAGGGAAATGTCAAAGCTTTCTTTGGGATTTTTCAGAGCCATGCGCACCCCCGGGGTTTTTGATTCCGGAGACCTTGATCGCCAGCGATGGATTCTTTTCCCAAGAAACCAGGATGGACCCGGAACCGTAGAATTTTTGAGGCCCGCCGGTCGCTTCAAAGGAACCGGTGAGCGAACGGGATGGCAGCAATGCTTCCGCAGCGGCAGAGGCTTCAAAAGAAAATCTCATTTTACCGCCCTCCACCCGACCCTGGGACTTCCCTTTGAACTGTCGTCCCTTGAGGAAGACCACCACATCGCCGGAGAAAGCATCTAGGCCGGATTGCGAGAAGACGACCACTCCTGAAACTGCATTTCCCCGGATGGTCGCCTGAAACACATCCGGGTCTTCCGCCCATGCCGGACCGACAAGGGAACCGAGGATAAAACCAAAAACGCAGAGCCTGAGGCGTGCGCTATTCGACATATGGAAAATCTTCATGAATGTTGTAAACGACAGTCGAAATGCGTGGTCTCCGTCTTCGCCCTGCCAACATTTTTACGAATCATTTTTTCAAAATACCGGTTGAGCGAGAGCCCTTCACCTTTCGCCAGTTGACGGGCCTTTTTCTCGCTTTTTGGATCAACCTCAATCGCAATTTGGACGGTATTACCCATGAAGTGGCTCGCTGCCTTGTGTTGACGAGTAGCGCAACAATGAGTTACACGTCAATGATATTTGAAATGGAATCACTCTATGGTGTGCCGTGCATCGGCGGAACATCAACGAGGGCAGGAGGTTGAAAAATATGCTGGGCAAACGCCTCCGGGAGCTTCGTGAGTCCGCAGGGTTGTCCCATGCGGAAATGGTCCGTCGTCTTCAAAACGGTGGCTGGGAAATCGACCCCGCCACATATACCAGAATCGAACTCGGACAACGAACCCTCACGGATTTCGAGGTATTTGAATGCCTGAAGGTCCTCGGCAAGAAGTGGGGGGACCTCGACGGGCAAACTTGAAAAGCCCCTCCCCTCGTGCGACAACACCCCTGCCTTGCAATCCCGTTGAAAAAAAAACTCAATCTGACAATTCATCCCGACATCCGCTTGGCAGCCGAGGAGTTGGCGGCACAACGGAGGCGGTCATTGTCCCAGCTTTTTGAGGATCTGATCGAGGCCGAGTGGGTCAGCCGCCCAAAAAAACCTGCGTCAATCCTCCCCAAACCATCTGCGGCAAAAAAACCAAGACGCCGCGGCAGAACGCCCTGACAGGAGTATTCGGTCGTCACAGGAGTTCAACCGCTTCCCGCCACATCCAACCAGCCTCCCCGATTATTGATGCGGCCGCACCAATAATCGGGAAAACCGGTCAGCGCGCGATTGCAGAGGGAGCGGGTAAGGTCTATGTCTTTCCGCGTGAACACGTCCCATTTGCTCTTTGAAGCCGCATGCCGCAGGATCCCGGGAGGGGTGAACTCGCCCGTGCGGGCATTCCGCGGAGTCGGCGGAGAACCATTTTTTACGAAGGCGGCAAAAGGCTGCCGCCTGCTGACGGCGGACGACCGCGAGCTGATCGACTACGTGGGAACCTGGGGGCCGGCGATCCTTGGTCATGCGCCGGAGGTGGTTGTTTCGGCGGTGCGCGAGACCGCCGCGATGGGCCTGAGCTTCGGGACCCCGAATCCGCTCGAAGTTGAAATGGCGGAGACGATCTGCCGGTGCGTTCCCTCGGTGGAAAAGGTCCGCATGGTGAACAGCGGAACCGAGGCCACGATGAGTTGCATCCGCCTCGCCCGCGGGTTTACCGGCCGCGACAAGATCATCAAATTCGAAGGCTGCTACCACGGCCATGTGGATTCTCTTCTGGTCAAGTCCGGCAGCGGAGCATTGACCCATGGAACCCCCGACAGCGCCGGCGTCCCGAAAGCGCTCGCCCGGCTGACCGTTACAGTTCCTTTCAACAACCTGGCCGCAGTGCGGGCGGCTTTCGCCGCCAATCCGGGAGAAATCGCCGCGGTCATCCTGGAACCGGTTCCTGCCAATGCCGGCCTCTACCTCCCCCAGCCCGGATTCCTGGAGGGTCTGGAGCAAATCTGCCGCGAAGCAGGCTCCCTCCTGATTTTTGACGAGGTGATGACCGGCTTCCGCCTCGCCCGCGGAGGGGCGCAGGAAGTTTTCGGCATGCGGCCGGATCTGACGGCCATGGGAAAGGTCATCGGCGGCGGGCTGCCGGTCGGGGCATTCGGGGGACGCGCGGATGTCATGGACCAACTCTCCCCGGACGGCCCGGTTTATCAGGCAGGAACGCTTTCCGGAAACCCGGTGGCCATGGCCGCCGGACTCGCCCAGCTCCGCGAACTCGAACGCTGCCAGGGATGGTCGCAACTGGAGGAGATCGGGCTGGCATTCGAGTCGTTCGTCCGGCAGGCAATCCGCGGCCTGCCCTGCACATTCCACCGGATCGGCTCGATGTTCTGCCTCTTCTTCCGCGAGGGACCCATCCTGCGCCTGTCAGACGCCATGGAAAGCGACCGTGACAAATTCTCACGCTTCTTCCACCTCTGCCTAGCCGAGGGAGTCTACTTTGCCCCTTCACAGTTCGAGGCGGGATTTCTCTGCCTTGCCCACACTGCCGGAGACATCGAAGAAACCGCGCGCGTCGTGTCCGGCGCGCTGAAAAGCGTCTTTTGATTTTCCCCCTGCGGGAACGGGTGGGTTCTCCGTAGAAGGCAGACCTCCGGGCTGCCCGAAAGAAGAAGACGCGGCGGGCCGGGACGTCCCGCCCTACCAAGCCTACATCCAACCGCACTCACATTTGATCACACCCCGCAGGAATCCCCGCTCAAAACGGAGGTTGCATTCTTCGAAAGCCGTCGTAACTTGGTTTCATTGGGGGCGCATTGGTTTCGACTTGAAGTGTGAAGCCCGGCCCGCATGCCGAGGATGATTCGTTGGCCTCGTAAAAAATCGGATCAAAAAAACTAAATGCAGATTACGAAGATCTCGCTCTCGCGGCTTAATTGACCACGACGTGTCCCGGCAGACGCCTGCTAAGCCGGGATGCGACGACAGCAGGCTAATTTCCAGCCGGGGTGGCCGCGGCGGGGAGTGAATCGATTTCGTGGCCGCTCTGGGGTCGGTGGCGTGACGGTTCGCAGCAGGGCTCCAAGATTAAAGACCGTATAAGCATGTAGAAGGTTGTGTAGATCGCTTGAAGGACAGGGGTTCGATCCCCCTCGCCTCCACTTTTCAGACGCACTGTAAATTAGCATTAAAATACAGTGAATGAGGTTGTTACATAACAATCATTTCATCGCAAAGAGAGCAAAGGTTTACCGTTCCAGCTTGCATATAAGTGCATATACGTGCATATGGAGCGAATGAGAAAGTCTCCTGTCACATTTCCCCACTTCGTTAGAAAGAACGGGAGAGAAGGCAGGGTCAAAAAATGGGCAAATGGGAAATTCGGGACGTATTTTAATTTTGCCGGAAAGCCCATGCGGAATTGCTTTCTGTCGTTCGAGGCTGCGGTGAAATACTTGCAGACTGAGTTTGTCAAACTGGACACCGACCGTTCAAATTCTCTGGCTCTGGCTCCGTTGGACGGGAACGTGAGGAGCTACCATGAACTTGAGCAGCTTTTGCGGCGGGAGGGATCTGGAGCGAGTCTGAGGGAAGCCGTCACATTTTATCTGGCTCACCACAAAAAGAAGAAGTTCAAACCAGAGACGGTTTCGGTATGCGCTGATGCGTTCGTTACCGATCAGAAATCGAACAATATATCTCCGGCACAAATCAAGACGCTCGAAAAACACTTCAGACGTTTCAGAAAGGTATTTGGAGCGCGAAAGATTCACGAAATCGGGGCGTTGGAGATCAAGAACTGGCTGAATGAGTGCGCCGATGAAAAAAGGGGGAGGAAATGGAGCACGAAGACCAAACAAAGCGTTCTTGGATCTCTTGTCAGCCTGTCATTCTACGCAAAAGATCAGCTCCATGCGATTCCAGAAATGGGTGGAAAAACGGAGTTTCAATTGGTTACAAGACCAAAAGCGGATGCCAAGGGCGAGGTGGAAATCTATACGCCGGATGAACTGAAAAAGCTTTTGGAGTCCGCGATTGAATATGATGTTGATATGATCCCAATTATCGTTCTTGGCCATCATCGGTGGCTGGGGTGTCGCGGCGCTGATGGCGTGCGCATTTGCCACTCATGTGCGGGTGAAAAACCCGTTCTATAAAATGCTGCCTTCCCTGTCGTTGCTCGTGATCTCGCTTTTGATTGTTTTCATCAACCATCGACTCCTCGAATCGAGCCCGTTGTAATGCCAGCATCGTGCAATTAACTCATTTTTTTTCGTGAAATCCTCCCTCCTGCTCGTTTCGATTCTCTCCATGGCCGCCTGCTCGACCGCACCCAAGCTAGGCCACGGCATCAAGATTGTAGAGTTGCGGCGTCTTCTTGATCTCGGGATCCGGTTCGTCCATGCGGTCGGACGCGATCCACAGGACCGGCTCCCCGTCTTTCCATTGCGTCCCTTTCAGGAAATCATCGGATTCCCAATACCGGCGCGAGCGGCCGCGATAATCATCACGCAGGCTGTAAACCCATTTGTTGCGAAATGGATTGTAAAACATCGTGCTGCGATCGCCCATCGGCGGCGCAATTTTTTTTCTGTAAAAGTTGAGAGTTAATTTTGGGGCAGGTCAGTAGGATTCATGTTGAGGTAGATTTTTCCGGTGAGCCACTCTTCGCTGATTTCGCAGAGGAGGGCGGAGATGAGACGGAGCAGGGAAGCTTCGTTTGGAAAGAGGGAGGCGACGCGGGTTCTGCGTCTGAGTTCCTGATTGACGCGCTCGATGGCGTTGCTTGTGCGCATGCGGCGCTGGTGGGCAGCGGGGAGGGAGAAGACCGCGAGGCCTTCGGGGATGTTTGCCTCCATCCAGGCGGAAAGTTTCGGGGCCGACTTGGAGTAGGATTGCACGAGGGTTTTGAGGCGGGCCTGGGCGGAGACGAGATCCGGGCAGTTGTAGATGGAACGGATATCGGCCGCCACGCTGGCGCGCATGTCGAGACGGGGGACGTAAGCCTGGGCGTTTTGCTGGAGATGGAACTGGCAGCGTTGCCAAGGGACGGAGGGGAAGACGGCAGCACGGGCGGCAGAGAGTCCGCAATGGGCGTCGCTGACGATGAAGGTGAGACCGTGAAGGCCTCGGGTTTGGAGAGAGGCAAGGAAGGAACGCCAGTGGACCTCCGCTTCGCTGAGCGCAGCGCTGACGCCGAGGACGGATCGCTTTCCGTCGGGGCCGATCCCGATGGCGATGAGAACGGCGCAGTCCAAGAGCTGGCCGCCTTGGCGGACCTTTTCGTATCTGGCATCCAGGATCAAATAGGAACAGCTTCCCAGCGGCTGATCCCGCCAGGATTGAAGTTCGACGTCGAGCTTGGCGGCACAGGTGCTGACTTGAGTGGAACTGACGGAATGCCCGCAGAGTTCCTCGACGATTTTGGTGACTTTGCGGGTGGAGACGCCCTGGACATACATCTCGGCCAGAGCGAGCAGGAGGGCCTTTTCGCTGCGGGCTCCTTTTTCCAGAGCACTGGGGTAAAATTCCACGCCGTCGCGAACCTGGGGGACGCGCAGATGGATGGGACCGACACGGGAGGCAAGGGTCTTTGGCTTGAAGCCATTGGCGCGCCCGAGGCGATCCTCACAACGCTCGTAGGGGCGGGCTTGAAGGACAGCGGAGCGTTCCTGAACCATGGCTTCGTTGACGAGCAGGCGCAGGCCCTCGGCAAAACCGGCGGAGCCTTGGGAGGTGAGGAGTTGCAAAACGGTGTTCAGAAGGTCAGAATCAATTTGGTTGGTCATGTGTGGGTTTTTGTTGGATGTGTTTGTCGCACCCCAACAGGAAACCACACTGGCCAGCCCCCGGCGAACTTCGCGCAAGCCCCATCTGGGGCCGGCTGCGCTTGGCTCGCTACGCTCGCCTTCGCTCCGCCGCCCCCAGATGGGGCGCTCAGGTCGCGAAGAACCCAATTACAGAAGAAACTTTACACCCCCCACTAAAGCCAATATAAGGGCTGCCAAGAAATGATAGCCAAAATTGCAAGAAAAATACCTGGCATTCGCGCTCTCGTTTCAATGAAGCGCTGTTTGGAAGAAAGCACGACCCTGTTGCGGAGAATGTATGTACTTCAAAGTCATTATCTCATTGATCGCATGATGCGAGATCATCCTTATTACGCTGATGACCTTCGGTTGCTGAGGTTTGCCTGTCAAATTTCCTCGCAAAGTGGAGAAGACGGGATCATTGCGGAGATATTCAATAGGATTGGTGAAACCAACCGGATTTTTGTGGAGGTTGGAGTTGGTGACGGGACAGAGAATAACACGCTGGCACTAGCCGTCAGAGGATGGTCCGGTTTGTGGATTGATGGAGATCCGTCTTCGCAGAGGACGGTCAGCACATTGGGAGAATCAGTCAGGAACAAGTTGAGAGCCAAAATTGCTTTTGTGGATAGGGAAAACATTTCTGCGCTTGTGAAAGAGCATGAGATTCCGAGAGAATTTGATTTTTTGTCCTTGGATATCGATCAAAACACCTACTACTTATGGGAGGGACTTAATGATTATCTGCCTCGGGTGGTTTGTGTGGAATACAATGCCAATATTCCTCCTGCCATTGATTGGAAGGTTGATTACAGTTCCGAAAGAGTCTGGGACAAATCCAGAAATTTTGGTGCTAGCCTCAAAGCCTTTGAAAATCTCGGCAGAAATCTGGGATACTCTTTAATTGGCTGTGATTTTGCTGGAGCCAATGCATTCTTTGTCAGGAACGACCAGCTTTTTGGAAAATTCAAACAGCCTTACACCGCAGAAAATCACCACTTCCCTCCACAATATTTTGCCAATTTTGATTTTGGCCACCCCAAGAGTGTTTGGGATATTCCTGATTCCAAATAGAAAGCCAGGATTTGATTGTGAGATTGAAAGATAAGCCGGATGTGGGAATTGCGATTCAATATCCCATCAATCAGCAGGGTGGAACCGAGGTTCTTGTAAAGGCCCTTGCATTGGGGCTTGGTGGCTCTTTTTATATACATCTTGTGTCCCCGGATACGGCAGATGAATTGGGCGCGTCTCTCTCTGGTGCGATTCAGAGCCATATACAACTGGAGCAATCATTCTTCACTCCGAAATGTCGCGCCTCGCTTGCAAGTGAATTGAAGCGGCGTTCTGTAAGTTTTGTCCACGTCAATATCGGGGGGTTATGGGATTGGAGCACAAGATATATGCATCGATGTCCCATACTGGATTTCGCGCAATCTGGCATCCGCTATATCACAACAGTCCATGGGGTCTTCGAGTTGGTTCCAAACATGGTGGTGAAATATCCAAAGATTATTCGATATCTTCTGATGCCTTATGCAATGGCAAGCCGACTCAGGGTTTCGAGAGGTGCAGAAAAAGAATTTTTTGTTTCGCAGCACGATTACAAGAAAGCTTGCCGCTGGCTTTTTCCATATCATCGAAAATTCGGGCAGATCTATCACAGCCAGCTCGGCAACTCGCCGTATTATGATATTCAGATAAAAGAAAAGGTGATTATTTGTGTTGGAACAATCGGTGGAAGGAAAGGGCAACCCTATTTAGCAGAGGCTTTTTCGCATATTGCAAAGCAATATCCCGACTGGAGCTTGAAGTTTGTTGGAAGGGTTGCAGTTCAATCAGATTATGAAAAAGCCCAGAAGATAGTTCAATCAGCCGGAGTTTCTTCTCAGGTTACTTTCACTGGTCCAATTAGCGATGAAGATTTGTTGGCGATTTTTAAGAAAGCATCCATTTTTGCGATGCCGTCCCTGGCAGAAGGTTTGGGTCTCTCTCTTCAAGAAGCGATTTACAACGGCTGTGTTCCTATTGGATCGCGGGTTGGAGGAATACCAGAACTAATTGAAGACCAGGTGAATGGATTGCTCGTTGAGCCTTGTGATGTTGTGGCATTGGCGCAAGGGCTTCGGATCCTTATGGATTCGGATAACCTGCGAAGGAAATATGCAGATGCTGGACAGCAGCTTTTGCGTATGAAACATATGTCGCAGAGTGAAATGTTGGATGCTTATCGAATGATATATAATTCATACATTCCAAAGAGAAAATCTTGACGTGTTTCTCAAGAAACTGAGGCCATTGTTCCTTTATCCGCGCAGTCTAAAACTCACATGCTGAGGCGGATTACAGTTATTGCGCCAGAAAGTAGTGTTTTAGATAACTATGCACTTGCAGCCTCGTTTGCTGGACATTCGCTTTCATATTTAACAGGGCACATGAGACTCAGACGGTTTTCTTTCGCGAAATCCTGCACGAAAATCCCCTTTTTTTCGGCCTTGTCATACCCGGCTGCGCACATGATGAATCCAGATCGATGGGAGGAATTTCGATCACGCCTTTACCCAGGCTTTGACCTTCTTGCGTCGTTGAAACTGGGGTTGAGCGATATCGTCATTTCCAGTTACGGCTACGCAAACGCCTGCTTTTCTCAGGCGAGACATCGAGGAATGCGAACCGCTGTTGATGCAGGGAATTCGCATCCCGAGCAGTTTTGGGAAATTATCAGGGCGGAGCACAAAAAATGGGGCATCGACAGAAAGCCGATGCCCCGACACTGGAACGAGCGCGGTCGCAGAATGCTTGAGGATACTGACTACATCTTTTCTCCGAGTTCGTATGTTACCGATTCATACTTGAGGAGGGGATGGTCGCCGGACCGCATTTTTTATCTTCCGTATCCGGTGGACTTGGAAGTGTTCAAGCCGGGAGCAGAGGGCCGAGGGGCGAGCGTCGAGGGCAGACCGTTACGTGTGATTTGCACAGGAAGCGTTTCCGTGCGGAAGGGGTTTCCCTATCTGCTGGAGGCTATGCGGATCATCCGCAAAGAGCGTGATGCCGTGCTCATGCTGACCAGCGTTATTGAGAGCAGCATGAAGGAGATTTTGCCAAAGTATTCCGATGTGCCGATTGAATGGTCCCCGGCGCTGCCTCACGATCTCCTTGCCGCGCGTCTGCGCTCCGCCGATGTTTTCGCGCTTTTGTCACTTGAAGAGGGTTGTGCCAGAACTGTGACCGAAGCATTGGCGTGCGGGTTGCCTGCCGTGGTTTCCCGGCATACCGGAGCACTTGACTTCATCACGCCCGGGGTGAATGGCGAGATCGTGTCCATCTGTGATGCCGCGGCGGCCGCAGATGCCATTTTGCGGTGTGCTGAAATGTTTACTGGCGGGACAACACCCAATAGCCGATCTATTATTGATGAGCTTTCATTCGCTCGATTCAGCGAGCGATTCCTTTCAATCCTCGACCGCATTTAGCGAGGCCCGGGAAAACACGCCGGCATTTACCTTTTCCGGGCGACCACAATCACATCCAAAATCGTAAGCATCTCATCAGAAATCCCCTGCAAATCGGCCCTCAATCGCGGCCGGATGGTCCGGACGTAGTCGCGCGGAGCTGCCCGAAGAGTTTCCGAGGAAACAATGTCAAAGCCATGTTTCGCAAACATGCGAAGAAATTCCGGAAAGGGATTCCTGGCTGCCCTCCCGGGATTGGGAAAGAGAATATCGTAGATCCAATCGGGATATGTCTGAAAGTCGAGAGGGGGAATCGGATCCTCAAGAATCCCATGACCGGACAGGTCAAACTTGTGGACCATGTATCCGCCGGGCCGCAGCGATTCGGCGCATCTTTCAAAAAACAGGTCGAGGTTGCCCACGTGCTCAAGCACATCGAACGAAAAAAGAAAATCGACCGGTTCCGGAAGCCGTGCGGTCTCCATGATCCCGGGGATGTGAACGACCCGCCCGGCATCGACCTCCTGGCTGGCGATGTTTTTGAAGATGGCGAGCGAGTTCTCCAAGTCGGGTGCCCCGGCAGCGGCTTGAAGGATGCGCATCTGGTGGCAATCCACTTTTGGAAATGCGAACTCAACCAGATAAACCTTGGAGAAACCGGCGCTCAGCAGGAGGTCAGTGCTGCTGAGGCAATCGCCGTTGCCGATTTCGCACGCGATCCCGGTCTTGGGAATCCCGCCCCCATCAATGGCTTTCTGCAATGTCCTGCATATTCTGAGATGACGGTCGAGGACCACCTCATCGTTTACGATGAGAGATTCAGTGAATACGGTCTCCGGTTTTTTAAGAAGGGACTTGATCGAGGCCTTTACAGCCTGCGGAACAAGCAGGCGCTCAAAGGATTTGACCCGGGCTTTGATTACGTATGGAACCAGCTTTCGAGCGTGGAGAAACATGGGCTATGGAACTTCGTCAATATCAATATGCGGGCAGCCTGTCCGGGAGAATAATGTCATGAGATTCGCTGGAAAATCTTCCGTGGGATGTGACCTCCGATCGACACAAAACGCCAGATCAGCGGCAGACTGGCGAACAGGGAAAGCAGGCCGCAAAAGACCAGTCGTGAAAATCCGACAAATGTCGAGTTCCCGACGAAGCTGAAAAGCAATCCAACGGCGATGCCGATGCTGAGCAATATCCACGGGATCTCTCTCCCGAACAAGCGGAAAGCGGAAATTTCAATCATCCTTCCCCCCACAATCAAATGAAACCAGACGCTGAACCCGAGGGCGGTGATCAAGGTGGCCAGCGGGATTCCCGCAAGACCGAAGTGCTTCACCAGAACAATACTCAGCGCCAATTCCGCCACCGTTGAGCCGAGCATGGCAAGCGTATACGCGCCCATGCGTTTTGTGAGGTGAAATGAGAAGCTCAAAAGGAAATTGATCAGGGCGGGCAATAACGCGCCGCTGATGAGAATTGTCAGGGCGGTGCCGCCATAGAACCCAGGCCTTGTCCACCAGCATACGAAGGCGCCATTTGCCAGAATCGAAAAAACCATGCTGATCCCGAGGCTCAGCATCGTCAACCGCACGATCAAGCCATACTCTTTTTGAAATCTCTGCTTCTCGTCTCCGCAGAACTGTAGAACCCAGCGTGGGCAGGCGGCGGAAAAGGGTCTTTGCACCAACTGGCTTGCCATGACGGGCAGGCGGGACGTGACGTTCAGCACCGCAAGCGCGTCAAGGCCGAGAAGTTTGGTGACGATCATTCCCTGACTGGCGGCCATTGCCTGGGTCGCAAGGCCGGAAACAAATATTGCACCGGAATATCCGAAAAGCTCCCGGAGATGTTCATATGGAATCCGGACAAAATGGAGGGCGAGGCGGTGCGGTCCGGAAAAGACCACCACGAAATATCCGATTTGCATGACGGTGATCGCGGCCACGGAAGCGTAGGCATAGGCCATGACACCCGCCCCGCTCCGGATCCAGAACCAGAACAACCCAAGGTTCGTCCACGAGGAAAGGATGTTGAAAAAGTGAACCATGTAAGTCCGATTTTGAGCACAGATCACGCCGGGCAGGGCCTTCCCGGGCATGGACAGGGCCTGGAGAACGATCAGCCATGTCCAAAGCGAGCGCGCATCGGACGCGAGATGCGGGGGAATGCCAAACCACCCGATCAACGGGTCGCGCAGCAGCAGCCCGAGGGAGACCACAACAAGCGCCTGAGCGGCAAGGACGGTTGCCGAGAGATACAGCCACCCGCATGTCAACTTTTGGTCGCCTTTTGAAATCGCATCGGCAAAAAGGCGGCCCAGGGAATTGGAAACCCCGAAATCGAGAAGGAGGAAATAGCCGACCGATGAAAAGCAGAACGACCACAGACCGAGCTCCTGCGCATCGAGATTCCGCGTCGCCACACGGATGAGCAGCAGAGAGGTGACAATCCCGCTCGCCATCATGAGATACGAGGTGCCGGTTGTTGCCAATGTGTGCTTGATGGAGCGCAAAGCTTGTGGAGTAGGAAATAGAAATACCAGCCTCAGGACCCCTCCGTTTGGGGTCTACAGGACGTTGACATGCTGTCTGCTAGCAGCTACCAAACCCACGATGCAAGAAATAGCTGTCATCGGGTTGGGATACGTGGGCTTGCCTCTCGCGCTCGCGTTCGCGCGGCGCGGATGTGCTGTGATTGGATTGGATGTTGATACCGAAAAAGTCCGGAAGCTGAATGCCGGGCATGGGTATCTGCACCATGTTGATACAGATGATCTTGAATCATTGGTCTCCGGTGGAAACCTGTGCGCTTCGTCGGATTTTTCGAGGATATCCGGATGCGGCGCTGCGATCATCTGTGTGCCCACCCCGCTGGACCGCCATAGGGAACCCGATCTTTCTTACGTTTTGGACACCGGTCGCGCCATGGCCCGGCACCTTAGGAAGGGCATCTTGGTCGTTCTGGAGTCAACGACATACCCCGGGACGACAGATGAGGACCTGCGGGAAGTTCTTGAGGCTGGTTCCGGTCTTAAAGCCGGAATCGATTTTCATCTGGCATTTTCTCCCGAGCGGGAAGATCCGGGGAATCCCAAAAGCAAGGTGACAGAGATTCCGAAAGTTGTCGGCGGGTTTTCTCCAGCTTGCCTGGAGAAAGCAGTCGCTCTCTACTCGAAGGCGGTAAATACCGTGGTGCCCGTCAGCAGTTGCCGTGCTGCCGAAGCGACCAAACTCCTCGAAAACATTTTCCGCGCGGTCAACATCGCCCTCGTCAACGAATTGAAGGTCGTCTACGGGGCGATGGATATCGATATCTGGGAAGTCATCGAGGCCGCCAAGACCAAGCCTTTCGGCTTCATGCCGTTTTATCCCGGGCCCGGACTTGGCGGACACTGCATCCCGATCGACCCGTTCTACCTGACATGGAAGGCCCGCGAGTTCGGGCAACACACACGGTTCATCGAACTCGCGGGGGAGATCAACACGGCCATGCCGACATACGTGGTTGGAAAAGTTGCCGAGGCACTCAACAAAAAGAAGCTCGCACTCAATGGCGGCCGCATTCTCATTTTGGGACTCGCCTACAAGGCGGACGTCGATGACATCCGGGAGAGTCCGACTTTTGTATTGATGTCACTGTTAGAAGAAAAGGGGGCAATAGTTGATTATTACGATCCCTACGTTCCGCAGATTCCGCCCACACGCGAGCATTCGGAATTCACGGGGCGGAAGTCCGTTAGTTGGAGCAAGGATTCTATCACCGCTTTCGATTGCGTCCTTGTTGCGACCGCCCACAAATGCGTTAACTATCATCAACTGACTGAGTGGTCGGACTGTATCGTTGATACCAGGAATGCGATGATCAAGAGTCCGAACGTGACCAAAGCATGAGATGGGTCTTCGCTTTATTGGAACGGCAAATATATTCTCTCGCCATGCCATTTAATCTGGATTCCTATTTCTCGACCTGCAAATACTGGATTTGAAAAGGACAATCCGCTGGGGCAACTCGCCGGAATCAACTCTTGGGTTGAAAGCCGATCCTACAATATCATCGAATGTATTCATATGATCTGGTTGACTGCATGCTGTGATATGTTCATTGGCAAATCAGAACACAGCGTCTCAGGCTGATCCTATGTCAAATATTCTTGTAACAGGTGCTGCCGGCTTTATCGGAAGCCACTTGGTGGATACCCTTCTCGCGCAGGGGCATCGGGTTGTCGGGGTTGACAATTTCAGCCTGGGCACCCGATCGAACCTTGCCGAGGCTACGAGGCATCCTTCTTTTGTGGTTTTTGAGCGGGATCTCACCGACGCGGATTTTCCAACAAGCTTTGATCCGGGATGCCGAATCGAGTGGGTTTGGCACCTGGCCGCGAACTCCGATATCCCGGCAGGAGTTCAAGATCCGGAGGTGGACTTCAAAGACACCTTCCTCTCCACGTTCCGTCTGCTGGCATGGATGAGAAAGCACGGGGCAAACCGTCTGGCGTTCGCATCGACTTCCGCTGTTTACGGTGAACGGAGTTTGCCGATCACCGAAGACAGCGGCCCGATGTGCCCGATAAGCAATTATGGGGCGATGAAACTCGCAAGCGAGGGCTGCATCACGGCCGCGTTGGAATCCTGGCTCGGCCGGGCCGATATTTTTCGGTTTCCCAATGTCATTGGATCTCGGGCCACCCATGGAGCCCTTCTCGATTTCATCCGGAAAATCCGAAAAAACACATCTCGACTCGATGTTTTGGGAAATGGCACCCAGCAAAAGCCATATCTGCATGTTGAAAACTTGATTCGCACGATGCTTTTCATCACCGAAAGCGCACAGGAAAAGCTGAACGTTTTCAATGTCGGCCCCAGGGACAGTGTGAGCGTAAGGATGATGGCAGAGGAGGTGGTTGCCTATGTCGCTCCGGGAGCGGAGATCCACTTCGGAGAGGGGAACAAGGGGTGGGTCGGCGACGTTTCGAAGTTTGAATACTCCACGGAAAAACTCGAGTCGCTGGGATGGAAAAGCGTGGTGCCCTCACGTGATGCCGTTCAGTTGGCCATTCGGGAAATCGCGGGAGAGAATCCATGACGCAGGGGGTGATTCTTGCCGGGGGGAAGGGGACCCGTCTCGCAAAAGCCCTCGGAGCGGATATTCCCAAGCCCATGGCCCCCGTGTGCGGAATTCCCCTTCTGGAGCGTCTCATCATTCTGCTAAGGGACCAGGGAGTCACCGATATCTTGCTGCTCGTCCATTATCGCGCCGACGTCATCCGCTCGCACTTCGGTTGCGGTTCGAGGCTGGGCGTCCAAATCCGATACGTGGAGGAATCAGTGCCGCGAGGAACGGGGGGGGCACTGAGGGATGCGCTCAAGCTGCTCGACCCCATGTTTCTTGTTCTCTACGGGGATACACTTGTCGATCTGGATTTTGCCGCGATGTTGGATTTCCATGTGAGTCGGAATGCGGACCTGAGTCTGTTCTCGCACCCCAATGACCATCCGGCTGATTCCGACCTTGTGGAGAGCGGTCCCGATGGGCGGGTCGTTGGCATTCACCCCTATCCGCATCCGGAAGGTGCCGAGTATCACAACCTGGTCAATGCAGCCCTTTACGTTATAAACAAGGATCTTCTCTTGAAGGGCTCCCTTCCTGATAGTCCGTTTGACTTCGCCAAGCACGCCATCCCGGAATGGATCTCCTGCGGCCGCCGGATTTTTGCCTTCAGGGGGGATGGCTACATCAAGGACATGGGAACACCGGAGCGACTGGCCAGAGTCGAAGCTGACCTGAAAAGCGGAATGGTCGCCAGGAAGTCGGGTCGCATCCCACGACGAGCCGTCTTTATCGATCGGGATGGAACGATCAATCAGGAAAAGGGACATCTGGCCCGCGCGGAGGATTTTGAACTTCTGCCGGGAGCGGCCGCAGCCATCCGGGCTCTGAACAAGAGGGGGATTCTTGCGCTTGTCATCACAAATCAGCCAGTCATTGCCCGTGGGGAGTCCACATTTGAAGAAATGGACCGCATCCACCGGAGGATGGAGACACTGCTGGCCAGGGAAGGAGCATTTGTTGATGGTGTATTTATATGCCCACACCATCCCGACAAGGGGTTTGCGGGAGAGATTGCAGAATTGAAAATCCCGTGCGGATGCAGGAAGCCGGCAACCGGGTTGGTTGATCAAGCCTGCGGTTTGTTTTCCATTGATTTGAAGTGCTCGTGGTTTATTGGAGACACGACTTTGGACATCGAATGCGCCAGACGCGCAGGCATCCCATCGATTCTTGTGCAAACCGGAACAGCCGGAAAAGACGGCAAGTTCCCGGCCACTCCTGATTTGATCGTCTCCGGACTGCCGGATGCTATCAGTGAAGTGATCGCGCGAACTCCTTTCCAAGAATTGACGACTCAACCTGAGGTGGCTTGAATAGAGCGCATGGCAAGGAAACTCACCGCACAGAAAGCGTCGCTTTCATGATTATCAGCCAGACTCCGTTCCGGATCAGCTTTGCAGGTGGCGGCAGCGACCTTCCGTCCTACTACCGCAAATACGGTGGGGCGGTTGTTTCCTCGGCCATTGACAAGTTTGTCTATGTCACGGTCAGCCGGAAATTCGACCATGCCCTGCGGATCAGTTACTCGCGGACGGAGGAGGTGGAAAGGACTGCGGACGTTCAGCATCCCATCGTCCGCGAAGGGCTCACCATGCTTGGAATCTCCGGCGGGCTCGAGATCACCTCGGTTGCCGACATCCCCTCACGAGGGACAGGCCTGGGTTCCTCCAGCAGCTTTGCCGTCAGCCTGATGCAGGCACTTCATGCCATGCAGGGCCGTCACGTGTCTGCCGAGCAACTCGCGGACGAGGCCTGTGAAATTGAAATCGAATGTTGCAGGGAACCGATCGGCAAACAAGACCAGTATGCCGCTGCCTATGGAGGGCTGAACTATATCAGGTTTCTGCCGGATGACACTGTTCAGGTCGAGCCGATCGCACTTTCTCGCGAAGCTCGAAGCGTTATCGACGGCCATTTTCTCATGTTCTACACAGGAATCACCCGGTCTGCCTCAGAGATTCTGGCTGTTCAATCAAATATGATGGCTTCCGAACATAATAAAGCGCAGGCCATGCATCGTATGGTTGCTTGCGCCGGGGAGTTGAGGGATGAACTCTGGAAGGGGAATTTTGACGCCGTTGGCCGGATCCTGCATGAAAACTGGCTGCTGAAACAGTCGTTGGCTCCCGGCATCTCGAATTCAGCAATCAATGAATGGTATGAGCGTGCGATCACGGCGGGCGCATTGGGGGGGAAACTTCTCGGAGCCGGAGGAGGAGGGTTTCTGCTCTTTTATGCCAAACCGGAAACGCACGAAGCGATTTGCTCCGTGCTGGCCGACTTGCGCCGGATTCCTTTTACCATGGAACCCCGCGGAAGCCGCATAATTTTTGTCAACCAGTGAAAATCCTCCTCTCCGCACACGCCTGTCATCCAGAGTGGGTTTCTGAAAATACCATTGGCTGGAAAGTCATGCAGATGATCGCGCGCGAGCATGATGTCTGGGTTTTGACGTCCGAGCGCTGCCGCGAGGGGATGGAGGCGGCAGTGAAAGACGGGCGCATACCGAGGAATGTTCGCGTTCACTATGCCGGACCACCATTCGTTTGGTTAAAAAATAAAATGGCTGCGAAGCTCAAGGAGTGGCCCTACTATCGCAAATGTCTCGATGCTGCCTATCCGATCGCGCAGAGATTACACTGCGAAGTTGGATTTGACCTCGTCCACCACGTCACCTTCGCCTCATGGCGGGTTGGGGTTCCATTTTGGAGGCTTGGAATTCCTACGATTCTCGGCCCGATCGGTGGCGGCGAGTCGTTCGACTTGAGATTCCTCTCCCACCTCAGTCTGTCCGCAGCATTTTTTGAGATCGCCCGTATTGCCTCCAATTGGAAATCCATTCGGGATTCGTCCGTGAGATCCTGTCTGAAGAATTGCGATCTCGTTCTCACATCGAACCCGGAGACTACTGCCTTGGCATTGAAAGGTGGAGCTGCTCCTGAAAAGGTCAAAAACCTTCTTGTTACATTCTTTCCTCAGGAAAAAATCCGCGCACTGCAGCCGGTGGGATTAAAGGAGTATTCGGGCCCCTTGCGCATTTTTGCCGCAGGTGCCCTTGAGGGAAGAAAAGGGGTCGGACTTGCATTGAAAGCCTTGCGGATCGCAAAGGATCGAGGCATTGACTTTTCCTATCAGTTTACAATGGGAGGGCCTGAGTCCGAACACCTCAAACGGCTGTCCAGAAAGCTCGGGCTTGAAGACAACGTAGTCTTCAGCGAATCCCTGCCGCGGCCGGAGTATGAGAACCTTCTTAAGCGAGCCCACATCTACCTTCTCCCAAGTCTTCGCGACAATTCACCGTCTGCCCTCATGGAAGCCATGTTGTGTGGGTGCGTTCCTATTGTTGCCGATTGCGGAGGACCATCGCTGATCGTTAGCCCGGAAGCGGGCTTAAAGATTCCCGTTCAGGATCCGGAAGGTTTTATTGCCTCCATGTCCGAGGCCATTGCACTCCTCGATAGTGACCGACATCTTCTGGCGCGGATTGCCGCGGAGGCCAGCCGCTCTTTGGCCGCACGCTTTTCTGAAGACGCTTATTGGAGTGCACTCAAGCATTTCTACGCGGATGTCACTTGACTGCCCTGTCTTTTAAAAACCCGTTGTATCGCGGTGCGGAAAGCGCCGCATCCACCCCATCCACAAAACGGCCCACCATATCCTCTGTGGAATAGACCGCCCCGTCGGCAAGGCATCGACGAGCCATGGCAAGTCGCTTGTCCTCGTTGCGTAACAACTCGACAATAATATCGGCATAAGCGTCGGAAGATTTCCAGTTTTTAAGCATGATCCCATGCTCGCCATCCCGGAAGTAATCAATCTCCGGCCCATGGCCGGGAACCGCCGTTGTCACCATGGGTAGTCCGAGCGCAAGGCAATCCACCATTGTCAACCCAACCACGCCCGGCAAAAGCAACAGTTTCGACAGCGACCAATAAGGAACTTTTTCCAACTCGCCCTTGGGTCCCACGAAGTGGATCCACGGCGATACTCGGGCCGCCTCCCTGATCATTTCCTCATCATCACCTTTTCCGATGATAATCAGTTCGAAGTCGAGCATCTCGGCTCTCACCTTTCGACAACTCTCAATAAGGAAGTCTATGCGCTTGGCTTTGTAAAGCAGCCCGGTATAGATGGCGACATTATCTCCGGAAATTCCCAACCTGGCTTTCAGGGCATCGAGATCCGCTGATACCAAGGTCTCACGGGCTTTTCGCAGACTTGCGGTATCAACCGAGTTATTCAGAGAAGTGATGCGTCCGGCAGGAAATCCCAGATCACGGACGATACGTGCACTGTAATCGTTATAAGCAAACCACCAGTGGACATGTCGGGAAACAAAAGTTTTCGAAGACTCGACAAAACTTGTTTTGGAAAGATTTTGCAGGCTTTTGCCATGACCCCAGAGCGCGATTTTTGCTCCGCCCGCCCAAAATCGCAGGGTCAGTGGATAGAGATGCAGGTTGCGGCTGACCTGTGGAAGAATCACCAAGTCAGAGTCTCTGCTGAGCCGCCAAACCGGTTGCCAGACCGCCTTTCCAATCGAGTAAGACGGGACTCGAATCGCCCATGGAAGATCGCCCTGAATGTACTGAGGGTTGCTGGTAACTGAGTAAACGACAACGAGAGTTGCGCCCCGCGCTTCCAACGCGCATTTCAATTGCTCGAAAAATGGAATTCGATAATGCGAGACATGGTCGTTGATGATTGTGATTTTCTGCATTTTAACAAATGTGTGGCGTCAGGCTATTTTGCAAGTCAGGAACCGCTTGCCAATCTGGATTGAGAGCGTTAGTGAAATGCTCATGCTTTCCGTCTTTGTCCACTCCACAGATTCCTATTCCGACTGCTGGCAGCCGCTTTTCGAGTTGATACGAATCTATTGGCCGGACCGCAAGGCGCCGCTTTTTCTGAACAACGAGTTTCTGGACTACAAACACCCGGAGCTTGAGATTCACAATACTTTTGTCGGAAATGTATCCGCTTTCGACCGCTTCCATTCCTGGTCCTGCCGATTTATCGCCGGACTCAAGCAGGTAAAAACTCCTTATGTCCTCTATCTGCAGGAGGACTATTTTCCCAGCAATCGCGTCCGCCAGGATAAGCTGGATGAAATCATTGAAATCATGGAAAAGGAGGGGCTCACGAATGTGAACCTCCAGTTTTCAACGCCTAGGAAGGGATGGAGGCGACACCCCGCGCATCCCGAACTCATCGAGATGCCGCAGCGCGGTGGATACAGGCTCTCCACGTCGGCTGGAATCTGGCGTGTTGAGAAATTACTTTCCTACCTCAAGCCCGGAGAAACCGTCTGGCAATGGGAGCGCGATGGGTCTCGACGCGCTCACAAGATTAAAGACAGCATCTACTTTATGGATCCGGATTTATACAATGGACCTGAACGTGGAATTTATCCCTACCATTCCACCGGAATTGTCCGCGGTAAATGGTATAAGCCTGCAGTGCTCGACATATTCAAAAAAAACAATATTCACATCGACTACTCGAAGCGCGGGTTTTACGAGCCTTCTTTCACGGAACAAATCAAGTTGAAAATCCGGAGCAGGTTCAGGCAGCTTTTTATGCGAATTCCGAACACTCTGCAGTGAATGGGCAATTCATTACTCCCCGATGGATGCGCATTCCCCGGGCCTGCAGCGATGAAACAAACGCTTCTGAACCGTCTTCTGGATCGGTTCACTGGTCGAAATGAAGTAATGAAGAATGCCGTTCCCGATCCGCAGTTGAATCAAATCTTTCTGCAATCTTCCGTGCAGGATTTCCGCCAACAATCGTGCAGGATTCAACGTCTTTTGTGACAACCGCCCCGGCTGCTACAATGCTCCCGTTCCCAATGCGGACGCCGCTCAAAATGATTGCTCCATAGCCAATCCAGACGTCGTCACCGATGACCACTTTCGAGTTCAAGCCCTTCCAATCATAGTTTCTGTTTCTGATCTGAGAAGCCAACCGTGTAGGCACGCCAATTTGCTGATAATGGTGATCATAACGCCCCACCAGGGCTACGCTGTTTGCAAAAATCACGTTGTCACCAATCTGAGCATCACATTCAATCTGGCTGTAACGTCCGATGTAAAAGTTTTCACCGATAGTAATTGTATTTTTTGCCCACAGGACAACACCGCGTCCCGCATGAAAATATTTTCCAATCCGGTATCTGCGCCATTTGACTTTCGTTAAGTAAATATCTCTTAACGATTTAAGCTGATTTACAAGGAGCATGCTGTTAGACGGGCGACAGTGAATTATTTGGGGACCTGCGTGATATCTCAAAGGCGCAAATCACAAAATGCTGATGCTTGGTGATGTTTTTCCCGGCCGACTAGCCGCCCCCATTCTTGTGAAGAATTCCCAGTTTGCCATCTTCGACATTGTAGGGAAGTCCCGACTTGGAACAGAACTCTTTATAAGCCTGTTCGGCGCCATCGTAAATATTATTCTGCGCACAATCATCTATGATAATCACACCCCCGGGTAGAAGGTTCTCGTAAATGCGAGGCAGGCAAATCGATATCGGTAAATACAGATCAACGTCAAACAAGCAGAATGATATTGGTCCTAATTCTGAAAAATCTATCTTTGTGACATCGCTTGAAATGACATGAACATCTTTGATGTTATGATAGGACAGGTTTTTTTCATACCATTCCTTTTTGTTGACTGTAAACCCGTGCTCAAGTTCATAAAAATCTTTGTTTCGTTTTGAAGACTCATGATGCAACGACTCTGACGTAAACCCGGAGAAAGTATCAATGGAGCAATATCTTGAATTTGGAATAAGTTTCTTAAGAAATATAGTAGTGGCTCCATATGCGCATCCGGCCTCGATAAACATGCCCTGGGGGTTTCTTTCATACGCATTTCGCGCGTATGACGAGATGCGCAGAAGCTGGGAAGGACTAAACATATACGGATAAAGGGAGTGA